>Ga0080064_1005294_pt1 | contig 15347 bp, 5 predicted proteins | sample Subgrocontami54m_FD_69260 | JGI IMG/M metagenome (GOLD analysis project Ga0080064, IMG submission 69260) | Subsurface groundwater microbial communities from S. Glens Falls, New York, USA - GMW46 contaminated, 5.4 m (SPADES assembly) (version 2) ...
CGGACCGGGACCGCTTCGAGAAGGAATCCTCCTTCTGCATACTCTGCGGCCTGTGCGTGCGCTACTGCGCCGAGGTCAAGCAGAAGAACGCGGTCGGATTCCTCGAAAGAGGGCCGCGGCGCGAGATCAAGTTCTTCCCGGAGATCGCCGCGAAGGAATGCTGGGACTGCCAGGAGTGCTTCGCGCTGTGCCCGACCTCGTACGCGCAGGCCGCCTACTTCCTCACCGAAGCGCTCGCGTTCCCGGGCAAGCGCAAGGCAAGCGCCCAGAGCGCCTGACGCATCCCGACAATCTTCAACTTTGGTTGACGGCGGACCAAGCCAGGCAAGGCGCCGCGGGCAGTTGCATTGTCAATTCAGGCAATTCCGTTCCGCCGCAACTCACCCGCCGCGTTGGTCGCTGCCGCAGGAGTGAGGGTGCATGACCATGTCATTCCGAGCGCAGCGAGGAATCTGCTTCTCGAATCGCCGAAAAGGCGGATTCCTCGGCCTTCGGCCTCGGAATGACACCGGCAATCAGTGCCATTTTGCGACGGGTTCCTCGTGCGGCGTTGCTTCAGCGCAGGCGCGGTGGCGAGAGCATCTATTGATCTCAGGCTAGTCCGGTGCCGGGATCGGCGGCCGGCGGGACTTATCCTGTTCATTCAGACCTTCGGCAATCTGGTGACTTTCAACCCTCACATCCATGCGCAAGGGCTATGGACGAGGTTGCGCGGCACGAGTATTCCCGTGGGGCCTTGCTTCGGCCTCGACAATATCTGCAACGCGGCAGCCTTGCTGGTTGACTGACTGACGCGAAGATCGCCGGATTGGTGCAGAAGCACTTCGACCTGCGACCCAAGGGCCGATCCCTCGGCTTCAAAATACCCCGCGAGGTCCCTATCAAACGGATACACTGGTCCAATAACGCTGTTGCACTTCAGACTTGAATCCGCCTCCAGCATGGGCGGAGGAAGTGGCTTCCGGCAGCCCAGACGGCCTCATCGAGGGCATTGCCCATCCTCAAGCGATCGGCAGCCCTTGGGTCACAGCAGCTGAAGACTATGGCCTTACAGTCGGACGACCTTACCGCACTCGGCCTCGGGATCACCGACGACCAGCGCCCCAATTCCTTGCAGCCCGTCCTGAGCGACGGCATCTACCTGAGATACGCGACATCGTTCGACAAGGGTCTGCCTTGGTACGGATTCTATCTCTTCCGGCGCATGCATCGATCGGCGACAAAGCACTGTCTCGCGCCGCAGTTGCTTCGCCTGGCACGGCATCTCACCAAGGAATCCAAATATGCTTTCTCCGGAGTCTCCATGTACTCCGGGGCGGCGATCGAATTCATCGACGAATTCCCGGCCAAAGGCGCGGCGGAAATTGCGCTGCCGGCCAACGCGGTCCTGGTCGCGCGGTTTGAGCAGGCGCCGGTTCATCGGGTAACGGCAAGGATTGGATTTCGCCCAGGCGTAGCGAAGGACGGCAGGATCCCGGCGCCCGCGCCTTCTCGTACACGACCGCCGGAGCCGACACGCCAGGTGCGCATGATCGCGAAGGACGTCGATGCGATCGTGGGCACTACGATCATTTCCGGCCGGCCGGGCGAGGTGGTGACAGGCGAGATCGATGCCGACCGCATCACGGCCGTGGAGTTTCGCCCTGTGGCCCCGTCTCGGGAATCGCCGAAGCAAGCGGATTACGCCGCGCTCGTGGATCTGTGCTGGAACACGGTCGCAGACGCGTTGTCAGGCAAGTGGGAACGTGTCCCGCGTTATCCCTATCCGATGGCCCTTCCGGTGGCGGAGCCCGACTATCCCTGCGCCGGAAAGCCCATCGACCCAACGGCCGCCGAAGCGCTTGCCCTGTCGCGCGTACGCTACGGCAGCGCTTCGAACTGGGGCGGTCCGAACTTTTCGGCACTGCACGCAGTCCTGACGAGGCTTGTCGCGGGCGGGCCGGGCGGCGTGGCGATGCGCAATCGCATCGATACCTTCGTCGATACGGCCGCCGATCCGAATACCACGCCGCAACTGACCGGTCAAAACCTGCTGCAGCTCGTTCAGCTCGCGTCGCTCAATCCGGCGATGGCACAAATCCTCGGCCTGCATTGGGTCGACGAGCAAGTGGTTGCGGGCGACGCCTACGACTACATCGTGCTCGCCGACCACGGGAATGCCTTCGGCGGCGACGTGTCCGCTGCGTTCGCCGCCGTGAATAATGGACTTCCGGCCGGCGTCGATGCCTGGATCACGTTCAATCAGGTTGCGAAGCCACGTCCTCCCTTGAGCGCACCCGTGCCTCCGAAGACCGTGGTCCTGCCCGATACTGCGGTGAACGGCGCGGTCGGAGGCGGGCGCGGCGCGGCCGGGCTCGGCTGGGATACACCGTCGCCTGGCGCCGGCTATCTCCAGCCGGACGGTTCCATCATGTATCTCCTCTGGCGGCACGATCACGGCGACGCGCAGCCGCCGGCTCCGCCGCCTTCGGCGACCTACGCTGCGCTCAATCTCGACGCGCCCTATCTGGTCGGCAGCGGGAGCGGCGCGATTTCCGCGCAGTCGCCAGGCAACTGGCCTCCGTTCGCCTTGCACGCGGTCGATCGCGGTCTGGCCGAAGGCTGGTACAGCTATGCCCTGTCGGGAATCGACATCTGGGGGCGCCATAGCGGATTGAGCGCGCCCGGCGAGTGGCACCAATGGGCGCCCGCACCGCAGCCCGAGCCCTGGTACTACCAGAATCCGCCGGACGACAGGCAGCTGCACGGCTTCGCGGTGCACATCCTCGACAAGACGCCGCCGCCTCCGCCCGCGGCGGTGGAAGCGGCCGCGCTCGACCCCGAGGACGAGCTCACTTATGTGCGCGACGCGGCATACACGGCATGGTGGGCGCTCTCCGGGGCGCCGTGGTGGAACGGGCTAACCGATGCGCAGCGCTCGGCGGTGCTGCCGCTGCGGGTGCGCTGGCGATGGTATCCAACCCAGCAAGACCAGCACCCGAACACGCGCGAGTTCCGTATCTACTTCAATGCCGATTCCGTTCCGCCGGGGCCGGACCGCTTCGATTCGCTCAACTGGCAGGAGCGAATCTTCGTCTGCGATTACGACGATCACGTCACGCTGGTTCCGCAGGGCACCGGCGACGGTCCTTACCGCCAGTACGAGGTGCTGCTGCCGATTGCGCCGCCGGCCCCGCCACCGTTCAACGGCGTGCCGATGCAGCCGAGCCTCGCCCAGCCGATCGTCTACGCAAACATCTCTGTCAGCGCCGCCGACGACCGGACGCACACCGGCGATCACGCGAAGTGGGATGCGACGCCCTGGGGCGGGCGTTTGGGCAACGAGGGCGTGCTGGCGGCGCCCGCCAAAATCTATCGCGTGTGGCGCGCATTGCCGGCCGCACCGCTCGCGCTCATCAACGACGAGCGCGTCTGGGCGACCAAGGCCGATTACCATTCGCGCTCGTTCTACACGTTCCGCTGGGCGGCGAGCGCGGACCTCAAGGCGCACGTCTATTCGGTCCTGGACGGCACCTTGTTCATGGCCGAGCGCGCACGCACCGATATCGCTGCGGTATCGGCCGCGGACATCGATGCGCTGAAGACGATCTGGGACCCGGCCCCGCAGAGCGTGATCGACGAGATCGCCGCATTGCGCACGCTGAAGGCCGCCGTCGGCACCGCATGGGACGCGGCCTGCGCCGCGCTGAGCGACAACGCGCTGCGCGGGCTCGCCGCGCTTCCATTGCATGAAGACAGCTACGTGCGCCAGACCGCCAGCCCGGTCGGCGATTTGGACTTCGTCGGCCCCGACGATCCGGCCGGTTACGTACCCAACGCGCTTCACTGCGCCTACAAGGCGACGTTCGACGGGCGCGCGCGCAACCGCTATTTCCTGCGCGTCGCGTATATCGATGGCGCGCACAACGAAGGCGCTTTCGGTCCGCCCAGCCCGCCCATCTACCTGCCGCCCGTCGTGCCGCCGCGCACGCCGGTGATCGTGAAAGTCACGGGCGGCGATCGCAGCGCGACGATCACCTGGACCACGGCGAACGCGGAAGCGGGTGGGCAGTACATCCTCTACCGCACCGACGACGATTACCGGCTGCGCGACGTGCGCCTGATGGATCAGGCTGCGACGATCGCGGCTGCGATCCTCGATCCCAGCGCGGCGAAGGCGGAATGGACGGATTACGGTCTTTACGGCGGACGGACCTATCACTACTGCCTTGTCTTCGTCGATACGGACGGCAACGCATCCGCAACGTCGAAACCCGCCGCGGTCTTTGTGCCCGACGAGCTGCCGCCGAACCCGCCATCCTGGACGGGACAGGACTGGATGATCCAGGACGTGAATTCCGCCGCCCTGCTCGACTGGCCCGCGGACGGCGTCATACCGGCCGGTTATCGGCCGGCATTGCGTTTGACATGGGAGACAAGCACGGCGGGTCCGAGTTTCGTCATCTCGCGAAGCGAGCGGCGCAGGCCCGGCTGGCATCTGGTGACGCGTGGCGTCGGCACTGCCTATCCCGGAGCGCAGCCAAAGCAATTCACCTGTGTCGATGCCGGCGCAGACCCGGCCGCCGACCTCGACTACCGCGTCAAGGTGTGCAACGCGGCCGGCCTGTGGTCGCGCGAATACGCCACGCAGCAGATCCTTGCTCCCAATCCACCGCTCGGCAACCCTTGAGCGCCATGTCAAGCCCACCTCCGTTCACAGGGTATGTACCGCGCTTCGAGATGCCGGTCATCGCACCGCCGCCGGCAAATTATCAGGGCGCACTGCTCGACTACTATCAGCAGCTAGAGATCGACCTCGGTCTTGCAATGTCCGGCCCGAACAATGAATTCGTCGATATCACGTTGGCGAAGGCAGCGAACGCGACCAACTCGATTCCGGTCGATGCAACGCTCTTCGCCATGACGGGCGGCTTCGTGCGCCACTATCCGAACGGCACGGTGGTCCCGTCGCCGGATAGTTTCACCTCGCCGCCCGAGGGCGTCCTGGTCCTGACCGTTTGGCTCGAGGACATCGCTACGCAGCAGCGTGCCTTCCCTGCGGACACACCTGCCATGGGCTACATCTACTATGTGGGCGTCGATCAGACCCAAACGTCCGCGATACTGCGGACCGAGACCGCGAAGATGAGCGATGCGGCGCTGCGCGCGTCGTGGAAGGATCAGCAAGGCGCGGCCCCGGCCGCCGGCACGACGCTCGACGATCTGATAGACCAGCACAATGCGCGCGTGATGATGGGGCTCGGTGCGGTCTTTGTCGATGGAGGAACGCCGATCGGCAAGGCCGCTCAAGACCCCACGACTAGCGTCGAGACGTACAGATTCACGCTCAGAATGACCGGTGGCGGCAACCCCGTGACCTATGTCTCGCCCGTGCCGATCTTCACAGGGGCGCCCTACTATGACCTCTGACGCGATCGTTCGCCCCGATCTGCTCGACCACCTTCTGCGCGCCGAAGCGATGAAGGCGACCGTCGATTGCGAATTGAACGTCAGATTCCAGGTCTGGAATCCCGGCACACTGGCCTACGAAGGCCTCGGCCGGGTGAATGTCGATCTGGTGAGGAGCGATGGACTCAGGGAGTCCGGCGAAACGGACACCAATGGAAAACTTTGGAAGACGATCAATACCCCAGGCCCCAACGATCCGTTCGTAATAAAGAAAATCAACAAGCTCGCGGACGGTCTGGATTTTCATTTCGAAGTCGTGGGCGACGCCGTCCAAAGCGGCACCTTGAAAAGCAAGATCTGGTACGGAAGCACCTACTATCCGATCGACACATGGTCCACCCGGGGTTGGACCGGGCCCGGCAACCAGGCGGGAAACTTCCGGCCCAGCGGGGCTACATTCGGAGAGGCCGTATTCAGCGTCGGCGTGGCGTACCGCTTCGATCTGAAATACTCGAAGCGTCCCGCGCACATGACGCCATTTCCCGCCGGGTTGACGATTTCCACCCTCGTCAACGGCGTCGAGCAGTTCAGCCAGACGACCGAATTCGGGAAGCCCGTTACCAACGTGATCTTCGCCGCCAATCCCGAAGACGACATCGAATTCGAGATGTCGCTCGACATCGAAGAAGACAGCTCGATCGATCAAGCCGCGTTGACCGTCAGCATCGTCACGAACTCGGCGCAGTCCTATTTGTCCATCGGCCAATTGCTGAACCCGCCGATAGATACCCTCAAGAACAGCAAGACCGAGCTGCTCATGGGCGATGCGGCACTGTTGCCGCCTCAATTCTATCCCGCCGGCGCGCCCGAAGGGTCGATCAGCGAGGCAGTCCTGGAGGAGATGTTCAGCCACGCGGCACCCAGCGAAAAACTGTGCGCTGCCGCGAATTTCTTCGTGCGTCTCGCGGAACAGTACCGTCGTCTTTCGGGCGTGCTTCACCACATCGCCGGCGGGACGCAGATGAGAGGGGGGGCATCCGCCGTTGTCTGGCAAGGGCTGCCGGGAATCCAAGCCCTGATCGATTTCAGCCATGCAGGTGTCGCCGAAACCGGAAAGAGCAAGAACCTCGCTTCGGGCAGGTATGAGTCGCAAATCTTCTTCGGGCCTGCGAATATCGCCGGTCCACGCTTGACGACGACCTACCACGAGTCAGCCCATGCCTTGATGAACTGGTATTACTTCGACGACAGCGACAACACGCCGGGCGCCACGCATTCGTTCCATTCCATGACCAATCCGAGATTTGCCTATATGGAGGGCTTCGCCGAATTCGTCGCATTGCTCTTCATGTCTATCGGCGACGCGCGGTATTTCGATGCGCAGTACAACTGGCGGACCGTATTTTCCAGCGGAGGTCCCCGGCCCTGGGTAATTGTCGACCACCTCGGCAATCCGAAGGAGCCGCCGTCCGAACAAGCCGGATTCGACATCGAGGGCGCGTTCGCGTTGGCGCTCTACGCGGTGTGGGTGGATATCGTGCGCGGCGCGGTCGCGCCAGGGGAGTCTCGGCATGTCATAGACCAGGACGACGGCGGCGAAATCACGGGGGCGGAGAACGCATGGGTGAAGACGCCCGCCATCAAGGCCTATGCCGGTACTTATATCTGGGACGCGATCTGTCAGGCGGTCGGCGCCAGCACGATCGAGACGACGATCGACATTCTGCAGAAAGTGACCGAGATTGCGGCAAGCAATTCGAGGTGGGGCGCGATACATCCGACATTTCTGACCCTGAGTCTGAAATTTCCCTTCGACATTGACGCGTTGGATACCTTCCCCGTCGTGCCGTCGAACAGCTCTCCTGGCGATTTCGAATTGGCGCAGCAAGGCAGGATTCAATGCACTGCGTCGGTAAACAAGACCGTGCTCATGCATGCGGAATACATATCGCCGAATACGACCGCCTCGCTGGTCGGAGCGGCGAATTCATCGATAGCCGTAATCTTCTCGGCGATGGATCAATCCCAGTTGGCGATCACCCCGAATGACGTCGGCACATTCGATCTTCGAGTCGATTCGGACGGCCACGCGCGAATAGTCAAGCAAGCGGTCCAGGTCACCTAGCGCGGAAGCAGGATGAAAGCTTTCGCACCCCTCTCGCGTACGCTGCCGTTCTGGCCGGCGGACTTGTTCGGTCCGCCGGGCGGCATGCTGGATTTGATCGGGATCACCGATTTCGAGATCGACAGCGGCGCGTCCCCGCTTGCCTTCCTCGGGAAAGTCGCTTGGCTCCAGGAAATCGTGCTCGAGATCCCGGCGCTCGATGGGGCGAGCTTCGCGCTGCTCGATGCGGGCGGCTTCACGGAAGTCGGGTTCAAGCTTGCGTTGGCCCCGCAGTTCTCTCTCACCTTCGGGGAATTGACGGCGGAATTCCGCTTCGTCTCGGAAGCCTTGCATCCGGTCGAATGGGACACCGGCACCGGCGCGTGGGTCCCGATCTTGGACGCCAACAACAATCCGGCGCCCGCGGTATTCGAGATCGGCAACGTGTATCTGCAGGTCGATGCCGACGGGCAGGTGGCTTTCGTCGACGATCAGGATCACGCGGCGTTCCCTTCGATCACGCCGCCGACCCTGGAAATCGCCGGCAGCGGCATCGTTCTCGAACTGACGTCCGTGAAGCTGTATCTGTCGGAGAAACAGGCGCCGCCGCCCGGTGCGCCGGTCGGCTTCAAGGGCGTGGCCATCGCCGATGCCGTGATTCATCTGGGCGATGCGTTCGGTTCGGCTGCCGCGCCCAGCACCGTGTCGATCTCGAATCTCTTGATCGGATCGTCGGGCTTCAGCGGCACGATCGCGGCGAACTGGAATTGGACGACGAACCCCGATGGCTCCTATTCCGGCCCGGGCCTCGGCGAATTGTTCGGTCTTCAGTTCGGGTTGAAATCGCTGGAATTCGTCTTTTCGCAGAACCGCCTCACGGGTTCGAGCGTGAAGGGGATTGTCACGCTGCCCTTCTTCGACCACCCGCTGGACCTGGTCGTCGGTTACACCGCCAATGGCGGCGTCACCGTCGGCATCGATGCCGCGGGCGGCATCTTCACGCTGACCAAGCCCGGCTTCGTCGAAGTCGCGGTCGAGAGCATCGAGATCGACGTCAAGGACCGCAAGGCGTTCGTCCGGCTGTCGGGCACGATGACGCCGCTCTATGCCGGGCTCGACTGGCCCAGCTTCGAGATGCGCGAGCTTTCCATCGACAGCGACGGCCATGTCAAGCTCGACGGGGGCTGGATCGATCTGCCGACGCAGAAGCCGCTCGACTTCCATTCCTTCACCGTCGCGATCACCAAGTTCGGCATGGGGCGCGCCGACGGCGGCGGGCGCTGGATCGGGTTCTCCGGCAAGGTGAATCTGATCAAGGGCGTCCAGGGCAACGCCTCCGTCGACGGCCTGCGCATCACTCTGCACGAAGGCGGCTCGGTCGGCATCTCGCTGGATGGCGTCGGCGTCGACATGAAAGTAGCCGGCGCGTTCGAGCTGAAGGGCTCGGTGAAGTTCACCGACGACGGCGTCGACAAGCGCTTCGACGGCGCCGCGATGCTCGCCCTGAAAACGCCGGAACTCGTCCTCGACACCCGCCTGACGATCGGACATCGTCAGACGATCGGCGAGAACTTCCCGTTCTTCGCGATGTATGGCGGCCTGGAACTGCCGACCGGCATTCCGCTGGGGCCTTCGGGTGCGGCGCTGTTCGGATTCGCGGGGCTGCTCGCCTTGAACATGAAACCCGGACGACTCCCGGATGAGCCCTGGTACGCGCTGCCGCCGGGCGCGGATTGGTACCACAAGACAACCGTCGGCGTGAACGATTTCACGAAATGGGATCCCCGGAAGAATGCCAAGGCGTTCGGCGCGGGGCTCACGCTGGGCACCTATGCGGACAACGGCTTCACCTTCAACGCGCGCGCGCTGCTCGTCCTCGCATTCCCCGGCCCGCTCATCATGATCGAGGGCCGCGGCAATTTGCTGAAGGACCGCAAGGAACTCTCGAGCGGCGGCGAGCCCTTGTTCCGCGCCATCGCCGTGCTCGACGAGGCGGCGGGCGAATACACCTTCGGCCTCGACGCCTTCTATCAGTACGATCAAGCGAGCGGCGACGTGATCACCATCCGCGGCTCGGTCGAGGCCTACTATAACAAGAACGATCCGCGCGCCTGGCATATCTATCTCGGCAAGAAGGATCCGACGGCCAGCCGCATCCAGGCGCGCATCATCTCGCTGTTCCAGGCGACATCGTATTTCATGATCGACGCCGAGCGGCTGCAGATGGGTGCGTGGATCGGCTACGACCAGTCATGGAATCCGACGCCGCTCAGCATTTCGCTGCAGGCTTGGCTGGACGCGAACGCGATCATCTCGTCCAAGCCGAACCACTTCCACGCCGATCTCTGGCTGCACGCCGCAATCAAGCTGTCCGCGTTCGGCGTCGGCGCGGGGCTCTCGGCCGATGCGATGCTGGCCGCTGACATCATGGACCCGTTCCACATCAAGGGCGAGCTCTCGGTGACATTGGAGCTGCCCTGGCCGCTCAAGGACATCTCGAAGGATGTCACGCTCGAATGGGGTCCGCTCGGTCATCCGCCGCCCATACCGATCGTGTTGCAAGCCGTAGCCATCGAGCATCTGAAATCGACCGCGGTGTGGCCGCTCGCGATGAACGCGATGCTGCGTCCCAGCTATGACGACGGCCAGGGCTATCTCGTGGCGACCGCGCCGTCCGATGCTCTTTCGGCGCCGCCCGCCGGCGCGCCTGTCGTGCCGATGGATGGCCGCCCCCAGATCGCCTTCGCGCGCGCCGTGCACGACGACGCGCTCATCGGCGTGAACGCACAACCCCGCGTGCCGGAATACGAGCAGATCGGCGATCCGACGCTCGGTCAGGGTCCGGCCAGCGTGCGCTATGCGCTGAAGGGCGTCGTGCTCGAGAAATGGCGTTCCGCTTCGAACGACTGGGTTCCTGTGGCGGGCAAGGGCGCAGGCGCGAGCGGCCTTCCTCCTCTCTACGGCTCCTGGGCACCGGTTCCCTCGGGCGCGACCCCAGGCCTTGTGGACCAGACCAAATTGATGCTGTGGTCGAAGACAGGCTTCGACCATACGCGCATCACGGGACAGTCCTGGAACGACTGGTTCGCCGGCGCCTACGAGGAATATCCATGCGTCAATGCGCAGCCGCTCAATTGCTACGATTTCGAAGCCTATGCGCTTGGTGCGGTCACGAACGCGGCCGGAAGGCTCGAAACCACCCACTTTCATCATGGCAACCCGAGCCTCGGTTTCAATTGCGGCCCGGGCTGGATCGTCGAATCCCTCGCGCCGCCCGTGAACGGCAAGACGCACGCGTTGCGGCCGTTCTATATGTTGACCTCCAACACGAATCTGATGCTGAGCCTGCAGGGGCTCGCCTCGCCGACGGGCATCGTTCGCGTGATGTTCGACCGGGCGGGGCGGAAAGAGGTGTTGGCGTACGCGCTGGATTCCGCCGGCGAGGTCAGCACGCGGGAGTTCGAAGTCGAGACAGCCGACGTGGAGGTCGTTGTCGACGGGACGATCATCGGCCTGATGATTGCCGCAAAGGGCCGCGCCGGCATCGTTGAAATATGCCTCGGGAGCGGCGGCAGCGACGATAATTTGCAGGCGCTGGCGATGAGCCTGAAATCCGCGACCTCGGTGTGGACGGCGCAGGGCAACGTGCTCGAGCCGTATTCGGATTATCGGCTCGTCATTGGCACCGAAGCGAAGGTCATCGGCGCGGGTGCGGCTACAAGAAGCCAGACAAGCCACGCCTACTTCAAGACCGGCGGCCCGCCAGTGCTGGGCGGCTTTACCGTTCCCGACGGACAGACGCAGGCGTCGATCGACGCCGGCCCGGATAACCTCTCGGCCTATGTCACCCAAACCGTCCCCGCGACCGTGGGCCAGGGCGATGCCGCACCGGCGATGCCGCGGCCGGTGTTTCGCGCCTATGACGTCGGCGTGGTCTTCAACGCGGACTACGTCGACATGCTTTACAGGATGTCCTATCGCGACCTGATGCTTCAGATCCTCGACAGCAATGGCGCGCCCGCGCGGGATGCGCTGGGCCGCGCATTGAGCTTCGAAAATCCGTGGGGCGTGACGAGCGATCTGATCCTCGACGATGCCACGGCCAGCTGGATCGAAGCGGTCGATTCGAGCTGCATGCCGATCCCGCAAGCCGACATTGTCCACGATCAGACAATGACGACGGTCAACACGCCGCTCCTCCTCGATCCGAGCACCCGCTACAAGGCGCGCCTGGTGCCGTTGCTGCTGCACGATGATTTCGGGCCGTCGCGCTATGCCAACCTGGCCTCGGCAGTCGGCAACGGCGCACAAGCCGGGGACTGGGCCGTCGTCGAGCTCGATAGCGTGCCGCAGGCGAGCCACTGGACGGTCAGCACGGCTTCGGCCTGGGGGCCTCATATAGCTCAGGGCGACGCGCTCGTGGGCAGCGCCAGCGCCGCGACGGATTGCCCGCCCGGCTCGGCGCTGATCTGGGATCCCGTTCCCGGAGGAACGGCGTGGAAGTCGTTGCGCCTGTCCGCTTTCGTGAGTACCGGGTCGGGCGGCGCGATCGGTCTCGTGTTTCTCTACGAGGGCGCGGCCGACTACTTCGAATTGACGGTGCGGCAGTCCGACGGCGCGTGCCGGCTGGTTGCGTGGATCGGCGGAAGCCCGAGCAAGCTGCGGGAAGAGACGGTACCTTTCACGGTCTTCACCGACGTGGAGCTTGTGATCGAGGTCTGCGATACCGCGATCAGGGTCTTCGTCGATGGCACGCCCGCCCTTGTGCATGAGGTGGACTTGTCCGCCCATCCGGGCGGCAGAGTCGGCCTGTGGTGCTGGAACAACGCCTCCGCGCGGTTCAAGGACGTACGCGTCGAGGATCAATCCGGGCAGGCGGCAACGGCCTACGGCTTCGAATTCGTGACCTCGGACTACGTCAACTACTTCCACCTTGCGCACGGCCGCCGCACACCCGTGTGGGACATCGAAACGCACGCCACCGCGAAGGAACGGACCGCGCCCGAGTTGGCACAGCTCACGACGCTGTTCGTGCAGCAATCCGACGCGGCGCTGGACGCGGCCGAAACGCGGCAGTACGAAGACCTTGTCGCACTCTGGCTGGGACCGGGCCTCGTGCGCGACCCCGAGACGCCGGAGATCCATCGCATCCTGCGCGAAGGCGCGACGGTCGCGTGGCTCCTCCGTACCCCTGAACCGTGGGACTGGAAGCGCAGCCAAATAACGTTGAGGCACTCGGACCAGGCCGTTCCGATCAGCGAAATGCTCGGCCCAGTCAAGATCACGGGTGCCGCGCTGGGGATGAGCGATGCGAACGACGAATACGTCGACCTGCTCGTGTTGGAGGAGACGTCGCTCGATGGCTGGCGGCTCGATATGCGCGATGCCGCGGCAACCGGCACGAGTCTTCTCGATGCACCGCCGTTCGACGACCCCGGTTCGATCTGGACGACGCTGTATGCGTTCGCGGCGCAGGACAGGACCAGGGCCGGCATGCGCGTTCGCTTGTACTCGGGCGGTCTGCTTCAGCCTTCGGGCAATCACACGCAGTTGACGATGAACGTCGCAGCGCAGGGCGATCCGGGGATTGCGAAGCTTCCTTCGTCGGGGGCGGACCTTCGTCTCGTCGATTCTTCGGGACGGATCGGCTGCGCGATTCGCATCCTCCCCGAGACCGGGTTCGATCTTGATCCTGTCCCGCTGGGCGCGCGCATGCTGCGCAAGGGCGACGCCACGGGCCTCATTCTCGTTCCCGGTGCCGGTGATGCCTTTGCGCCGGGCGCCTATGCGCTCTCCATGGCCTACCGCCGCAATATCACGGTGGACGATCCCGAAAGCATCGTGCTGTCGCAGGCGGGAGACACGACGGACGAGCGCGCTTTCGTGCCGCTCTACTGACTGAAAGGGACTTTCCCTGCGCGGTGACGGCATCGAGGTACTGAGATTGAGTTTCCGGATTAGATGGGCCGGGCTCGAATTATCTTGAATTATTCGATAATTCGAGCCTGGCCCCTTTAATTTGAATCGGTGTAGAGTTGGTGCAGAGGCGCGGCGGGCGGCGGGGTGAGACGACGGCGTATCGCCGCCACAGCGTGAATTCCCGGACCGTGGAGCGAAGGAGAGTCGGACATGGACATGAGCGTGAAAGTCGGCGCGGGCGGCGGCGAGGAGAAGCGGCAGGCGGCCGGGACGGCGGCTGACATCGGCAGCGGCCTGGAGGCCTGGCTGGCGAAGGTCGAGTCGATGGGGGAATTGAAGCGCATCACCGCCGAAGTCGACCCGGACCTCGAGCAGGCCACGCTCACGTACCTGGTGGGCCTGGAAAAAAGCCCCGCGCTGCTGTTCGAGAACATCAAGGGCCATCCGGGGCACCGCGCGCTCTACAACATGATCGGGTGCAACCTGTCGCGCTTCTGCCTGATGATAGGCGCCGAGCCCGTGGAGCATCCGCTCGATGCCGTGCGCATCCTGCAGCAGAAACTGGGGCGCAAGATCGCCCCGGTGGAAGTCCCGGCCGAGCGCGCGCTCAGCAGCCAGAACGTGGTCGAGGGCGAGGCGATCGACATCCGGATGTTTCCGGCGCAGCGGATGTGGCCGCTGGACGGCGGGAAGTATCTGGGCACCTGCGACGCCGTGATAACCCGGGATCCCGAAAGCGGCCGCGTCAACGTCGGCACCTACCGGATGATGATCAAGGGCCCGCGCGAGGTGGGCGTCTACACGTCGCCGGGCAAGGATGCGGGCCTCGATCGCGACAAATGGTGGGCGATGGGCAAGCCCATGCCGATCGCCGCCGCCTACGGCATCGATCCCCTGCTGTTCCTGGTTGCCGCGACCAGCCTGCCGAAGACCGAATCCGAATACGATTACTACGGCGGCATCCGGGGTGCGCCGCTCGAAGTCTTCAAGGGCGACGTCACCGGCCTGCCGCTTCCGGCGCATGCGGAGATCATCCTGGAAGGCCATCTCTATCCCGACGAGACCTTCGCCGAGGGACCGTTCGGGGAATTCACCGGCTATTACGGCCGGCCGAGCGGCGCGACGCCCTTCATGCGGGTGGAGAAGCTGCGCTACCGCAGCCGTCCCACGCTGACCTGCGCGCTGATGGCCGATGGCGCATCCAACGAGGCGGGACTGTTCTGGGGCGCGCTGCGCTCCGCCGGTGTGTGGAGCGATCTGCAGAAAATGGGCGTGCCGGGAATCCGGGGCGTGTGGTCGATCCCCGAGGCCGCGGGCTGGGGCATCACCGTGGTCTCGATCAAGCAGATGTACGCCGGGCACGCGGCGCAGGTGATGGCGCTCGCCGCGCAGTGCACCGCCGGGGCCTACTTCGGCAAATTCATCATCGTCGTCGATGACGACATCGACCCGACCAACGTCCACCAGGTGCTGTGGGCGATGGCGACCCGCGCGCGGCCGGCGCAGTCGATCGACATCCTGCGCGAGACCTGGAGCACCTATCTCGACCCGAGCCAGAATCCCCCGGAGATCCGGCCCTGGGGATCGAAGGCGCTGATCAACGCCTGCATGGAGTACAAGTACATCAAGAGCTTCTCCAAGCGCACCAAGCTGTCGAAAGCCGTGTACGAGAATGTGGTGAAACGCTGGCAGGAGTACGGGTTTGCCGGAAAGGCGCCCCCCATCTCGATCTTCGAGGAAAGCCCGTTCCCGGAACGGATGGAGTAGCGCGCCGCCGCGAACGCGCGTTACGATTCGCGCTCGCCACAGGATGACAACCATGACGACGGGGCAGGCGCTCTACGAAGAGCGGATGAAGCGGATCACGGACGCGGTCGAGCTGAGGCAGCCGGACCGCGTGCCGGTGGCGTTCTTCAACATGTTCTGGCTCGCGCGC
>Ga0080064_1005296_pt1 | contig 15333 bp, 10 predicted proteins | sample Subgrocontami54m_FD_69260 | JGI IMG/M metagenome (GOLD analysis project Ga0080064, IMG submission 69260) | Subsurface groundwater microbial communities from S. Glens Falls, New York, USA - GMW46 contaminated, 5.4 m (SPADES assembly) (version 2) ...
GGCCGCCGCGTCTTGTGCGTCCCCCCCTGCCACGAAATCCCGACCTTTAAGCCAGGTCCAAGCGCGGCGAGCCGCTCGCGCCAAGCCCGAACGCGCTCTGGATCGGCCTTGAGGTAGCCACGATGGCGCGGAAAATCGGAACCGCTCCGGCGCAAGTACTGCGGCAGGCTTCCCATCGCGACTTGCGCGTCGACGCCGGCCTCCTGGTCAGCTCGTGGTGGTTCGCCTCCCGCGCTCAACGAGTAAACGGTCGCCTGCGGGAACGAGCGCCGGAACAGCGCCTCGAGCCGCGGCGAGCATTCGACCACGCAGTGCCGGCTCGCTGCAATCACCTCGGGCAGACACGAGGCAAACATGATTTCATCGCCCAATCCCTGCTCCGCGTACACCAGCAGTCTGCGGCCGCTGAGCGCGCCGCCGTCCCAGCGTGGATAGCGTGCGGACCGCCGCGGCTGGTCGGCGCTTTCCGTCCGCAACTCATAATCGGGCCACCCGCGCGCAAAATCATGGCGCAGCAAGTAAGCAAGCGAACGGTGCCAGCGCGCGAGCACGAAATCGGGCTTGCGGGCGATCGCCGCATCGTAACTCGCAATCGCGGCGTCGAGCCGCCCCAGGTCCTGCAGCACGATGCCGAGATTGTTGAGCAGCTCCGGATCGGCACTCGTCAGCTCGCGCGCACGCTCGTAATGCGCGAGCGCCTGATCAGGGCGATGCATCTTCTGCAGCACCAGACCGAGGCATTTCAATGCTTCGACATCATCCGGGCGCCGGCGGAGCACTGTGTCGAGCAGATGCCGCGCCTCGTCGAATTGCTCGCACTCGAGTTGAACCAGCGTCAGGTTCTTGACCAGGTCAGGCAAATCCGGTGCGAGCGCATAAGCACGCGTGTACGCCTCGAGCGCGGCGGCGTGCCGTCCGTCGCTTTGATACGCCAGCCCGAGGTTGTAAAGCACGGCGGCATTGCGCGCATCGAGCCGTACCGCCTGCTCGTAGCTCGCCGTGGCAGCCGCACGCTCCCCGAGCGCCAGATACACATTGCCCAGCGCGGCATGGGCGTCGCCAAAATCAGCTTTTGCAGCGATCGCCTGCTGCAGGTGGCCAACCGCCGCGGCAGGCTCGCCGTGCTGGCCCAATAACGCACCAAGCAGGTAATGCGCGTCAACGTTGCCGCGGTCGCGCTCGAGCACGCGCCGGTAACACCGGTCTGCCGCGGCAATGTCACCCGCGTGCTGACTGCGGTAGCCCTGTTGCAGCCATTGCGTCAGTTCCGGATCCTCCGCTGCGGGCGTGACGGCACGTGTGAAAAGACGCGCAAGAATCTTGGTCAGGATCACAATGTCGGCAGGCGCAGAATTTGCTGCACCATTATAGTTTGTCGCCGTGCTATTGACGCGGCAGCTGTTCCAAACTGATAATTCAGGCGGGAGGCGGGCGATGGCGTTGTTCGGAACGGTATCGGGAAGGCAAATCGACGAGTTCGCGAAAAACCTCGCACTGGAACTCTCCAAGCGCTATCCCGCCGCGCTCGACAAAGGCGGCGAGCGGCGCATTTCGCAGAAGCGCCTGACGACCATACTCGAGGACACCTTTAACCGCGCCATCGAGTTCAAGCGGCAGCACAAGCTTGGGGTCTACAAGAAGGCGCGCCTTGGCAATACCTTCCGCTGGGAGCTTGAGGAGCTGGGTTACAGCAAGAAGTTCATCGAGCTCGCAACCGAAGGCCTGATCGTCTACATCACACGGGCGTAGCGGTTATTTCTCGGGCGGTGGCACGTAACCGGGGATCTTCGCCGGATCGACTTCATCGATCTGGTGCGGGTCCATGCACTGCTGGGCGTACGCCAGGTAGACCTTCTCCCACATGAACACGTCGAAGAGATCCGGGTCGATGTGCCCGCCGAGCTTGAACTTGCCAAGGATGGTCAGCGATTCCGACAGCGTCTTGCCTTTCTTGTAGGGTCGGTCCCGGGCGGTCAGCGCCTCGAAAATATCGGCTATCCCCATCACCCGCGCCTGCACCGACATCTGATCCCGGGTGAGGCCCCGCGGATAACCCTTGCCGTCCATGCGCTCGTGATGGCCGCCCGCATATTCCGGCACCCTCGTGAGGTGCTTCGGCCACGGCAGGGCCTCGAGCATCTGGATCGTGACCTCGATGTGATGGTTGATGATCTGGCGCTCGGCGGCGGTCAGCGTGCCGGCGCGTATCGTCAGGTTCTCGAGCTCGTTGGCGCTCAGAAAGTCGGCCGGCTGGCCCTCCACGTTGCGCCAGCGATACTTGGCCGAGATCTGTTTCACCCGCTCCTGGTCCGCGGACTGCATCAATTCTCCACCGACATTGCAGAACCGCAGAAACTCCCTGTCCTCATCGATCTCGCGCAGCTTGAGCTCAAGTTCACGCTCGAGCTCACCCCGCGCCGGCGGGCCGCCTTTTTCCAGCGCCGCAAGCTTTGCGCTGAGCATCGCGATCTCGGCGTCGCGCTTGACGACCTCGAAGCGCGTGTCGACCGTGCTGATGCGGTCGTATATCGTTTCAAGCTTGGTTGCCTTGTCGACCACGTGCACCGGTGTCGTGACCTTGCCGCAATCGTGAAGCAACCCGGCGATCTTGAGCTCGTAGCGATCCTTGTCGGTCAGGCTGAAGTCCTTGAGCGGGCCGACCTTGACATTGTTGACCCCCTCCGCCAGCAGCATGGTCAGAACCGGCACGCGCTCGCAATGGCCGCTGGTATAGGGCGACTTGTCATCGATCGCGGCGTTGATCAGGTTGATCAACGATTCGAACAGGTTCTGCAGGTGAATGATCAGCAGCCGGTTGGTGAGCGCAATCGCGGCCTGCGACGCGAGCGATTCGGCAAGATGCTGGTCGGCGACCGAAAACGGGACGACGGTATTCGTGCCGGGATCCTTGGCGTTGATCAGCTGCAGCACCCCGATGATCTCGTTTTCGTGATTCTTCATCGGCACCGTCAAAAACGACTGCGACCGGTAGCCGGTCTTCTTGTCGAAGTTCTTGGTGCCGGAAAAATCGAACCCCTCCTGCGTGTACGCATCGGCAATATTGACTGACTCGTCGTGGTGCACGGCGTAGCATGCGACCATGGTGGTTACCGGCTTGCCGCCCTTGTCGTACAGGCTGATGGGATAAAACGGGATTTCGACGCCGGTCGTGCCGCCCATCGCAATTTTGAGCGTGTCGTTGCGCATGATCTCGAATTTGAGCGCACGCTCGTCCGTTACCCGGTACAACGTGCCGCCATCGGCATTGGTAATGTTTTTCGCCGCCACCAGAATCGCTTCCAGCAGCCGGTTGATGTCGGTTTCTTTGGAGAGCGCAATTCCAACCTGGTGGAGCTGCTCCAGGCGCTCGAATTCACTGCGGGAATCCGGCGGGGGCGGTAGTTGATCCATGGCAGCAGGCTTCACTTGATACAGACTGCGCGGACCTGATGGATATCGGTGATGCCGGACAACACTTTCTCAATGCCATCCTGCTTGAGCGTGCGCATCCCGGTCTCGAGCGCGGTGGCGAGCATTTCGGCCACGCGGGCGTGTTCCTGAATGTTCTTCTTGATCCGGTCAGTGCCCATCAGCAGTTCGTGCAGGCCGACGCGGCCTTTGTAGCCGGAACCGCCGCAGGTGTCGCAGCTTCCCGGGGAGTACAGCGTGATTTCCCCTTTGTCGTTGCCGAACTCCTTGATCCATTCCTGCAGCTGCGCCTGCTTCGAACCCTCCGGGTCCTTCTTCCACGATTCCATGTTGGTGAGTTCGAGCACATACTCGTCGAGCAGCGCGTGCAGCTCCTCCCCGGTCGCAATGTGCGGCTGCTTGCATTTGGCGCACAGCCGCTTGGCGAGGCGCTGCGCCAGGATGCCGAGCAGCGCGTCCGAGAAGTTGAACGGGTCCATTCCCATATCGAGGAGCCGGACGATCGATTCCGGCGCCGAATTGGTATGCAGGGTCGCGAACACGAGGTGGCCGGTAAGCGAGGCTTCGATGCCGGTGCCTACGGTCTCCTTGTCGCGCATCTCACCGACCATGATAATGTCCGGGTCGGCGCGCAGAAACGCTTTCATCGCGATGGCGAATGTCAGTCCTGCTTTCGGGTTCATCTGTACCTGGCGCAACCCGCGTTGCGTGATCTCGACCGGGTCTTCGGCAGTCCAGATCTTGGTGTCCGGCCGGTTCAGGTAACCGAGCACCGAGTGCAGCGTCGTGGTTTTGCCGGAGCCGGTCGGCCCGCACACGAAAAACAGCCCGTAAGGCTTCTCGATCGCCTCCTTGCACCGCTCCAGGTTGCTCTTGGACAGCCCCAGCTTGTCGAGCGGTATCGGCTCGCCTCCGGCGAGAATACGCATCACGATATCCTCGACCCCGCCTTGCGACGGAATGGTCGCCACCCGCAGCTCGATGTCGAGCGGCCCGAAGCGCTTGAACTTGATCTTGCCGTCCTGCGGCTTGCGGCGCTCTGAGATGTCGAGGTCGCACATGATCTTCAGACGCGCCGCAATCGCGTTGCGGTAGGCATGAGGCACCGAAATATACGGGTACAATGAGCCGTCCTTGCGGAAGCGGACCTCGGTCTTGCCTTTGCCGGGATAAGGTTCGATGTGAATGTCGGATGCGCCTTGCTGGTAGGCATCGATGATGATTTTGTTGACGAGCTTGACGACCTCGTTGTCTGAAGCCGCGGACGCGACGTCTTCCGTCGTTTCATCGACGCTCTCATCCTGCATGTCCGAGATCAGATCGCCGATCGAGGTCTCATCGGCGATGCCGCCGCCCCCGAACATCTGGTCGAGCGTGGCATTGAATTCGCGGCTGCCGCAAACGCGATAAATAATCCTGCTTTTCGGATAGACGTTGTTGACCACCCTCGAACCCGAGATCTTTTCCGGGTCAGGGGTGAGCACGACGATGCCCTCCTTCGTGTCGTCGATCGGCACCCACTCGCTCGCCGCGGCAAACTCGCGGCTCATGTTCTTGAGCAGGTCGAAGGGCTTGACGCGATCGGCTTTGAACGGCTCGTACCCCACGCCGAAACAGGCGGCAAGCGCCTCGCCGATCGCGCCCGGTTTGACCTGGAACTCGTCCATCAGCACGGTCTCGACATCGAGGTTCTTGCGCCGCGCCGAACGCATCGCGAGTTCGAGTTCCTCCGCCGAGATCACGGCATTGGCGACCAGGTGGTCGTATTTGCCTTTGAGCGGCGGCGCCGGCTTCTGGCGCTGCCGGAACGCGACCGCCAGCGCCTCGCACAGGGCCACCACCCCCTCTTCCATCGCCGGCGGGAACGGCCGACCGGTCTTGGAGTTGATGACCTCCACCACACCGATCAGCTCCTTGGTCTGGGCATCGATGACAGGAGATGCCAGCATCTGCTTGGTGCGGTAGCCGGTTTTGGCATCAACCTGCTTCAGGAACGTGAGCTTGGGACTGAGCGACCTGAGTTCTTTCTCGTCGTATACATCGCGGATATTGAACGCCTTCTTGTGTACCGCGACGAAGCCGGCGATGCTCTGCTCGGCGATCGGCAGCTTCAGGTCCTTGAAGGAGGTGAGGCCGGTTTTCACTTTTGAAACGATCGAGGCCTTGTCCTCGCTGACGAGATAAATCGTGAGCCGGTCGGCGTTGAACAGGTTGCAGATCTCCTCGCTCAGCTCCAGTATGATTTCGTCGATATCGCTGGTCGCGTGAATCTTGTTGGCGACCGACTGCAGGTTCTTCGAGAAATTCAGCTTCTCGGCAAGGTTATCCTGCGACGCCGCCTTATTTTCGAGTACCGTGCTCATGCGGTTCAATCCCTCATCTGACACTCACGACCTGCGCCGGCGACTCCCGTATCAAGCTGCCGCCGCCTACAATTCGAAAATCTGGTTGTTCTCCAGCATGCGGGGGTTCCAGGCGCCCGCGCAGTCCCGGATTTCCTGCATTGTCACTTCGATTTCGCCCGGCTTCAAGTGGGTAATATAAACCTCGGCCGCGAGCTTGAGTTTCGCAAGTTCGTCGGCCAGCAGGCTCGGGCACAGGTGCTTCGATGCGATGGCAAGGTCCCTTTCCTGGTTGCAAAACGCGGTTTCGATGATCAGATAGCGCAGATTGTCGATCCGGTTGACCTCGTGCCACAACGGATCGTGGGTCGTGGTGTCGCCGGTGAACACGAGGCTCGCGCGGCCCGAGTCGACGCGGTAGCCGACCGCCGGCACCACGTGGTTGGCGGGAAGCGGCGTCAGCATGCGGCCGTTGAGTTCGGTGGTCTTGCCGAGCGCAACCGCCTGGTAGCGCATGAAAGGCGCCGCCGCGTCGGGTATCTGGGTGAAGTCAGGCCACAGTTTCCAGTTGAACAGATGCTGGCGCAGGATTTCCAGCGTGGGTTCGGTCGCATGCACGGTGATGGGCGTCCCGCGTATCCAGCCCACGGTGTCGACCAGCATCGGGATCGAGGTAACGTGGTCGAGGTGCGAGTGCGTTACGAACACGTGATCGATGCGGCAGAGTTCATCGATGCTCAGATCTCCCACGCCGGTGCCGGCATCGATCAGGATGTCGTGGTCGAGCAGCATCGAGGTGGTGCGCAGGCCGCGACCGATGCCACCGCTGCAGCCAAGTATCCTGAGCTTCATCGTCTATTTGGTGTCGAATGTCCAGGCGCCGTCCCAGTCCGCACCGGGCGGGTTCTGGCGCTTGTACGCGATGCGCTTGAAATACATCTGATACAGGTAGGAATGGTAGTTCTCCAGCCCCATTTTCTGCAGATCCAAAAGCGCCCGCTCGGACTCGTCCCAGGCTTGCGCGCGATACAGTCTCAAAAACTCGGCATACGCCGCGGCCTCGTCGAGCTTCGCCTGCTCGACCTGCCCCTGCAATCCGAGCGGCTCGAAAATCCTGACCGCGCGGTCCTTGCCCTTGACCCGCACCAGATCAAGTTCACAGAACACCGCATCGGACACCGCGTTGCGGGTTTCCTCACCGACTATCATATCAGCGCCGTACTGTTTTGTGATGCTTTCCAGCCGCGACGCGAGATTCACGGCATCCCCCATTACCGTATAGGCCAGCCGGATGCGGGATCCCATGTTCCCGACGCTCATGCGGCCCGAGTTGACCCCGACGCCGATGCGGATTTCAGGCCAGCCCTTGGCCTTGAAAATGGGGTTCATCTTCTCCAGCGCGGCGTGCATTTCGAGGCCTGCCAGCAGGCCGCGCCTCGCATGACCGGCATCAGGCAGCGGCGCGCCCCAGAATGCCATGATGCAGTCGCCCATGTACTTGTCGATGGTGCCGCGATGCTTGTAAATGACCTCGGTGAGCGGCGTCAGGAACTGGTTCATGAGCTGTGCCAGCTGCTTCGGATCGAGGCCCTCCGAAATGGTCGTAAACCCGCGCACGTCGCTGAACAGCACGCTCATTTCGCGCGATTCGCCTTCCATCGAGAAGTGCTCGGGATTCCTGGCCATCTCGTCGACGAGCTCCGGCGGCACATACTGGCCGAACAGGCCGGTGATCTGGCGCTTGCCGCGGGTTTCGACGAAAAAGCCGTACGTCATGTTGAGCGCAAACAGCACCGCGATCATGGCCAGTCCCGAGGCCAGCGGCAGCACCAGGTTACCCTGCTGGAACACCAGCGAATTCACCCCGAACGCGCCGATCAGCACCGTTCCCGTCAACAGCAACGACCTGAGCGGGCTCAGCCGCGGCAGCAGCAGCGCCAGGATGAGCCCGGCGAACAACAGCGCCACGAACTCGAACGCGATCACATACGCCGGGCTTTGCTTGATATTGCCGTCGAGGATGCCCGCGATCATGTTGGCGTGGACTTCGACCCCCGGGTAGATGGCTCCGACCGGTGTTGCGCGCATGTCGAGCAGGCCGGGCGCGGTGGTGCCAACGAGCACGATCTTGCCTTTCAAGGCTTCGACATCAACGCGCGCATTGATCACGTCGACCGCCGACACGTATTTGAAACTGCGCTCGCCGCCACGATAAGGAATCAGCGAGGTCACCCCGTCGTCGTATACCGGAACGCGCAGCGGTCCGATCTGCAGCCACTCGAGTCCGGAATCGTCCGTTGCCTTGAGCGGCTCGTCGCCGTAACCGGGGACGATCTCGGGACTGCCGATGATCCTGCGCACCATGGCCAGCGACAGCGCTTCGTAATAACCGCCGGTTGACTCGATCAACATCGGCACGCGGCGCAAAATCCCGTCGCTGTCCGGTTCGATGGAGAAATGGCCGGCGCCTGCCGCCGCGTCTTGCAGCTCGGGAAGATTGGCGGTATGGCCGGGAAAACGGAAAAAACTGACGTTGTTCCCGCGGAACGTCCCAGGAGAAAATACCGGCGCCGGCAGCTGGCCCTTGGTCGTCTCCGTGTCCTGCGTAAACGCGTATCCGAGCACCACGGCGCGATTGCGCATGCTGTTCGCGAACATCGCGTCATAATCGAGTTGCGGCTGCAACTGCTTCAGGGCGGAGCGGAACTCGCTGACGCCGCGCAGCTCATTTTGCGCGAGCTGCTCGAGCACCCGGATGCCGGAGCTCTCGTCGCGCTCCGCAAACACCACGTCGAAGCCGACGACCGCGATCTGATAGTGGTCGAACAATTTGTCGAGCAGCAACGCGAGACGATCCCGCGGCCACGGCCACCGGCCTTCGCCGCCTTTTTCCCTTTCCGCCAGACTTTTTTCGTCGAGATCGACGATCACGACGCGGGGATCGACCCCGCGCGGCATGGTCAATACCGTCTGCATGTCGTAGAAAATGTTGTCGAGGCGGCGCATCAGCGGCAACTCGAATAATTTCGTCGCCTGCAGCAGGAAAACCACCATCACCGCGAGGCTCAGGATGATGCGGACAATATGTTTTTTCAAATGCTCACCTCGGGCGCCGCATGGTCACTCATGCGTCGCGGCCTCGCCCATCGCGGCCGCGCATGCTTTGAGCGCCTTTGCCATGTCGTTGCCGGTCTGATAGCGCCCGGCAGGAGTTTTCGCCAATGCCTTGTCGATGATGTCGACCACGCACGGCGGCAGTTGCGGATTGTAAGCCAGGATGCCGAGGTGCGGCTCGTTGGCCATCCTGATCACGAGCTGCGGCAGCGAGTCGCCCTGGAACGGCAAATGGCCTGAAACCAGCTGATAAAACGTCACACCGAGCGAAAACAGGTCCGAGCGGCCTTCGCTTGTCTTGCCGGCAAGTTGCTCGGACGACATGTAGCTGGGGGTGCCCAACGCCCTGCCGGTGTCGGTCGTGGACGAACCGGGGAAAAGCGCGATGCCGAAGTCGGTGACCTTGACGGTGTCGCTCGCGGACTCGAACATGATGTTGGATGGCTTGATATCGCGGTGCACGACGCGGTTCGCGTGAGCATAGTGCAACGCGGCGGCGACGCGCGCGATGATGCGCATCACCTGCGGCAGCGGGAGCAGGTTGCCGGGCCGCGTATACGGTGCAAGGTCCGTGCCTTGCAGGAACTCCATCACGAGGTAAGCCACATCGTTTGCTTCGCCGGCGTCGAGGATCCTCACGAGGTCCGGATGGTTGAGGCGGCGGGCGGTTTCGGCCTCGCGGATGAAACGCTCGCGGACTTCCAGCAACTCGCCGGCCTCGAGTCCCCGCGACAACGCGACGGTCTTGATCGCGACTGCGCGCCCGGACTGCGGATCCCTGCCGCGATACACGATGCCCGTTGCGCCGCGTCCGAGCTCCTGCTCGAGCTGGTAGCGCCCGAGCAGCCTCTGCGCGGAACCGGCGTACGAGCGAACCGCGTTCTCTTCGGGGACGGGGTGACGCCCGGGGGGCAGCGCAACCGTCAAACCGGGAACCGAATCGGATCTCCAAAAACCCAGGTTCGTCATGCCTCCACCCGTTCGCTGCTATCAGTCGACTTCGCAGACTGAATTATCTTACGACATTTGGCAACCAATAGACGAAAAGGCCACGCAATGCGTGGCCTTTTTTCCCGGGTGGGTCGCCTGAACTCAAGTGCCAAGCATGCTGCCAGCCTTGATGCCCCCGGCCTGCGCCACTTCGCCGCCGCTCACCTTCTTGCCGTCCTCGAGCTTGGCTTTCAGCACCTCGATCATTCCGCCCTGCGCAGTCACCTTGAAGCTTTGCGCCGTGACCTCGGTCACCTCGCCGATTTTTCCGGCCACCTCGGCAAAGCGGCGGAACACCACCTTGCGCGCGTCAAACACCTGTAACTTCTTGCCATTGAGCGTCGTCCACGCGCCGGGCGCCGGATTGCACCCCCGGATCAGGTTGTAGACTTGATCAATGGGCTTGGCCCAGTCTATTCTCGCCTCCCCGGCGCGACACCAACCCTCGTAGCTCGCCTGCGACTCGTCCTGTACCGTCTCCTGATGTTTTCCCTTCACCACGAGATCGGCAGCCTCAAGCATCGCCCGGACGCCGAGCGGGAACAGGCGATCGAAATAGACGGTGCCCAGCGTGTCGTCGGGGCCGAGCGGCGTCTTTTTCTGCAGAATCACCGCGCCTTCGTCCAGACCGTCCGACGGGCGAAAAATCGTCAGGCCCGTCTGTGTGTCGCCCTTGATGATCGGCCAGTTGATCGAGCTCGGGCCGCGGTACTTCGGCAGCAGCGACGGGTGATACTGGATGGTTCCGTGCCTGGGTATATTGACAAATTCCTGCGGCGCAAACTGCAGCACGAAGGCCATGATGCCGAGGTCGGCGTTGGCGTCTTTCATCGCCTGCGCGGCTTCCGGCGCCCGTAACGACTTGAACTGGTGCACCTGCAGCCCCTTTTCCTGTGCCGCAAGACGCAACGCATCCGGCCGCGCGCCTTCCTTCTCCGGCGCGCAGAACACCGCGACAACTTCGTCGCCACGCGCGAGAAAGGCTTCCAGCACCGCTTTTCCAAAGTCCTGCTGACCGACGATTGCGATTTTCATGAGTCTATCCTTATGGCCACCTTCCTCGGCAGCGATCTGAACGCGCCGCCTTTGTCCAACCTGGCGATCTGCTCGTCGCTGTAGCCAAGCACTTCCGCCAGAATCTCCTCGGTATGCTCGCCGAGCAACGGCGAGCGTTCGATCCTCGCCGGCGAGGCCGACAGCTTGATCGGCATGCCGACGTTCCACCACTTTCCGCGCTGCGGATGATCGAGCTCGACATACATCCCGCGCAGCCTGACGTGCTCGTCGTGGGCAAGATCTTCCGTGGACATGATGGGACCGCAGGGCACATTGATCTCGTTGAGGATGCCCATCAGATCGCGCTTGCTATGCTTCAATGCGAACTCGCCGATAATCTCCCACATGTCACCCTGGTGCCTGCGACGGTTTTCAATGGTGGCGAACTTGGGATCGGTTGCCAGTTCGGGCATGCCGACCTCGGGCCCGATGCGCTTGGCGAGCGCGTCCCACACGGCCTCCTGGACCACGATGTAGATAAAGTCATTGGTCCCCCCCGGATTGCAGCGGATTGCGTTGCCCAGCTGGCCGCCACCGGAATCGTTTCCGGCGCGCGGTACCGCCCCCATACCCTGGTGCGTGGCGGTCGAGTACTCGGGCAGCGACCCGCGAGTCAGGCGCTGGTGATCGCGCCACTTGACCCGGCACAGGTTCATGATGCCGTCCATCATGGCGACTTCGACGTATTGCCCCTCACCGGTGCGATCGCGCTGGTGCAGCGCAGCGAGCAGCCCGATCGCCAGGTGCAGGCCCGTTCCGGAGTCTCCGATCTGCGCGCCGGTCACGAAGGGCCGGCCATTGGGAACGCCGGTAGTACTCATCGCGCCGCCCATCGCCTGCGCGACATTTTCATAGGCCTTGAAGTCGGCATAAGGCCCCGAAGATCCGAAGCCCTTGATGGAACCCATCACGATGCGCGGGTTGATTTCGTGCACTTTCTCCCAGGTAAATCCAAAACGGTCGAGCACCCCGGGACCGAAATTCTCCATCAGGATATCGCATTGCTTCAGCAGCTCAACGAACACCGTCTTGCCGTCGAGCGATTTCATGTTGACCGTAATCGAGCGCTTGTTGCAATTGAGCATCGTAAAATACAGGCTGTCCGCATTCGGCACATCCCGCAGCTGGCCGCGTGTCGCATCGCCATTCGGCGGCTCCAGCTTGATTACGTCTGCCCCCATCCACGCCAGCAATTGCGAACACGTTGGTCCCGCCTGCACATGCGTCATGTCCAGGATTCGTACACCCTTCAGTGCTTCCATGATCTTCCCCTCGATGCAGTTTTCCGGCGGACCGTGAACGGCGCGCCCGGAGATCCATTCTGATTTCTTCCGCCCTTCGCGGCCGTTCGAAGCATTATTTCTTTTTTGCGCTTTGCGGATTCAGGCTCGTGATGCGGCCGCTTTCGGTGCCGGCGGTTTCATCGATGACGGCATTGACAAGCGTGGGCTGGCGCGAGCGGATGGCTTCCTCCATTGCCTTGCGCAACTCGGCCGGGGTCGTGGCGTGCACGCCCACGCCGCCGAAGGCCTCCATGAGCTTGTCATAGCGCGCACCCTTGACGAACGCGGTGGGGGCAACATCGGGGCCGCCGGTCGGATTGACGTCGGTGCCGCCGTAGACGCCGTTGTTGTTGAAGACCACCACGCACACCGGCAGGTTGTAGCGGCAGATGGTCTCGACTTCCATGCCGGAGAAGCCGAAGGCGCTGTCGCCCTCGATCGCGATCACCGGCTGGCCGCTGACCACCGCGGCCGCGACGGCAAAGCCCATGCCGATGCCCATGATGCCCCAGGTACCGACGTCCAGGCGCTTGCGCGGCTGGTACATGTCGACGATACTGCGCGTGAAATCCAGCGCATTGGCGCCTTCGTTGACGAGGCATGCGTCCGGGTTGGCCTTGATGATGTCGCGCACCACGTTCAGCGCGCTGTGGAAATTCATCGGCACCGGATTCTTGGCCAAGGTCTCGGCCATCTTCGCGATGTTCCGGTCCTTGCGCTCGGCGATTGCATTGAGCCACTCCGCCGGCGGCTTCGCCCAGTTGGAACCGATGCCGGCGAGGAGCCGCGACACGCAGGAACCAATGTCGCCGACCAGCGGTGCGTCGATGCGGACGTTGCTGTCCGCCTCCTGTGGCGAAATGTCGATCTGGATGAACTTCTGACCGCCCCAGTCCTTGTGGGTCTTGCCGCCCCAGGTCTTGCCCTTGCCATGCGAGAGCAGCCAGTTCAGGCGGGCGCCAATCATCATCACCACATCAGCCGCAGGCAGCACGTACGAGCGGGCGGCGGAAGCCGATTGCTCGTGCGTGTCGGGCAGCAGGCCCTTGGCCATGGACATCGGCAGATAGGGGATACCGGTCTTCTCGACCAGGGCGCGGATGTCCGCGTCGGCCTGTGCGTAAGCCGCGCCTTTGCCCAGCAGGATAAGCGGGCGCCTCGCGCTCTTGAGTAGTTCAAGGGCGCGCTGCACGGCGTCCTGGGCCGGGATCTGGCGCGGCGCCGGATCGACCACCTCGATCAGCGATTTCCTGCCGGCCACCGCGTCCATGGTCTGGGCAAACAGCTTGGCCGGCAAGTCGAGGTAGACGCCACCGGGGCGGCCGGAGACGGCGGCACGGATGGCACGCGCGATGCCCACACCGATGTCCTCGGCGTGCAGCACGCGGAAGGCGGCCTTGGCGAGCGGCTTGGCGATGGCCAACTGGTCCATTTCCTCGTAGTCACCCTGCTGCAGGTCGACGATCTCGCGCTCGCTGGAGCCGCTGATGAGGATCATCGGGAAGCAATTGGTGGTAGCGTTGGCCAGTGCGGTCAGGCCGTTGAGGAAGCCGGGGGCGGAAACCGTCAGGCAGATGCCGGGCTTGCGCGTCATGAAGCCGGCGATGGCGGCGGCGTTGCCGGCGTTCTGCTCATGGCGGAACGAAATCACGCGCATGCCTTCGGCCTGTGCCTTGCGGGTGAAATCGGTGATCGGGATGCCGGGCAGACCGAAGATCGTGTCGATGCCGTTGAGTTTGAGGGCATCGATGATGAGGTGAAAGCCGTCGGTCATTGCTTCGGATTGTGCATCGTTTGTCATGCTGGGATGCCGCGCATTCCCGCTGGCGGTTCCGGCGGCGGCTTTGGTGTCAGTAGCGGTGTCCATATAGACCTCCTGCGTGAATGGTGGGCCCTGGGCCGGAAAATCTGGTTTTTCTGAAGGGGTTCAAATATATGCAGTCGGGGGCCGGGGAGCCTTGACCACGGTCAATTTTTCATGTTTTGGTATAATTACCGAGCCGGCCCCGCTGCGTTGCAGCGCTCCCGGCAGCGTCGATTTGCGACCCGATGACCTCCCTCGCCCGCCACCCCGAAGCCAAAATCGTGCGGCTGCAGCTGCGCCAGAACCTGGTGCTGCGTCACATGGCGCACGAACCATGGGACGAACTGGAGCAGCTGCTCGAAATCACCGATTACCCCAAGGGCGCGCTGCTCGAGAACCAGGGCGACGCGTCGATGCGGCAATATTTCATTCTCGACGGCATACTGAAGCGCGTGGTCTCGAACCCGGCGGGCAAGGAAATGATTCTGCGCTTCGCGGCTGAAACCGAAATCGACACCAGCTATGCCGCGTGGCGGCTCAAGACCACGATCCCCTACGCGATACGCGCGGTAACGCGTGTGCGCACCGCGGAATTGTCGATGGAAGAGTGGGTCGCGTTCGTGGAACGCCATCCCCCGGTCAAGAGCCAGTTCGAGTTCGAGGTGATGAAGCTGATGAGTGAAGTGATGGCGCATACCATCACGCTGCATCTGCTCGATGCGCCCGGGCGCGTCGCGCGCTTCATGCGCAAGCACGCTGCGCTCGTCGAGCGAGTGCCGAAGAAAGAACTCGCGTCCTACCTCAACCTGTCACCGGAAACCCTGTCGCGGCTCAAACGCCGCGGCAAGATCGACCTGCAGTAGCGCGGCCAGCCCAAAGATCCGGGAAAGCGCTTTGGAAAACAACAAGAGTGACACCGTGAATCAGGCACAGCCGAACGCAACGCAATTCCGGGTGGCCGAAGCGTTTCTGGAAGACACGGGCCGCGGCCTGGTCCGCCTTGATGCTGACGACCTGAAGCGGCTGCAGGCGGTGCCCGGGGATGTCCTGCTGATCACCGGCCGCCGCGCCACGGTGGCGCGGGCCGCCCAGGCACCCTCCACCCACTGCGGACAGCTCCTGGTCCTGATCGATGGGACCACCCGTGGCAACGCACAAATCGGAGTGGACGAATGGGTGACGGTTCGCAAGGTCCCGTTCAAGGTGGCGGAGTCGTTGCTGCTGGCGCCGGTGCAGGCCGGGCACTCCGCCCCCACCGACGACGAGATCCCGCACCTGCGCCAACTGCTCTCCGGCATTCCGCTCGTCCCCGGCG
>Ga0080064_1005300_pt1 | contig 15330 bp, 13 predicted proteins | sample Subgrocontami54m_FD_69260 | JGI IMG/M metagenome (GOLD analysis project Ga0080064, IMG submission 69260) | Subsurface groundwater microbial communities from S. Glens Falls, New York, USA - GMW46 contaminated, 5.4 m (SPADES assembly) (version 2) ...
CGCGTTGCTCGCCGCGGGCGAAGAGGTCCTGCAGCGGGAGGGCGTCTACCTGGACGAGCAGCGCTGGGACGAGTGGATCGCCCTGTTCGCCCCGGATTGCGAGTACTGGGTGCCGACGTGGTTGAGCGAGGGCACGCTCGCGACCGATCCGCAGCGGGAGATGTCGCATATCTACTACGCCAACCGGCAGGGACTGGAGGACCGCATCGTGCGCATACGCACCGGGCGTTCGCCGGCCTCCACGCCGATGCCGCGCACCGCGCACCTGGTGACCGCCGTCCTCGCGCTCGAACCGCCCGCGCCGGAGTCGCTGCGCTTGCGCTCGACCTGGAGCAGCCACGTCTTCTTCCCGCGCGCCCGCACGAGCTACACGTTTTTCGGCCACGCCCACTACGAGCTCGTGCGGCGCGAGAACCGCTGGCTGATTCAGCGCAAGAAAGTGGTGCTCCAGAACGACTACATTCCGAGCATGCTCGACGTCTACTGCATCTAACAGGGTGTTGAAAAACGCAGTCCTGTCATTCCGAGGAGCGCAGCGACGAGGAATCTGCTTTTTCAAGTCGTTGATTCGGCATAACAGCAGATCCCTCGCTTCACTCGGGATGACAAGAAATTAGCATCGAGCCACGTATTTCAACAACCTGCTAACCCCTATTGCGGCTCGATGCCGGCGGTCTTCACGACCTTGCGCCATTTCTCCAGCTCAGCGCTTATGATCTGGCGCATCTGCGCCGCCGAGGTCGGGTGGCTCTCCAGGCTGACGCGCGCGAGGCTCTCGCGCACATCCGGCATGGAAACGATCGCGTGGTGATGCTCGGAGAGCAGATTCACGATCGCATCGGGCGTGCCGGCCGGGGCCATCAGGCCGTACCAGATGTTCACTTCATAGCCGGCCAATGACTCGTTCACGGTCGGCACTTCCTTCAACTGCGCCAGGCGCTGGTGCTCGGCGACGCCGATCAGCCGTATCTTGCCCGAACGGACCAGCGGCAGGGCGGAGTTGATCGCGCCGATCATCAGGTGCACGTTGCCCGATATCAGATCGGCCAGCATCCCGGACGCGCCTTTGTAAGGCACCTGGACCATCTTGGTGCCGGTCATGTCCATGAGCAATTCGGTCGCGAGGTGATGCGGCGAGCCGACGCCGGGGGTCGCGTAGGAGAGCTTGCCGGGGTTCGCCTTCGCGTAGCCGATCAGCTCATTGACTGACTTCACCGGAAGCTCGTTCGCCACGACCACGGCCATCGGCACGGTCGCGCCGATCGCGACCGGGGCGAAGCTCTTTTCGACGTCGAAGGGCAGCGACTTGGATACCCATGGCAGCATGGTGAGACCGTTCTGCGCCACCAGCAGCGTATAGCCGTCGGGGGCGCTCTTGGCGACGTACTCGGCGCCGATGTTGCCTCCGGCTCCCGGCTTGTTCTCCACGATGACCGGCTGGCCGAGCCGTTCCTGCAGCTTCTGGCCGACGGCGCGGGCGTACAGGTCGTTGCCGCCGCCGGGGGTGAACGGCACGATGATCCGGATGGGCTTGCTCGGATAGGCCTGGCCCCAGGCGCAGGACCACGACAACGCAGCAACCGCAAGCAACAACTTCGCAATATCGACTGCGCCAAACTTCATTCCACCTCTCCCGTCTTCACTTGAATTTCATTCCGGCTTGATGCCGGCGTCCTTGGCGAGTTTCGCGTACATCGCCAGTTCGTCCTTGATGATTTCCTGGAGGCGCTCCGGAGTCGTGGGCTTCGGCTCCAGGCCGTGGGCGACGAGCCTGTCGTTGACGACCTGCGGATCGCGCAGGATCCGGTTGACCTCGGCGCTCAAGCGCTCGACGATAGGCCGCGGCGTGCCTGCGGGCGCGAGCATTCCGGTCCAGGTATTCATCGCGTAGCCGGGCACGAATTCGCCGATGGTCGGGACGCCGGGCAGCGCCGGGGTCCGCGTGCTGTCGGCGACCGCGAGCGCGCGCAACTTGCCGCTGCGGAAATGCGGCAGCAGCGAGTTGATCGCGCCGATCGTGAACTGGATCTCGCCCGAGAGCAGCGCAGGCACGATGCCCGCCGCCCCCTTGTAGGGCACGTGCACGACGTCGAGGCCGGCCTTGGTCCTGAGCATCTCGACAGCGAGGTGATGGGGCTGGCCGATGCCGGCGCTGCCGTAGTTCAGTTTCCCCGGATTGGCCCGTGCGTAGTCCAGGAACTCCTTGAAGTTCGCCACCGGCATGTTCGCGTTGACCGTGAGCACGAACGGCGTCTGGATGAGCAGCGAGACGGGCTCGAAATCCTTGACCGGGTCATACGGGAGCTTGACGAAGAAGCTCGGATTGACCACGTGCGAGCTGGGCGTCACGAGCAGCGTGTAGCCGTCGGCGGGCTGCCTCGCCACGAATTCCGTCGCGATATTGCCCGAACCGCCCGGTTTGTTCTCCACGATGACCGGCTGCCCCAGCACGGCCTGAAGACGGTCCGCGACCAGGCGCGCGACCAGGTCGTTGGAACCGCCCGGCGGCAGCGGCACCACGACGCGGATCAGGCGCGAGGGCCAGGCCCCCGTCTGCGCGAGCGCCGCGCCGAAGGGCGACGCCAGGATGGCCAGGGTAGATGCAATGAACGAACGCCGCGTAAGCATAGCTCCCTCCTCCGTGTCGGGCTACGTGCGGAAACCGCTCGGCAAGAATACTGACCGCGGCTGCCCCGTGCACCCGGGCGAGATCACATACTTTGCGGTTGCCGGGTCACTTGTAGATTTTGACCTGCACGCAGTGATCCAGGGCCGTGGAGATCATGTCGATGTGATCCAGGTCGGTCGGCAGCAGGGCGTTGAAATGCACGCCCTTGCCCCTGGAAACCGGCATGCCGGGCGACCAGTGCCCGAAATGACCTCCGACGCCCACCGCCTCGGGGTGGATGCACTGGGTCACCTTTACCGTGGCCCGGACCTTCTGCACCGGCGATTCAAGCCACACGGTGTCGCCGTTGGCGATCCCCTTCGCTTTCGCCACCGATTCGTTGACGAGGATGCGATAGGCGTTGGTCTGCTCGCAGATTTCGTCCAGCCACGGATTCTCGTTGCCGTAGGCGCCATAGATGAACGGGAACTTGAAATGCACGGCGATGAGATCGTATTCGCCGCTCTGCACGGCATGGTAGGAAGGGCACGGAATGAAATCGCCGATCGGCTTGTAGTCCGAGAAATCCCAATCGAGCTTGAGCTCGCCGACCACCTTCTTGAGCTGTTCTCCGCGTTCCAGGAAGTGCTCGAGGTAGATCGGCATGCGCGCCTTCACGTACGGCCCGATGTAAGCCTCCTCGACGTCCCGCGGATGACGGACTACGCCGTGCTCGCGGAACCAGTCCAGGCCTTGCTCCTCGCCGAACCAGGCGCGCGCCTGCTTGTCCACGACTTCGGCGATGGGGTAGCGCTTGCCGGGCTTCAGCGCATTGGCGCCTTCCATCTTGTAGGTATGGTTGAGGATGCGGTACAGGGCGCTCGAGATGCCGAGTCGGTCCGCGATTTCCTGCACCACGTCCTGCGGATGCCGTACGCCCGGCGGGGGTTCGACCACGGGCTGGCGCACCTGCCAGAAGAAGTCGTCCTGCCCGCAGGGCGCGATCATGAACGCGCCCATGCCGGAGATGAAGTCGTACCGCTCCAGGTAGCTCGGGAACGGCAGAACGATGTCGTCGAAGTGGGTCGTCTCGTTGATCTCGATCGCGAATCCTACGATGAACTTCAGCGACTGGTAGAGCCGCTCCACTTTCTTGACGTCGCCGAACGAGCTCAGCATCGAGTTGACCGGCGCGTGCATCAGCACCTCGATGGTGTCCTGGTCCGACAGGCCGAATGCCGAGGGGTTCTCGGAGGTGATCGGCAGCAGCGTGTGGTAGTGCGAGGCGAGCGGGAACAGCTCGCCCACGTCCATGCGCACCGGGGCCGTCGGCTCGCGCCCCGGAAACGCGCTCGGATGGGCCATCGGCATGATCTGCCCGCCGTGCTCCAGCATGCCGTCGGTGCCGCCTTCCGGCCACCAGAGATGCGGGAACTTGCCCGCGGCGCCCGTGCTGAGGATGCCTCCGGGCACGTTGACCGACCCGACCACGATGTTCAGCAGCCTGAGCATCCAGCTGTTGTGAAAGCCATGCTTGTGCCCTTGAGTCCCCCTGGCCCAGTCGATGACCGCCGGCCGATAGGGCAGCTCGACGCCGTCGATGGTGATGGTTTCGCCGATGCGGGCCGCCTGGCCGAACTCGCGCGCGATGCGCCTGACCGTGGCCGCGGGAATGGTGGTGAACTTCTCGGTGACCTCGGGCGGATATTTCGCGACATGCTCGCGCAGCAGCTCGAACGCGGGCCGTCCCGGTTTGCCCTGCGCATCGTAGCTGCCGGTGATCGCGGCATCGCGGACGCCCGGATCGTCATGCGTCTTCACGGTGCGGTCGGCCGCGTCGTAGACCAGCGGCTTCCCGGTCGCGGCGTCGCGCACGTAGCGTCCGTTCGCGCCGACCAGGTAGGGCGCATTGGTCTTCTCGGCGAGGAACTTCGCATCGTAGATGCTCAGCTCGTTCAGCAACACGTGCAGCATGCTCAACCCCAGGGCCGCATCGGTGCCGGGGCGGATCGGGATCCATTCGTTCGCCTTGCTCGCGGCATATCCGCCAACCGGATCGATGACCACGAGCTTCATGCCCCGCGCGCGGGCATCGGCCATGTCGGACATGTGGTGGTTGAGCGCGCTTCGCGCCGCGATGCCGAACTGGGTCCCGATCAGAACGCAGTAGTTGGCGTAGTGCAGATCCGGCTGCTGATGGAATCCACCCCCGGAGAAGAATTCCACCGGATGGACCACCTTGCCGCAGGTCGGCGAGGAAGCGACGTTGACCTGATTCGAGCCGAAGGCGCTGCCGAGCGCCGAGAGCCAGAACATGTTGTCGCCCATGACGTCCCAGGCCTGGACCCACAGCTTCTTGGGGTTGTCCTGGATGCGCTCGAACTGGGCGACCACGGTGTCGATCGCCTCTTTCCAGGAGATCTCCTTCCAGCCCGGATCCTCGTCCATCCCCTTCTTCGGGTTGGTCCGCTTCAGCGGGACCTTGACGCGGTTCGGGTTGTACAGGTTCATGAAGCCGGCCTTGCCCTTGGCGCACATCTTGCCCCGGTTCTGGGGACTGTCGGGATTGCCCTCGATCCCCATCACCACGCCGTTTTCCACCCGGACCTTCACGCTGCACCCGATGTAGCACATGCCACACGAAGTCGTGACCAGCTTCGACTGCAAGTTCGCCTGCGTCATTTCCACGGCTAACCTCCTCCAAACATGGGCAGCATGATCACCTCGACCTCGCTGTCGCCCAGCTTCGCGGCCAGCCCGCCGCGTACCTTGATATCCTCGCCATCGACGAATATCAGCATGGTGTGGTGCAGCTTTCCCGGGGCGCAGAAGACGCGGCAGGTGAACGCGTCTCCATGGATCCTCGAGAGGTGCTCGAGCAGGTCGCCCACCGTGGCGCCGCTCGGCAGGCTGGCCTGGAGCTTGCGCTTGCCGACGAGGGCCGGAAGCTCGCCCATGAACGCCACCTGCACGCTCAAGCCGGGCTGCTGCTTGGTCGCAAGCTTTTCCATGGCTCTAGCCCCGGCCGCCGGCGCGCTGGGCCGACATGCCCGCGTATTCGCGCTCGAAATCGGCGCTGGTGCGATTCAGGCGGCTGAAGTCCATTCCCTCCTGCACCAGGGCCGGCGGAACATACACCCCCGCTTTCAGCACGCAGTAGCGGAACAGCAAACCACCGGCGAGAATGCAAGCGCCCGCGGGTACCGCGAGCGACTGCGACCACAACAGCAACACGATCGGCAGCAGCATTCCGACGAGGAGAAATCCGATGCGGAAAGTCCAGCTCAGCGGCGCGCGATTCAGCAGTCGCACCGATTCCCTGGCCGGACCGCCCGCATGATGCATGGCCGACAAGTAACCGCCGACCAGGATGCCGGTGACCACGATCAGCAACGCCGCGAGGAATAGGTACGGGCGCAGCCCGCCGCCCAGGAATGCGGAGCCGACCAGCACCAGGGCGCTCGCGCCCAGCGCTGCATGGCCGACCAGCACCGCCGGAAGCCAGGCGGTGTTCCAGAACGGGATCGAGCGGTTGTTGGCCAGGAAGAATCCCGGATACAGGACGATCATCAGCGCGCACAGCGCCGCGATCCACTGGGCCGCGCGCGCCGCGAGGCTGCCGCTTTCCCAGGGCAACCAACCGGCAGGCGCGACGGAAACCAGGCCGGTCAGCACGAAGAGCGAGACGAAAAGAACCCCCCGGCTGAGCCACGAGGTGCGCGTGCGGAATGCGGCCCGCCATGCCCGCAGCGGGCTGCCCTGCTCCAGCAGCAGCACGGCGCCGCCGAGCAGCATCGCGGCGAGCGACAGCCGCCCGAAGAAGAGCGGCAGATCGAGCAGCCTGTACAGCAGGAACAGTGCGGCGGCCGAACCGCTCAGAAACAGCCAGATCGAAAGCAGCCAGCCCCACTCCTGCTGGCATTTCATTTCCGCGTTGAAGCCTTGTGCCATGCTCTTCTCCGGGCGCCGGTCTAGGTCAGATAGAAAACATTGGGATCGGTGCCCAGCTCGGCGCGCGGCTTGAACCGCGGCCTTTGCTCGATCAGCTTCGAGATCTCGCTCTTCGGATCATTCAGATCGCCGATCGCCAGGGCGCGGGTGGGACAGGTCTCGATGCAGGCCGGCTGCAGTCCCCGGTCGAGTCGATCCACGCACAGGGTGCACTTCTGCGCCGTTCCCGCCTGCCATTGCTTGAAGCTCGCCTCCTCGTACGGGGTCATGTGGCCGGCGTAATAGCCGTGCGAGTTTTCCGGGATGGAGCGCGCCTGGTAGGGACAGGCCACCACGCAGGCGTGACAGCCCACGCAGCGGTCCTGATCGACCAGCACGATGTTGTCCTGCTCGCGCTGGTAGCTGGCGCCGGTGGGACACACCGGCACGCACGCCGGCTCGCTGCAATGATTGCAGCGCATATGCATGAACACCGTGAAGGCGAAGGGATAGGTTCCCTCTTCCTTCTCGATCACCCGCGTCCAGAAGATCCCCGGCGGCGTGGCGTTCTGCGCCTTGCACGTCACGGTACAACTCTGGCATCCGACGCAGCGCTTCAGATCGACGGCCACGCCCCATTTCACGGCGCGGCTCGCAACGGATTCCACACTGAGTGCCATCGTCAACCTCTCCTTCGCCCCATGAATCTGCCTTCGAACCGGGCGGCGCAGATCGAAGCGCGTCGAGATTATGCGCCGCACCAATGGGTGTCAATCTCGATTCAAAATCGATGATTGCATTGGCATCCCCTGCAACCTCATCGCGCAAATTGTGATACAAATCACACTCGGGAACCCGCACTGCACGCTATCACCTGGCGGAGTTCACGCGCTGCTCTTCTATCGTTGAGTTCGTTGCCGCGAGTGGGGTGTAACCGGGATGGCCCTTCGGGTGTCTGCTGTCTGCAAGATCGCGGCGTTTCGGCGCCGCCCTGATTCCGGGAGCCGGTGGTGACCGCGGAGCAAGGACCTGCGGAGGAGAGCGCGGTCCTCACCGTCGAGGGTATCAGCAAGACCTTCGGTTCGGACGGGACGGCGGTTACGGCAATCGCCGACGTCACGCTGAACGTCAAACAGGGCGAGCTCATCTCCGTCATCGGTCCGAGCGGTTGCGGCAAATCGACGCTGTTCAACATCATCGGTGGTCTGATCACCGACTACGGGGGCGAGGTCCGCATCGACGGCAGCCGGGTGAGCGGCTGCCATCCGGACATCGGCATGGTATTCCAGGAGGAATCGACCTTTCCGTGGCGCACGGCGCTTGAAAACGTCGAATTTCCGCTCGAAGTACGCGACCTCTCAGCGGCGGAAAGACGCGAGCGGGCGCAGCGATTTCTCGCCCTGGTGGGACTGACCGAGTTCGCGGACCGCTATCCGAGCGAGCTCTCCGGCGGAATGAAGGCGCGCACGGCCATCGCGCGCACCCTCGCTGCGCACCCCAAGATTCTGCTCATGGACGAGCCCTTCGGCGCCCTGGACGAGCAGACCCGGCTGCTCCTGGGGGATCGCATTTCGCAGATCCATCGTGAGCTCGGGCAAACGACCCTGCTCATCACGCACAGCATCACCGAGGCGGTGCATCTCTCGGATCGAGTGGTCGTGATGACCTACCGGCCCGGGCGCATCAAGCGGGTGGTCGAGGTCGACTTGCCGCACCCGCGCTCGTCCGAAATCATCGAGAGCGAGCAGTTCGGGCATCTGGTGGCCCGCATATGGCATGATTTGCGCGAGGAAGCCTCGCGTGGTCTCGAGGCGGACGAGGCAGCGCGGCGAAGCAATTGAGGTTCGAATAGAGACAAGCTAGCTCACAGCACCAAACGGAGGTGACAAATGGCATTCGGAATGCGGTTGCATTATGCGGTTGCGGCTCTGGCGGCTGCGGCGCTGGCGCTGCCCGGCGGGGCGATGGCGCTGGACAAGGTGAAGGTCGCAGGCAGCCAGCGCAATTTCTGGGACACCACGACGTTCTACTATGCCGAGCAGGCCAAGGGCGTATTCAAGGAAGCCGGCATCGACCTGGAGATCCTCTGGACCCAGGGCGGATCGGACTGCCAGCAGTCGGTGGTTACCGGGAGCATGGACATTTGCATGCATACGGGCTTGTTGGGGGCGATCGGCGCCTGGGCCAAGGGTGCGCCTATCGCCATCATCTCGGCGACGTCCACCGGCGCCGCCGATCTGTGGTGGTACACCAAGGCCGACTCGCCGATTCGCGGCATCAAGGACACCAACGGCAAATCCGTCGCCTTCTCCCGGCCCGGCTCGTCGACAAACCTGCTGCTCAACTCCATCGCCGCCGCCGCCGGCGCAAGTCCCAACAAGGTGAGCACGGGCGGGCCTTCGGGAACGCTCGTCCAGGTCATGTCCGGACAAGTCGACGTCGGCTGGAGCGCGGGCGTATTCGGCGCCGACCTGATGAAAGAAGGCAAGATCCGGCGCGTTTTCAGCGGCAACGACGCGCCCGGCGTCGCGACGCAGACGGTCCGCGTCAATATCGCCGGAACTGGCTTCCTCAATTCCAAGCTGGACGTCGCCAAGCGATTCATGGCTGCGTACCGCAAGGCAACGGATTGGGCATACACTGACGACAAGGCGCTGCAGATGTATGCCGAGGCGAACAAGTCGACGGTCGATATTGCGCGCACAGTGCGCGACCAGATGTATCCGAAGGCCAGCATGGCGACCAAGCCCATCGGCAACATCGAACTCTCCATCACCGAGGCGATTGCCGACAAGCGCATATCCGCTCCGCTCAAGCCGGAGCAGGTGCGCGAAATGCTTCGCTATGTCGACCTGCTGAATCCCTGAAAAATGCGTCGCTGGCTGGCGCCCGCGGCGGGATTTTCCGCGGTCGTGATCGCCCTGGCCGCCCTGGAATGGGCGGCGGGCGCGGGCTGGGTGTCGCCATTTCTCACGCCGCCGCCCTCGGCGATCGCGGTATCGGGATGGCGGATGGCGGCGGAAGAGCCGCTCGCCTCGGCGTTCTTCTCCACGCTGGGAGTCGTGCTCGCCGCCATGGTCGCGGCGGCCGCTGCGGGCATTCCGGCGGGCTGGGCAATGTACCGCTTCCCCATACTGGGAAAAGCCTACGAGAACTGGGTTGCGGCACTGTTTTCCGCGCCGCTGATCCTGCTCTACCCCCTGTTCCTGGTCCTGTTCGGGCGCGGGCCGCTCACGATCGGGATGATCGGTTTTCTGTCGGGTGTCATTCCCGTGATCCTCAAGACCTACGAGGGGTTCTCTGCGGTGCGGGCGGTGTTGGTCAACGTGGGGCGCAGCTTCAACCTTCCGGAACGCGCAATGCTGGTCAAAGTGCTGTTGCCTGCGGCGCTTCCCACGGTTTTCACCGGCCTGCGGCTCGCCTTCATCTACATCACGATCAACGTGGTCGGCCTCGAGTACATGGTCAACTTCGGCGGGCTGGGCAATCTGGTGGGAAGGATGTACGACCGATACGACATTCCGGCGATGTATGCGGCGGTGGCGTTCGTTCTGCTCATATCAGTGCTCGGTTTCTGGGCCGCGGAGCGCCTCGAGCGCCGGGTGGAGCGGGGCTCGTGAGCCGGGCAACCTGCTTGCGCATTGCGACGCTCCTGTTCGCCTGGGCGGCGTGGGAAGCCCTGGCGCGCTCCGGCCTGGTGTTTCAAGGTGTTGTTCCATCCTCCCTGACAGTGCTCGCCTCGGTGGCATCACAGCTGGGAAGCGTTGCCTTCTACTCCCATCTCTGGCGCTCGGCCGAAGAGATCGCGCTGGGTTTCGCCGTCGGCACGGCCGCTGGCGTCAGCATAGGCACGAGCATGGGCCTTTCCGTTTTTTTCGGAAGATTGGCGCATCCCTATATCCACATCCTCGCGCCAACACCGAAAATCATCTTTCTGCCCGTGTTGATGATTCTTTTCGGCGTGGACATCGGCTCCAAGATCGCGATGGGCGCGATTTCATCGTTCTTCCCCGTCGTCGTCGCCACTTACGACGGCGTGCGCCTCGTGCCGCCGGTGCTGTTGCGGGTTGCGCGCAGTTTCCGCGCGTCGCGCTGGCAAACCGTCGCCAAAGTCTATTTTCCTTCCATGCTGCCCTCGATCGTCACCGGCATGCGGCTGGGCCTGGGCGTGGCGATCATCGGAACGCTGCTTGCGGAAATCAAGCTGTCCAATCGCGGCCTGGGATTCCTTGCCATCCAGCAATACGAAGGTTTCCACATTTCCGATCTGTATGCCGTGCTGCTGATCATTTTTGCGCTTGCCGTTGCCGCCAATATTGCGATCGGCCGGGTCGCTGCCCGCCTGCAGCGGCGCCACGTCATGAACGCGCCGCGCGCCGTCGCGCTGAATCCCCCCGGTTGATTGAGGGCCGGCGGCTTCAAGCAGCGGTTTGAGTAATTCAGAGCTTCCTCAGGCGCGCGCTTGGATGCCCGCCGCGCTGTCCGACGCTCACCGGCCGGGCATTTCCCCGGTCTCCAGCCAGTGCTCGGCGGCGCGGTAGAAAGGCTGCAGGAGGTCAGGCCGGTCGTCGCCAAGCTCGTCGTGCGTCACCCGGTACCCGCGCCGGGACATCATGTATGCCCAGATCCGATAGGAGGGACGGAATCGACTCAACTCCGTCCAGTCGATGGGCAGCTTCTGCGCCGGGTTGACCGGCACGATCACGTCCTTGTGGTAGATGCCGTCGAAGCTGGCAAGGCGCCAGCCCGAGGGCGTGCGGCGCACGCGAGAGTAAAAACGACCGTACATAATTGTATCGACCTCGACGCCGTCGATTATGCCGCGGTTGTGGATCTCCATCAGGCTCTCGACGAGCGCACGATCGTCATTCACGCGTATGTGGGTGGGGGTGATGAGGTGCGTGCTCAGCCGCCCCTTTTCGGCCATTTCCCGCGAGGCCGCGGCGAATTCCCTGCCTGTGCCCTCGAACCATGTCGTCCTCACCTGCGAATCTTCGGTGTGGCACGCAGCGAGCTTGTCCCAGTCGCCTCGGTCGCGCCAGAACCGCTCCAGCCGGACGAGTTCGGCGATTGCCTGCTTGTCGAAGAATTCGGCAAGGGCGTCTCCCCCGGACATCGTGCGGCTAGACATGGATCCTCCAACAGACTGGCGGTCCCCGAAACGAGGTTGCCCTGTTCGGGCCACGCTATCCGAGCGGCCAGGAACATGTCAAGCGCGAGTGACTGCAGGCCCTGGCTTGAGACCGGATACCGGTCACGGCGACACGAATTGATTTTCCCCATAGCGCCAGGCGCCGGGATGGCGCGCGGTGATGGTCGCCGCCTCGGCGACGGAGCGCACGCCCACATGCTGGAATTCGGTGCGTAGCTCGTCAAAGAACAGATCCATGACATGACGGGCGCCGGATTCTCCGAGCGCGCCGAGACCAAAGAGAAAAGGCCGGCCGGCAAAGGTCGCCTTTGCGCCTAGCGCAAGCGCCCGAACGATGTCCAGACCGCCACGGATGCCGCTATCGACCATCACCGTGGCTCGTGATCCGACGGCGGCAACAACCGCAGGCAGGATATCGATCGATGCTGGCGCGGCATCGAAATGGCGGCCCCCATGATTGGAAACAATGATGCCGTCCACTCCGAGCGATACCAGGCGCTCGGCGTCCGCCGGATGCAGCACGCCCTTCACAACGAAGGCACGCTTCCAGCGATCCCGCAGCCGGGCAAGCTCATCCCACGTATGACTGCCGCTGCTGCGCGCCTGCGTGATGATCTCTGCCGTCGAATCACGCGTTGCGCGTCCGGAGGTGTACGGCACGACGTTCTCCGAGCGGAGCATACCGGTCTTGTAGAGGGCCCAGGCCCAAGACGGCGAGGTTGCCACCTGGAACGCAATGCGCGGGCCCACGGTGAACGGAACCTTCACGCCGCTGCGGATGTCGCGCGGCCGCTTCGATTCACCGGCGCTGTCGATCGTCGGAACCAGCACCTGCGCACCTGCAGCGTCGGCGCGCCGCAGAAGATCAAAGGTGATTGCGTGATCGTTCGCGGCGAAGCGGTAGAGCTGGAACCAGAACACGTCGGGCGCGATCTCCGCGATGCGCTCGATCGACGCATTCGCGGGAGTGGCGAGAATGTAGGGAACGTTGCGCCGCTGCGCCTCGCGGGCGAGGTATTCTTCGGCTCCAGGCCACATCAGTCCGCCTGCCCCCATCGGGGCAACGCCGAAGGGCGCGGCGTAGCGGTGGCCGAACAGTTCCACCTCGGTCGACAGGGTCTTCGTGTCAATGCAGTAGCGGGGAAGCAGCTCTACTGCGGACAGCGCCATGGCATTGCGACGCGCGCACTCTTCATCGTTGGCGCCGCCATCGACGAAATCGAAAGCGAATCGCGGCACGCGCCAGCGTGCGCGGCGACGCAGTTCCGCGATCGTCGGAAATCGACGCCGCAGCTTCTCCGCTCGCGCGGCCACTGCAGCATCCCCGTGCCTTGAGTCGACTTTCATCGCTGTCTTCCCGGTCACTTTCCAGTTCCCCAAGAGCGGTCCAATGGCGCGGATCAGTCTACGAACTTCGCCCTGGGTCTGAGCAGCGCGCTCGAGAGGCGCTGTTCCATGACGTGCGCCACCCAGCCGGCAACGCGCGCCAGTATGTACAGGCCGGCCGCGGCGCGCCTGGGGAAACCGAGATCCGCAGCGAGCGCGACCACGCAAAACTCCATCCGCGGCTTCAACTCGAGTTTGCTCTCGGCCTCCTCGAGAAACGCGAACACCATGTCCAGGTGCCGCGAGGCACGGCCTGCGCGGCGAACCAGGTCGAATACGTAAGTCGCGCGAGGATCGCCGTGCGGATAGATCGGCTGGTTGAATCCGGGCGGCACGCGACCGACTGCCTGAAACTCGCGTGCACGGCGCATCAGCTCGGTCTTCGACTTGACGCCTCGCAGGAATTCCTCGGTGCGGTCGTAGATTTCGCCGATCTTCCGGCCGGAGCTGGTTTCGATCGCGGACACCAGGCAGGCGTGCAGGTCCGCGCCGCTCGAGGCCGCGACCCGGGCGGCAAACGTGGCCGGCGAGAGCTCATGGTCGGCAAGCAGCACCATGAGCCCGTTGACCATGCGCAATCGCTCCTCGGAACGGGCCAGCCCCAGGGCGCGCAGCACCGCGGCGGCAATCGGCGTGGCGCCCGCGCAGGACAGGTAGGTTCGGCGCGGCGAGAGATAGCCGAAACAGCCCGCAAACGTCTGCATCACCTGTCGTGCCGCCATGACGGTGCTGCTCGAACGCAGACGCTCGGCGCGAGTGCCGCGGACCATGCTGATCGAGAGCGCGATCATTGCGAACATGTGCGCGATCGGTGCGTCCGCGCGCGAGTGCTCGAGCGGCTTGATGAGGCGCTGCGTCTCCGAAGGCAGGGGCTCGGAGGCCCACAGGATCGGCTCATCGAGCAGCTCGCCCGTCCACAGGAATTCGGCGATGTTCTCGAACGGCAGGCCCGCGCCGGCCAATTCGGTCGCGAGCCTGCCCCGGTAGCGCGGGCCCGCGGAGGTGATCTCGGTGATCGAGGTGGGGATGATCGGCTCGCCCGCGTACATCGCCGAGGCTGCGACCGCCCCCATCGCGCGACGCGCGCGCGGACGCGCACGCAGCTTTTCGATATCGGCCCGAAGGTAGAGACGCCGCTGGCCCCCGGAGGTGGGGAGGCTTTGAATGACGCCCCGGCTCACGTAGGTATAGAGCGTCTGCGGCTTTACGCCCAGCAGCGCGGCCGCTTCGGGGCCGCTCACGTACTCCGCATCGCGCTGATGGTCAGCAGGCGGCGTTGTGCTTCCCGTACCTGCGAGCTTGCGCACGAATGCCTCGATTCGGACCGCCGCTACCCGGTCCCCGGGCGGTCAGTCCATTGCGCCCTTGGCGTGCAGCGCGTTGAATTCGTCTTCGCTCAGTCCGAGGAAATCCCGGAACACGCGCCCATTATCCGCGCCTAGCATGGGACCCGCCGCTGTGATATCACCGGGCGTCTCCGAGAGCTCGAACGCCGGATAGCAGTAGGCCTGGTCGCCCAGCACGGGGTGACGGCGCTTGCGCCACAACCGCCGGTAGATGAGCTGCGAATCGGCAAACAGGTCGGCAATCGAGTTCACCGCGTGCGCGTGCACGCGATGCGACTGAAGCAACTGCGCCGCCGCGTGTGCATCGCGGTCCCGCGCCCAGGCGCTCAACGCGTCCTGGATCAGCGAGGCGGCGGCCTTGCGTCCCTCGAGCGTGGCCAGATTCGGATCCTTGGCAAGATCCGGCCTCTCGATGGCAGCGCACAACCGGCCGAACTCCCCGTCCGACCAGCATGACAACGCGATCCAGCCCTCGCCCCGGCAGGCAAAAGCCCCGTGCGGCGCGGCATGCGGATCGTCGTTTCCCGCCCGCTCGGCGAGCTTGCCGCTGCGGTGATATTCCAGCAGCGGTCCGGCGAGGAACATCAACCCGCATTCATACTGGGAGACGTCCAGATACGCGCCTTCGCCGGTGCGCTGCTTGCGTTCCAGCGCCGCGAGGACCGCCGCCGCGCCCAGCGTGGATGCGATGTAATCGATATAGGGCCCATAGAGCAGCATCGGCGGGCCGTCCTTCTCACCGGTCAGCCCGCAGACGCCGGCCAATGCCGAGAGCTGGGAACCGAAACCCGGCGTGTCCGCGCGCGGACCCGTCTGCCCCATGTTGCAGGTGGACAGCATGATCAGTCCGGGGTTCGTCTTGCGCAGTTCCTGGAAGCCCAATCCCAGCCGGTCGGCCGCGCCGGGGC
>Ga0080064_1005301_pt1 | contig 15323 bp, 15 predicted proteins | sample Subgrocontami54m_FD_69260 | JGI IMG/M metagenome (GOLD analysis project Ga0080064, IMG submission 69260) | Subsurface groundwater microbial communities from S. Glens Falls, New York, USA - GMW46 contaminated, 5.4 m (SPADES assembly) (version 2) ...
TTGAGCCGATAGAGGCGGTCGATGTCGATCAGGGCGGCGGCGGACTCGAACCACGCCCGCTGCACCGGCGACAGGTCAGGATGAGCCATTGAGAGAGTTCCCTATGATTGAGAGGGTTTCCGGCGAATGTGCAACTCTGGACGAAGCCCACATGCGAGCCGCGCAAGCGGCGCGCACAGGGGACGATTAAAGTATGAAGGATAGACCCTCGATCGGCTGATCCCGTTTCATCAGCAGAAGCTGCTTCTCCTTGATCCTCCAAATCTCCCTTCGAAGCTGCATGTTCTGACCAGTTGTCCGCCTTGAGCTCGATGACGACAAGTCCATAGCCGACGACCGCCCGGTCATCTCCAGCGCTCCAAAGCTCGTGAGTCTGGATAGTTTGAGCCGGTTGGCAAGCCCTGCTTGCGAGCCGGTCGCGGCTGCGCTTTGCGTCGGCGCCCTTGGTTAAAACGGCGCTAGATTAAGCGGGCGATACAAGGCCCCCGATCCCGTGAAGGCCCCTTCCCTCGGCTTGGCCACGATGCCACCGACATTTACGTGATCTGTTTTACCGAAGATCTGAAGGAGATCGGCTGGCGCGGTGCCGAGGGACCTGCTCCAGGAAATTCTGCGGCTGATGGTGGACTGCGACCAACACTCGAAGCTTGCAGACGACGCCGCCTTATGGCTTTCGTACACTTAAGCAGAATGCTAGCGTTCACGCTGATCCCTGGTCATCTGGGAATGTCGGCTAAGATCAGCGAGAACGGCTCTTGCAGCATCATGACTAGGCGCGCCGGTGAACCCCGTTGATCGCGCTAGAGGTTCCGCAGAATCTTCTCTGACGGCTTCATGGAGGGGACGGACGATGAACGTTACTCGCCGCATTGCGGTATTCTTACTTTTTTCGGCCCTTGTTGGCACCGCCGCCGCGCAGGATTGGCCGACGCGGCCGATCCGGATTGTCGTGCCGTTCCCCGCAGGCGGTAGCGCGGATGTGCAAACGAGAATCATCGCCGACGAACTGAGTAAGGCACTCGGACAACCGGTTGTGGTCGACAACAAACCCGGCGCCGGCGGCAATATCGGCGCTGCCGAGGCGGCGCGCGCCCAGCCGGACGGGTATACCCTTTTCATGGCGACGACCGGGACGCATGCCAGCAACGTCAGTCTCTATAAGAGTTTGCCCTACGATCCCGTGAGGAACTTCGCACCGCTGACGCTAGTCACCATCAACCCGCAGCTGATCGTCTCCGGCTCGAAATACAAAGAGTCCACTCTCAACGATCTCATCGCAAAACTGAAAGGGGGTGCGTCGACGAATTACGGATCGTCAGGCATAGGTTCGGCCACGCACCTCGCTGGCGAGCTGTTCAATCGCGAGACCGGAACCGCGATGGTGCACGTGCCTTACCGAGGTCAAGGCCCTGCGCTCAACGACCTCCTGGGCGGCCGGCTGGATATCATGTTTCCATTGGTCGCTGACGTCTTCTCCTTTTTGGGATCCGGACAACTGCATGCTTTCGCCGTCATGAATGAACGCCGTTCGAAAGCACTGCCAAATGTCCGGACCACAGCGGAACTGGGTTATCCCCGCCTCGCTCTAAGCTCGATCTGGACCGGGCTTTACACCAATGCCGGAACCCCTAAGCCGATCATTGATCGACTCAATCGCGAGCTCGTTCGCATCATTTCCTCGCAGCATTTCGTCGACAAGTTCGAGGCGTTAGGTTTCGAAATTCGCACAACCAGTCCCGAGGAGCTCGGTGCTTTTGCGGCAGCCGAGACGGCGACCTGGGGTGAGATCATCAGAACTCTCAAAATCCAACTCGACTGACGGCTTGTGCCGCCGTAACGGAGCTGCAAGACATTTTGTGTCGCGCCGCCGGATAGGTTTTAAGCCAGGGCAACCACTCTATGTCGAGTAATATTCGTCGGTGCGTCTACAGCGGGTTATCCGCTATTTGATGAACGCGTTGCTGTAGAGCTCCTCAACCGGCGTCGCCTTCTGAATCAAGCCCTTCGACACATAGAAGTCCTGCAAGCTCTTCAGCCGACCTGGGTCAACTTCGCCTAGCTGCTTCTGCCCAGGATAGACGAGCTTGGCGTAGAAGTTGAAGGCGGCTTTAACGGCGCCTTCCTTGCCCTTCCACTCCGGCACAAACTTCACGAATTCTTCGGCTGCCCTATCTGGGTCATCCATGATGTCCTTCATGCCTCGTAGCGCAGCGCGTACGAATTTGCGTATGGTTTCGGGTTTGTCCTTAATCAACTGATCGGAGACGGCAATGCCCTGTGCCATATGCGGAAAGAATTCGTCGGTTGGAATGATCCTCACCTTCACGCCAGCTGCCTGAACCGGCGGAATCCAATCCGGCACACCGGCCATGCCGGCGGACTTTCCGGTTGCGACGAATTCCCAAACACCGGTCGGACCGACGGACTGAATATTGACGTCATTTTGCGTGAGGCCCACGCTCGCCAATAGCCCGAGCAGCGCATAAAACGTCGTGTCCTGAAAGGACATGACCGTGATCGTCTTGCCTTTGAGATCTGCGGGCTTGGTGATGCCGGAGTCTTCACGCACGACCAGTTGCATGAAGCCTTTGCCGCCAAACACTGCAACGATCTTTACCGGTACGCCATTGCCACGCACCATGATCGGGCCATCCGCCACGATGCCACCCAGTTCAGCGTTGCCCGCGCCTACCATCTTCGCCACGTCGACTCCACCGCGCCCGACGGCAAAGCTGACGTCGAGGCCCTCTTGGGTAAAATAGCCCTTTCCCTTTGCAAGCTGGATCGGTCCAAAGGCTGGCAGGATCGGCGGGGCCGGGAAAAGATACGTGACCTTTTCTAGCGGTTGGGCAAAAGCAGGCACCATCCACTGCCCAAGACCGATCGCGGCTCCGGCGGCCAGCACCAAGCGGCGGGATACTCCGTTTTCGCGTGCGGACATTTCACTCTCCCCCATAGAAACCAAAAAGAACCACTGCCGATCGACTATCGGCGGTCGGGCGGTTTGGTAATATACTCCACTGTCTCGTTTGCGCGATACACTGGCGCGGGGCCAGGATGCAGTTTTTCCTGGAGTTCGAGGGGGCGGGGTTCAGCAATGCCGAACGCGGTACGCCTCGAATATCGCAACGTGACCATGCGTTTCATGGACGGCGCGGGTATAGGCCTTACAGCCGTCGAGGACGTCAGTCTTGCCGTCCTCGATCGCGAGGTGGTCTCGTTGATCGGGCCAAGTGGTTGCGGCAAGAGCACATTGCTCAATATCGGATCCGGACTCACAGCACCCACTGGGGGCGCGGCCTTCGTGGACGGCGAGCAGGTGGAAGGTCCCAACGCCCATGTTGCGTTCATGCTGCAAAAAGACCTTCTGTTGCCTTGGCGTACGGTCCTTGAGAACGTGATGCTTGGCGTAGAAATCCGACGAGTTCCGATGGTCGAACGCAAACGGCGCGCGCAAATCCTGCTGGAGAACCTAAACCTCGCCGACTTTGCCGGCCACTATCCCCATCAGCTTTCGGGCGGCATGCGGCAGCGGGTGGCGTTGGCCCGCACGCTGGCAATCGAGCCCACGGTTCTCCTTTTGGACGAGCCGTTCTCCGCGGTTGATGCGCAGACCCGGATAATACTCCAGCGTGAATTGGCGCAGACGCTCGAACGCGAAGGCAAGACGGCGCTGCTCATCACCCACGATTTGCTGGAAGCAGTCACTCTGTCAGACCGCGTGCTGGTGATGAGCAAGCGGCCCGGCCGTATCATCGACGAGATCGTTATCGATCTGCCACAACGCGACAATCCGATTGCGCGCCGACACGATCCAAGAGTGAATGACTACGTCGGCACTCTCATGCAGCGCCTCGGCATCGACGAGCCGCGATTGACGGGGGCCGTGGCGTGAACGGTGTGGCGAGGACCAGGATGATTCGACGAGGCACCGCCGTCAGTCTGGCGCTGGCGGTGGTGTTTCTCGCTGCCTGGCAATGGGGACCGGGCTATCTGGGTGTTCCCCACTTCATCATTCCGCCGCTGTCGATGGTTTTCGAGGAATTTCTGCGAATGCTGTCGGTCAACAATCTGATGATGCATACGGGCATCACAGCCGCAGAGGTCATTGCCGGCTTTCTCCTTGGGAGTCTGCTCGGCGCCATCTTCGGCTACATGCTGGGCATGTCGCCGACGGCGGAGTTCGCATTGTCACCCTATATTCTTGCGCTCCAGATCGCACCGAAGGTCGCATTTGCGCCGCTGTTCATCCTTTGGATGGGCTTCACTGTTTACCCGAAGATATTGGTTGCGATCCTGATCGTGTTCTTCCCCGTGCTGGTGAACGTGTTGACGGCGGTACGCACCGTCGACCCGGACCTCATCAATCTGGCGCGCGCCTTCAAAGCTACCCGTGCACAAATCTTCTGGAAAATCGAGTTTCCCGCTTCGCTTCCGCCGCTTTTCGCCGGGCTCCGCATCGGTTCGACGCTCGCAGTCGTTGGCGTCGTGGTTGGCGAACTTGTCGGTGGCAATATGGGACTCGGGTATCTCCTTGCCTTTGGCGAAGGCCAGGCAAACACACCCATGGTCTTCGTGACGATCCTGATGCTGACCGTGGTTGGCAGCATCGCCTATGTCGCTGTGATCCTGCTCGAACAGCGTGTGCTTCACTACTTGCCTACGCGAGCGATAACCGGGTTCTAATTCCTCCAGCGGCAAAAGACCCACGAAGGATCTATCTCGATGCGCGCTCCTGTGGAAACACCAATCAAGAACCTGGTAAGCGCGGCTGAATGGCAATGCCGGTTGGCGTTGGCTGCCGCCTATCGACTCATGGATTATTTTGGCGTCCGCGATCTCACCTACAATCACCTGTCGGCACGAGTCCCTGGTGAACCCGCTGCCATCCTGATCAAGCCAAGCGACTTCATGTTCGGTGAAATCACCGCGTCGAATTTGCTCAAGTACGATCTCGATGGAAAACCCATAAACAGCGCAGGCCCGGCGTTAAGCGGGGGCGCGCTCGTCATTCATGCGAGCCTGGCCCGGCTTCGTCGCGGTGTAAATGCAATCTTTCACACGCACACCCCCGCCAATATGGCCGTTGCCGCGCAGAAGTGCGGACTGCTGCCAATAACCCAACAAGCAATGCTATTTTTCAATCGCATTGCATATCACGATTTCCAAGGTTTTGAGTTTGAACCGGGAATGGAACACGCGCTTCACAACGATCTGGGCCCACACAAGATCGCAATCCTTCGCAATCATGGAATAGTCATCGCTGCCGAAACAATTCCGGAAGCGTTCGTTATCCATCACTTCTTCGAAATTGCTGCCCAGGCACAAATCGGCGCGCTGAGCGGGGGTACCGACATTCTTGTTCCCGAAGAGGACGTTTGCCGTAAGGCGGCGGAATCCATGGATTTGATTCAAGCGACAAGAGCAGGCGGGAAGAATTGGGCTTCGTGCCTGCGATTGGCCGATCGCCTTTTCCCCGACTATGCTAAATGACGATGCTTGCCGCGCCCACGATAGCACCAAGAGATGGGCGAGCCGGTGTGCTCAATCGCCAGCGCCTCACTCGGGTTTTGCGCCGACATCTTTGATGACCTTTGCCCAGTTTCCGATATCGCGCTTTACCAGCGCTGCGAAATCCGCAGAACCCGCTGCGGAAGGTTCCAGACCAACGCGTTGAAGTTGATCGCGAATTTCTTGGCTGCCTGCTGCTTGCAGGATCGCAGTTTCAAGTTTGCGGACGATGTCGGACGGAGTGCCGGCCGGAACGAATACCCCCATCCAAGGCACAAGGTCGAATTCCGGATAACCTGCCTCAGAGATTGTCGGGAGCTTTGGCTGAGAGACTGGACGCTTCGCGGACATCGCCGCCAGCGCCCTGACCTGCCCGCTTTCGATGAACTGGGTCGCGCCGCCTAACGCGCCGACCGTGACTTGGATCTCACCCCCAAGAAGGCCGGAATACACCGGTGGAGAGCTTCGATATGGAACGGCCAGCAAATCGATGCCGGCGGCGCGCTTGAACCACTCCATCGTGAGATAGTGGGGTGCGCCGACACCAACGTGCCCATAGCTCAGTTTTCTCGGATTTGCTTTTGCGTAAGCAACAAACTCCTGGACCGAGGTAACCGGCAATGTCGAACGCACGATAAGCGCGAAAGGCAACTCAGCGAGCTTTGCCACCGGAATAAGATCGCGCACTGCGTCATACCGACGTCCGGGGGACAAGGTCTCATTGATCGACAACGCATTCGATAAGATAGCAATGGTATGCCCGTCGGGGGCAGAGCGCGCTAGAAACTCCGTTGCAATCATTTCCGATGCGCCGGGTCTGTTGTCGATAACCACGGGTTGGCCGACTATAAGCTGGAGCTGTGAGCCGATAGCACGCGCAATCAGGTCGGAGCTTCCTCCAGCCAGATTGGGAACAACGAAGCTGACCGGCCTGGTCGGGTACGCTTGAGCATTCCCTTCATGGGGGAGCACAGATGCCAATGCGAGGCCGATCGCAAAGGCAGTATGAATGCTCATTGTCCGCCTTTCGCTCCGCAACCCCGGAGCGCAGATAAATGCAAAACTGCGATTGTACCTGAACATAGGACCCTCCAGGGCTTAACATGGGATAACGAGACCATCCATCGGCGCGTCGCAGTTCACGAGGTTGGTGCGCTTCATCGCGATGCGGACCGCGCCGCCGAGCACCATCAATTGATGGAAATAGGTACCGCCGAAAAGCCTTTGCTGTAAACCCAAGCAGCGCCGAAAATGCGCTGCATCGCAAGATCAAAAATCGTAGGATCGGAATTGAAGTCTGCAATGGACCCGGCCTGGCTGGACAAACTTTGAGACATCTTCCGCAGATTGCGGCTGCAATCGGTTCACCTCGATCGGTCGGTCGGTGCTCGAGCCGCCGCCGTCAGATACCAGCATGATCCAAACGATACTGCTCGGTGTCGTTCTGGACCAGGAGCTTGGTTGTGAATATGTCAAGGATCGCGCTCTCCGCGGTGCAGATCGGCAGGCGCGATGCAAAAAGGGCCGCAATTCTGAAAGCCGCAAAAGCGGTCTTCCTCAAGCGGGGCTTCGACGGCACCAGCATGGATGCCGTTGCGTTGCGCGCCGGCGTATCCAGGATGACCGTCTATCGGCACTTCGGCAGCAAGGAAATTGTTCGTGCCCTGATCAGCTTTTATCTCGATCCTGCGTGGCGTGCGATTTCTGGCGGAGACGTTTTCCTCGGTTTTCAAGACGAAAGCCGTCGCCCTACTCACCGGCGCCGCCGGCAAGGTTCATCCGCGCAGCGCCACCATTTGCCCGCCGTCGACCACGATGGTGGTTCCGGCGATGTATCGCCCTGCGTCGGAGGCGAGCAGCAACAGGACGCCATCAAGATCGCCGTCCTGGCCGAAGCGCCCGACCGGGATCTCCCGCTTGACCGACGCGCCCGCCTCGCTCGTGAGGTACTCCTCGTTGAGTTCGGTCACGAACCAGCCAGGCGCGATGGCGTTGACGCGTATGCCTTTGGACGCGAGTTCATAACCCAGCGCCTTGGTGAGTTGGATCACGGCGGCCTTGGCGGTTGCGTAAGCGGCGACGCCCTTGGCTACGCCAAAGCCGAGCACCGAGCTGATATTGATGATAGCGCCGGTCTTCTGCGCCGCCAGCATGCGCCGCGCCGCCTCCTGCGCCCAGAAGAACACGGCATCAAGATCGACCGCGAGCACACGCCGCCATTCCTCCTGCGGCATATCGACGGCGCGATTCGCGTGAGCGATACCGGCATTGTTAACGAGAATGGTGACGGTTCCGAATGCCTTCTCAGTGCGATCGAAGGCTTTCAGCATTGCCGTTCGATCGAGCACATCCGCTTCGATGGCCAGCGCGCGACCCCCCGCCGCCTCGATCGCCTGCTGCAGCGCATCGAGCCTATCCAGGCGCCGCGCCACGAGCGCCACCGCAGCGCCGCTCTCTGCCAGCACCTTTGCCAAAGACCGGCCAAGTCCGCTCGATGCGCCGGTGACCAGCGCCACCTTGCCTGTGAGATCGAACAACTCTGCGGCCAGCATTAGGGTCTCCTTTGCCTCATGCCACAAGGCGTATCCTGCAGCGCGGTCGCGAGCGCCAGCACGAGACGCCGACATTTACATCGCTCTCACCATGCTCAATCAGGACGCGGTTGCTACCGCGGTTCCGATCGATAAGGCTGCGTGGACGCACTCCTTCCCGCACCTGAAGAATTTGATTGACCGCATCGGCACTCCAGGGCGCTACTTTCCGTTCGAGCTGATCAAGCTCAAGAAATGGTCAGCCGGCAAAGCTGCGGTGATCGGTGATGCCGCCCAATATTGGGCAGGGCGGCGGGTATGCCATGATGAATGCACTGGCGCTCGCGGTGCACCTCGATCAGCACATGGAGGTCCCCGATGCGCTTGCCGCGCGGGAGAGGGCCGAGCGGCCGCTCACCGACCATACCCAGCGTATCTCCGTATGGCTTGGTTTGCCAACCACATGACCGCATTTCTGCGTGTACTCGTATGCAAGCTCGCAGGCCGCTCAAAATGGCTTCTCCGCCAACGCACTCGCATGGTGTTGCACCGGCCGACAGGGACGTGACGCGCGGGGACTCGGACGACGCCATGCAAGCCGGTCGGGAATTGAAGCGGAGCCTTGAACCCATGATGATCGTCGGGCACTATGCCGCAGACTAAGTTTGAGCGATACTCGGCAGTCTACTTGCAAAGTATGCGATGAACGAAGCCGACAATCCCGGGGGATGGCGATGCCAAAAACGACCAGGCTGATGCTGCTCGGCATAGGGGCAGCGGCTATCTTGGGTATCGCAGCGGCAAGCACGGCTCACGCTGACCCGGTCAAGCTGCGCATCGGGTACGGCACTGCGGCCGAGGAGCAGCTCTGGCTGCTCATCGCCAAGCCCGATATCGGCAAGCATTACGGCAAGGCCTATACGATCGAAAGTACGCGCTTCACCGGTTCGGACAAGCGTGCCCAGGCGTTCGAAGCCGGCGCCATCGATCTGGCCTCTTCCAGCGCGAATGGCGTCATCTTCGGCGCGGCCGAGGGCGTAAAGGCCAAGATCATTGCATCGTTCACGCGCGAGAGTCAGCGCGGATTCAGCACGACGTTCTATGCAAACGCGAACTCGCCGATTAAAACGGTGAAGGACCTCAAGGGCAAGACGATCGGCATCAATGGGTTCTCGACCTCGGTGCACCTCTGGCTGAAAACTGCGCTGGAGAAGGTCGGCTTGGCGGAAAAGGACGTCACGATTGTGCCGATCTCGTTTTCCGCAATGGCGGAGTCGCTGCAGTCGGGCAAGATCGATGTCGGATCATTTCCACAACCCTTCGACGCCTTATTGCACAAGCAGGCGAAGGTGACCAAGATTTTTACCGCCAAGGACGCCATCCCGACCGACGAGGAGTTGATCGTGCTGATCGGCAAGGATGAGTTTTTGAAGAAAAACGCGGCTGCCATCAGAGCCCTTTTGGAGGACCTTACCGCTGCAACAAAGTTTTATTTGGAGAAGCCGACGGAGGCGCGGCAAATCCTGATCGACACGAAGATGGTCCGCGTGTCGGCGGAGGTCTTTCTCACCATGAATGATTACTACCGGGAGCCGTCCATGCGCGTCGATGTAGCGACCCTCGAGCACATGCAGGAGTATCAAGTCAAGGCAGGCTTCCAGAAGAACAAGACTGACGTCAAACTGATTGTGGACATGAGCTACCTGCCCAACTGAGTCCATGGGAAGTCGGAGATATGGCGCTTCTGGAGGTGAAGGACCTCGACAAGACCTTCATCGCAGGCGACAAAGAAATCTCGGCGATCGAAAAACTTTCCTTGTCCATTGAGGAAAACGCTTTCGTCTCAATCCTCGGTCCGTCCGGCTGTGGCAAGAGTACGTTTCTTCATATCGTCGGGGGGTTCGAGCGCGCAAGCGGCGGCGAGATCACACTCAACGGCCGCCCGATCGGCCGGCCCGGCCCCGACCGCGGCATGATGTTCCAGGAACTTTCGCTGTTTCCTTGGCTCACTGCCATCGAGAACGTCTGTTGGCCGCTTGAAATGAAAAGTATGGCAAAAGCCGAGCGGCTCGCGAGAGCGCGTGAATATCTCGATCTGGTCCATCTATCCCGCTATCCCGATCTATATCCGGCCGAGCTCAGTGGTGGGATGAAGCAGCGGGTCGCCCTCGCGCGACTGTTCGCGCTCGATTCGCAAATCTTACTCATGGATGAGCCGTTCGGCGCACTTGACTCGCAAACGCGCGAACTGTTGCAGGAAGAACTACAGGCAATCTGGCGCCGGGAACGCAAGACCGCGCTCTTTGTCACGCACGACATTGACGAGGCGATCTATCTCGGGACGCGCCTGCTCATCTTCACGGCACGGCCAGGGCGGATCAAGGCTGACATCAGCATGCCGGACATCGACAGGTCCGGCGACTATCGCAAGTCGCCGGAGTATCTGCGGCTGCGCGTGCAGGTGTGGGATCTTCTGCGTGACGAGGTCCTCAAGGCGCGAGCCCTGGAGGAAGCGTGAGAATCCCCGCTTCTGTCCAGCATTGGATCATCCCCGTCTCCCTCCTGGTGGCATGGGAAGGCTTTGGCCGCATGGCCTTCCTTCCGCGATATCTTTCCGTACCGACGCTGATCCTGGCGGCGCTGTGGGAGGTGACGCTTGACGGTGAACTGTTTCAGGCGCTGGCCACGAGCCTCCATCGCGTATCCATCGGATTCGTGCTTGGCACTGGCGCCGGTGTTTTCATCGGACTTGGCGCCGGCCTCGTTCCCGGCGTGCGTCATTTCTTTGACCCGCTTGTGTCGTTTCTTTATTCGGTCCCGAAGATCGCATTTCTTCCGATCTTTCTGTTGCTGTTTGGACTGGGACACGCTTCAAAGATCAGCATCATCGCCTTCTCATGCTTTTTTCCGGTCTTCATCGCGTCGCGCCATGCCGTGCTCTCGGTCAGCAAAGTTCTGGTCTGGACCGCACAGAACATGGGAGCGCCCAGATCCACCATGTTCTTCCGCGTCTTCATCCCTGCAGCGGCGCCGCAGTTGCTTGCTGGCATCAGGATCGGCCTCGCACATTCCTTTGTGATTCTGTTCGCAGCCGAACTGATCGGATCGCAAGGCGGGCTCGGAACCCTGATCTCGGATGGAGAGGACGCCGCCCGGTTCGACCTGATGTTTGCCGGCATCGTAACATTCGCGGTGCTCGGCTTTGTCAGCGATCGAATCCTAATGGCAATCCGCCGCCGCGTACTGCGCGGGCAGATGATCGGCACCGTGGAACAGGCCGTGCGATGATCACAGGCGCACTGCGTCGAATCGGGCAATGGTATTCGATCCCACTACTGCTTCTATTTTGGCAGTTCGCAATCACGAGCGGTCTTGTGGAATCCCGCCTGTTGCCAAGTCTCGGCCGGGTCTGGACCGCGCTGGTCGATGATCTAAGCAACGGCGCCCTGCTCTTTCATGCGTGGATCACGCTCAGTCGCGCCGCAATCGGGTTTGCACTCGCGGCCATAGTTGGCGTTCCATTTGCCGCCGCGATGGCACGCGCGGTCATCGTGCGAAATCTTTTCGAGCCGATTTTCTTTTTCGGCTATCCAATCCCAAAGATCGCACTTTTTCCCGTGTTCACATATATATTTGGGATCGGCTCACCCTCAAAGATCGCCTTTACGTTTCTGGAATGCCTGTACCCGATTGTGGTAACGGCCTACTTGGCTTTCCGTGCAATTCCCAATCGATTGGTTTGGACAGCCGAAAACATGGGCGCCCCGCGACGGACCATTCTCTGGCGGGTCATTTTCCCGGCCGCCATGCCGGGAATCTTCGCCGGCCTTCGCATAGCCCTTCCGATATCAATCATCGTCATTGTGCTGACGGAGATGATCGGCGACTCGAAAGGCCTCGGCTTCTATATCGCCGTTTCTGGCACCCGTTTCGCGTTTCAAAACGTCTATGCAGCGATCCTGCTCATTGGTGTCTGCGGCTTCGTATTGGACCGCATTTTGCTTTTGCTGCGCCGAAAGATCGTTCACTGGGAGCGGGATGAGGCGAACTGAGTGGAAAATACTGAAGGGAGACAAGAATGTCCGCTGATGACATGGATCCGGGGACCCGTGACCACCTGACGGAAGCCGCGCGCGCTTGCCGGATTCTGGAGATGGAAGGACACGGTGACATGACGCTGGGCCACCTGTCGGTGCGCGACACCGCCGGCAGCGGCTTCTGGATGAAGCGCAACAGAATCGGCCTCGGCGAGGTGCTTAGCACCGACGATTTCATATTGTTGGACTGGGATGGGCGGCAGCTTGCCGGTAGCGGCGGACGCCATTCAGAATGGCCGATCCATTCGGAAATCTTACGCACGCGGTCGGATGTGAACGTGGTGGTGCACTCACATCCGTTTTACGCCAGCGTTTTTTCGGCGGCCACCGAACCGTTACAACCCTATACGCTGGATGCAGATTACTTCACCGACGTGCCACGTCACGAGGACGAGGTCGCTCTCATCACCACGAAGACCGAGGGTGCGGCACTTGCGCGCTCGCTCGAAGGCGCCTTTGCGGTGCTGATGGGTAACCACGGGCTGACCTTCTGCGGTACGACCATTGAGCATGCAGTGTGCGTGGGAATTTTCCTCGAGAAGGCTTGCAAGGCTCACGTGATTGGGCGGGCTTCCGATTTCAAGAGCAGCATGCCCAGCCGCGCGGTCCGCAAGAAGCGAAACGATCAAATCATGACTCCGATTCACTGGGAGCATTCCTGGCGCTATTTTTGCCGAAAGTTGGAAGCACGTACAAAACCCGAGGGTACAAGCCGCGAAGCTATTTTTGTCTGATGCCCGAAAGCGCCGGGGTGAGCCGTAACGCATCTGAGATGGAATCGCGGTTCGTCAGGAAGCCGCTACGCCGACGCGATGACATTCGCTTCCTGCAGGGCAACGGTCTATTCGGGACGCTGTCAGGAGCGGCAAAGAACCTGGAATTTTCCGCTGCAGCGACCAGTGCATTTCGTTCTAACCCGCGGAAATGTTTCCCTATTTTTCCGGCGAAACCACCCCGCAGAAACGACACTGGAGGCAGAGTTGCGACGACGCTAGGTCTCTCGCCTACGGCTCAGCTCCTCAGGCCAGGAGCTTCTTGGCCCGTGCGCGCCACGTATTCCGTGTAGCCGCCGCCGTACTGGCGAACGCCCTTCGGCGTCAGTTCCAGCAGCCGGTTGGATAGCGCGGACAGGAAGTGGCGATCATGCGAGACGAACAGCATGGTGCCCTCGAACTGCGACAGCGCGGTGATCAGCATCTCCTTGGTCGCGATGTCCAGGTGGTTGGTGGGCTCGTCGAGCACCAGGAAGTTCGGCGGGTCGTAGAGCATCTTCGCCATGACCAGCCGCGCCTTCTCACCGCCCGACAGCACCCGGCATTTCTTCTCCACGTCGTCGCCGGAAAATCCGAAGCAGCCGGCCAGCGCGCGCAGCGAGCCCTGCCCCGCCTGGGGAAACGAGTCCTGCAATGACTGGAAGACGGTGCGTTCGCCGTCGAGCAGATCCATGGCGTGTTGCGCGAAATAGCCCATCTTCACGCTGCCGCCGAGCGCGACCGTGCCTTCGTCCGGCTCCGTGAAGCCCGTCACCAGCTTCAGCAGCGTGGACTTGCCCGCGCCGTTGATGCCCATGACACACCAGCGCTCCTTGCGGCGCACGTGGAAGTCCAATCCCTTGTAGATGTTGCGGCCGCCATAACGCTTGTGCACCTTCTTCAGGCTCACCACGTCCTCGCCTGAGCGCGGCGCCGGCTGGAACTCGAACGACACCGTCTCGCGGCGCTTGGGCGGCTCAACCCGGTCGATCTTTTCCAGCTTCTTCACCCGGCTCTGCACCTGCGCAGCGTGCGAGGCTTTCGCCTTGAAGCGCTCGATGAACTTGATCTCCTTGGCCAGCATCGCCTGCTGGCGTTCGAACTGGGCCTGCTGCTGCTTTTCGTTTAGCGCGCGTTGCTGCTCGTAGAACTCGTAATTGCCCGAATACGTCGTCAGCGTTCCGCCGTCGATCTCCACCACCTTGGTGACAATGCGGTTCAGGAACTCGCGATCATGCGAGGTCATCAGCAGCGCGCCCTCATAGCCTTTGAGGAATTGCTCGAGCCAGATCAGGCTTTCCAGATCAAGATGATTGCTTGGCTCGTCCAAAAGCATGGCGTCCGGCTGCATCACGAGGATGCGGGCGAGCGCCACGCGCATCTTCCAGCCGCCCGATAGCGCGCCCACGTCGCCATCCATCATCTCCTGGCTGAAGCCCAGCCCCGCGAGGACTTCGCGCGCCCGGGACTCCAGCGCGTAGCCGCCCAAATCCTGGAACCTTCCCTGCACGTCGCCGTAGCGCTCCACCAGTTCCACTATGTCGTGCACCTGATCGGGGTCGCCCATGGCGGCCTCCAACTCTTTCAACTCAGCGGCCACGTTGCTGACCGGACCGGCGCCGGCCATCACCTCGAGCACCGCGCTGCGGCCCGACATTTCGCCTACATCCTGGCTGAAATATCCGATGGTGATGCCGCGATCGACGGCGACCTGACCCTCGTCGGGCTGCTCCTCGCCCGTGATCATCCGGAACAGCGTGGTCTTTCCGGATCCATTGGGACCGACCAGGCCCACTTTTTCCCCCTTCTGGAGCGCCGCGGACGCTTCGATGAAGAGGATCTGGTGACCATTCTGCTTGCCGATATTATCGAGACGAATCATGTGCGCGGGGATGCCAAAAAAGGAGTTGCGGGGGGTCTGGCTGGCTGAGGACGCAGTCCACCGCGAACGGGTCTCAGCATCCAAATTCCCTGATATCAGGGAAAAATACAGGGAATTTCGTCGATACCGGCCCCCTTGTGCGATTTTGGCGCCAAGCCCGCGAGCGAATTCAATGGCTTGCAGCTAAATTCCCTACGCAATGGAACAGGGAATTTTTTTCACGGAGCAGGGAATTTTTTGGAGCGAACAGGGAATTTAATCGAGGGATCGTAAGCGTCCATTTCTCACACACTTGTGGCGCGGTGTCGGGATCGCGATCTGTTCTCGCCGGCAATTTGCAGGTGAGGAGATCGAGATGCCTGACGAGTTCCTGCCCCGCGCGCGCTACGGCGAGGTATTCTGGCGGGCGCACCATGAGGCATGGCGTCGGAGTGAGTTGAATCAGCGAGAGTATTGCGAGGCTCAGGGCATCCCGCTCAAGGCGTTCGGCAACTGGCGGGCGAAGTTCAAAGCCGAGCCCCAGCTGCAGGCGCGCAAGCTGCTCTACCGG
>Ga0080064_1005302_pt1 | contig 15322 bp, 15 predicted proteins | sample Subgrocontami54m_FD_69260 | JGI IMG/M metagenome (GOLD analysis project Ga0080064, IMG submission 69260) | Subsurface groundwater microbial communities from S. Glens Falls, New York, USA - GMW46 contaminated, 5.4 m (SPADES assembly) (version 2) ...
ATGTTGAAGTTGGGTGTTCTGTCCGCGCTGCTGGTCGGAATGCTTTTCAGCTCGTTTGTCTTGGCTGGGGCCGATGGTGCGTTGGTGAATAACATCGGTGGTTCTCAGACCGGTATTGATACGCCGGATATTGATTCAGGGGGTACGCAAGCGGTTGCTGCGGGTACGGTTTATCATTTGAATTTGGATGCGGACTCGAGCACGAACTACTGGGCGGGTGTCTGGGGTAACGTGTCGGGTTCGATTCAATTGCGTGAAGTCAACGGCGCCGTCTTCTTGCAGAAGGATGTACTGACGCCCAGAGCGAATCCTCCGCAAGGTGTGTACTCGGTCGTATTCGCGTACAACGTGGCGGATACGGTGCCCAATTTTGGCGCGTTGAACGCCAATCTGCTGACGGGTGCTCAAGTCGATGCCCGCACCGGTGTTGGAACGTCGCTGACCGACTCGGCCAGCAACGTGTTTAACTTTAACCTGAACACGTTCAATGGCCAGAACAGCCTCGTCATCGGTAGCAAATTGATCAACGTCAATGCCGCCAACACGGCCTGGTGTGGCCGCGCGCACAACGCGACGAGTGGGTTATTCGAGGCGGCGGACTGCCAATATGCGAATCTGGCGCTGAATGACAGCACGAACAATCTGTTGTTTGCGTCGCAGGTCGTTAACCCATTCGGTCCTACAAACTGGAAGATTTTCGACAACGCGACGTTCGCGCACTACCAGATGTTGCTCTACGTGAACAACTCGGGCAACGCCAACACGCAGAATTACGAGTTCTTCCTCGAACTGCGCTAAGCTAGGAAAAAGGCCAATTGGCCTTTTTTCTTCTTTTTCTTTTTTTAAGTATTTTTCTTACCGATATGGATTCGCAGTTTGATGGAATCCACGAAGATTTTCCACACGCTTCTAATCGTGTTGCGGGCCAGGTCCCCGCCGCCTTTTTCGTTCCATCGGATGGGCACTTCGCACACGCGAACGCCGGCTTTGCGGGCCAAGTAGAGCATTTCGACGTCCCAGACGAAGCCGGTCTGCCGCGTCTTTGCGGCCAGTTGCTTGGCGGTGGGCGCGCGGAAGGCCTTGTAGCCGCATTGCGTGTCGGAAAAGGGCAAACCGAACAGGACCCGGATCCAGCGGTTGAACAGCCACGCGGTCAGGCGGCGGGGTGCCGATAGGTCAGCGCGGGATTGCTTGGAATAGCGCGTGCCGATGGCGATGTCGTCCTCGTCCAACGCGGAAAGCAGTTTCGGCAATTCGGAGGCGGCCATGGCGCCGTCGGCGTCGAAAATCACGATGACGTCACCCTTAGCTGCGTGGATGCCGGCCCGCAAGGCACCGCCTTTTCCCATGCGGTCGCGGAAGGGCAGGATGCGCACACCGTCGATCTTCATGCGCCGCACGACGCCGGGCGTGTCGTCTTGTCCGTCGGCCACGATGATGATCTCGCGGGGCGTCTTACGCAACGCGCGGTCCAACTCGTTCAAGGTGGGGCCGATGCGGTCTTGTTCGTTGTACGCCGGGATGACGATCGAGATCAAAGGCTTTTTCCCCTATTGATGGTTTTAGCTTTTGGCGTTTATTAGTGCGGCCGCGTGGGTTTTTTTTCCGGGGAAGGCATGATCCGCGCGTCTTTCTCTTCACGTCGGCCGTTTTGCTTATTCGGGTTTTTTCACCGCCATTGTTGTCTGTTTTTTTTCCAGACGGTTAGCTTTTTTTTCCGGTTTTCCCATTTCAGAAAGCCCAGTGGCCGGTGGTGTAGAGGAAGAAGAGGCCGCCCATGAACAGGCCGCTGGCCGCGGCCCACGCCAGGTAGATCGAGCGGTTGTGCGTGCCGTGCGCCAGAACGAGGAAGATGGGAAACAGCGACAGTACGTAGCGCGGCATGCTGATTTGGAACGAGACGGACAGCAAGGCCGCCAGCATGAGCCACCCATATGCTTGGTACGATGGCCGCAGCCAGGAGCGTGCCCAGACGAGCAGTCCGCCGCAGAACAGGACGGATGCCAGCAGCGATTCGGACGTGATGAACCGATTGAGCGACGGCGGGTTATGCAGCACGTCGTTCACCGCGTGCAGGATGGCGTCCCACGGCGTGATAAATTCGTGGAACCAGTGTTCCCGCTGGTAGTCGATGAACGCCAACGCGTCGCCAGCCACGTACGCGTTGAGTCCCAAATACGCCAAAAGTCCCAGCGGAATAAGGAGGAGTCCGGCGGCCCGGACTGGGTGTTCGCGCTGGTGCCAGGCCTCGACCATCAAGGCCGGCAGCAGGAGGATGCCTTGCAATCGGGTGGCGGCCGCTAACATGCCGAATAATCCGGCGTACCGCCAATGGCTTTGTCGCGCATAATAGAACGAGGCCAAGCTCAATGCCAGGAAGAAAGCTTCGGTGTACGGCAGGAAGAGGAAGAATGCGGTGGGAAAGAGCGAGATGAACACGACGGCGCGGGAAGCAAAGGCGTCGTTGCCGTCCAGTCGGGCCAGTTTTTGGATGAAGTATCCGGCCGCTATGGATGCGGCGAATGAAACCAGCAATCCGGCCACCAGCGTGTCCTGGACCAGTAGGCGCACGAGGAACACGGCGGCGGGGAACAAGGGCATGAAAACCAGGAGGAAGCGCTCGTCGCCGACGTTGGAATAGCCGTGTTCGGCCAAATGCACGTAGTGGCGTGCGTCCCAACGGACCAGGACTTCGGAAAGCATGTCTGAAAATGGCGCCGTATTTTCGAGGAATAGACGGCCAGCGATGTAGGCCAGTATGAACAGGACGACGCGCAAGGCCAAGGCCAGCATCAACGACCGCCAGAGCAAAGGATGCCGCTGGGCGAAGGACGACAACGCGGCGAAAAACGGGTTCGAACTCACACCCGTCTTAGGAATCCTTGCTTTTTTACACTCCGGTCTTCGGGGCGAATGCGTGTTTTCGGCAAGGGTTGCCTTCGGGGGCGGTACCACTTTTAATCTCATGGACCATCATGGTAACCGGGTTTATTCCATGTCAGAATCGCACCGGCCAGGCTTTGGTTTCCAGCGCATCAGCGCCGTTCAAAGCGCATTGGTGGTCGTGGCCGTGGTGGTCAGCGTGTGGGCGCACGCGGGCGTGTTCGACGCGTTTTTGGCGCCGACGTATGGCAATACGGGCATCCACCAGGCCAATGCGCGGGAGCTTGTCGAAACCGGTCATTATCCCTTCCAGAATGATTTTTCGTACGGCGGCGGCATTCCGAACCTCTACGTGCCGTTGTACCGCTTCGCCCTGGCGCAACTGGTGGTGCTGTCGGGCCTGGATTTTGACGCGGCCCAACGCTGGATGGTCATGCTTTTTGCGTTGGCGCTTCCGTTGGCGTTTTTTGCCTTCGGCTCTGCGTTCGGGCCGTGGGTAGGCGTGGCGGCGGCTTTTTTGGCGTCGCTTCCGGCCGAGTTACTCATCTATACCATCCGGCCGTTGCCGCAAGGTTTGGGTTTGGTATTGTTGGCATTGGCGTTCGGCTTCATCCTGCATCAGAGCCGTTGGGCCATCCTGGCGGGCCTCCTGATCGCGTTGGTGCACCAAGAGGCGGCGGTGTTCTTTGCCGTAGCGGCGTTTGCCTTTGCGATCGCCACTAAGCTGCATGATGCGTTGCTGAAGACGGATTCGTCCCGCGTGTTCTGGATTTCCTTCGCGGCGTGGGCGGCGACGACGGCCACGTATTTCTTGTGGAATTTCCTGATATTGGGGCATTTCAACGTCTTCCAGCTGGCGCAGTTCCAACACCGCGAAGGCGGGCCCGTCAGCGTCGACTTGCTGGTGGACAAAACCGGTTGGCTTTTGCTGGGCCTTGCTTTGGCGGGCCTCCTGATTTGCCTATGGGTGGCGTACAGCGCGCTTGCGCGCAAGCATGCGCAGCCGTTTTCCTTGCCCGCCGCCTTGATGCTGGCTTTGGTGGCTGTCGGACTGTTCGCCATCAAGAATGATGCGGTGGGCATCGGTGTGTTCATGGACCGCTTTATCGTGTACCTGCAAGTCGGCCTCATCGTCTTGGCGGCGTTCGGCCTGGTGCGCATGGTGCAGTGGATTGCTGCCGTCCCGGACCGCGATGCGTTGAGCGGCCGGGATGCGGGGACGGCCTAGATGTGGAGCCTACTGTTCCCGTTGCTGTTTTCGGCCGCCGCTTACTTTTTTTTCCGCCGGCGGTTTGACGATTGGGCCGCGTTGGGCCTTGGGGTGGGCACTGGCTTTCTCGCGTTTTCATGGTTCGGCCTTGCGGGTTACTGGTTCTTCGGATTGCAAGCCGGTTTTTGGCTAGCGTCATGCGCCAGCGTCATGGCGTTCGGCTTATGTGCCGCACGATTCGGACTGGCCCTTCCGGACGTGGACCGAATGTGGACGGAACACCGCGCCTTCTGCGTCTTTCTGCTTCTTTCAGTCGCCGGCTTCTCGTATTTGGCCATGACCCATTTCGTCTTGGTCCAGCCGGATGGTTGGTACTCGTCGGGCAACACGTGGGGCGACTTGCCGTTCCATTTGGGTGTCGTGAATTACTTCGTCCACGGCGCATCGTTTCCACCGCAGTACGTGATTTTTGACAGTCCGCTGGGTTACCCGTTCCTCGCCGATTTTTCGACGGCCTTGCTCATGTCCGGCGCTTCGGTGCAATCGGCTCTGATGTTTTCTTCGGTGTTCTGGTTTTTGGCGTTCCTCGTGTTGACCTATTGCGTCGGATTGAAACTCCGTTTTTCTAAAGTCGAATCCGTCTTGGCGTTGGTCGTTTTGTTTCTCAGCGGGGGCTTCGGATTTCTGGGTTTTTTTGATGCGGCAACCCAAGACGGCGCCGGTTCAGCGCTTATGGCTCAGGACTACACGATTGTTGCGCCCACGGCGTGGACCAACGTGGTGACCAGCCTGTTTTTGCCGCAGCGGACGTTGTTGATGGGCGCCATGGTTTTTTCCGCGGTGTTTTTGCTGTTGTTGCACGCGGCCTCGCGCAGGGACTTTATTCTGGCCGGCGCGTTGGCTGGCTTGATGCCGTTGGTGCATTGGCACTCGTTCCTGGTGGTGTTGGGCGTGGCCGCGCTTTACGCGGCAATGGAACGCCGCGCGCAGTGGCTGTGGTTTTTTGTTCCTGCAGTGGTGTTGGCGTTGCCGCAGGCACTGTGGAGTTTGCAACAACTGTCCCCCGGCGGCTTGGTTCATGCCCAGCCCAACTGGAGTGCCAACACCTTGGACGCGGTGCAAGCCGCCGGGTTCTGGCTGATGCAGACGGGATTGTGGATTCCAGCGGTGCTTTTCGGCATTTGGGCGGCATCCCAAGAACAACGGCTACGCTTTTTGCCGTTCGGCCTTCTTTTCCTGCTGGCGTCGTTCGTGGCTTTTCAGCCGTATGCGTACGACAACTTGAAGTTTTTCTTCTTCGTCCAATGGGCGGCGGCTTTTTTGGTTGCGGCGTTGTTGGTGAAACTGGCGGAACAAAAAGCGGTCTGGTTCAAGGCCGCGGCTGTGTTGATTTTGGTCGTGCTGGTTTTTTCGGGCGTGTTGAGCGTGGCGCGCGAGTCCGGTCTTCATTGGCGGCTCTACGATGCCAACGACTTGGAACTGGCCGATTGGTCCAAGGCGCACACGCCGCGCGACGCGTTGTTCCTCACGTCGAGCGCGCACAACCACCCGGTTCCGTCGCTTTCCGGCCGCCGCACCGTCATGGGCTACCCCGGATGGCTGTGGACGCATGGATTCGACTACGCACCGGTGGAAGCCGACGTCAAGGCCATGTATGCCGGAGACCGAAGCCTTCTACAGCGCTACGGTGTGCACTATGTCGTGTTGGACGCAAAGGTCCGCCAGGACTATTCGGCTAATGCCGGGACGTTTGCATCCGATGCCGTTGTCTTCCAGAACGCGGCGTACCGCGTGCACCGAATTGCGCCATGATCCTTGGCCTAAACGCTTGGCTTGGCAAACGCGTAAAAACGCCTCCGGTCACCGTCTTTTCCATGAGGGGCTTTTGGTGGCTCAACGTCAAAGTCTGGCTTTGGCTCATCCTGTTGGGCGTGCTCTTGTTGACGCTGTTCAAGTGAACCCGGACCGCGGGAACCCCGGTTCGCTCAAGCCGCTTGGCGTCTTGTGGACCGCACAATTTTTGCTAAAATTGTGGGGCCAGCAAATCCAAATTGGATTTGCACGGAACCGCAAGTCCTTCGGACCCGCTGCGGTTCCCCCAGTCCTTGATAACTCCGACTCCTCCTGCTATCGCTTGCGAATCAAAAGAAATGAGCGGGCCCGACGGGATTTGAACCCGCAGCCTGCTGGTTTCTCCCACGGGAAGTAAACCAATCATCGTTTCTCTCCCAAGACCGAAGCTTCGGCTTCCGAAGGCCGAAAAATCTTGAAAGCCGGTATTCGGAACCAGCCGCTCTGTCCAGGTTGAGCCACGGGCCCTCTTGAAAGCATTTTAGTGTCCAAAGACGTTAAAAAAGCCGCACGTGTCTGCTCTTCGTGTAGGCGTTCGAAAAAACATCGGGGTGGCTGGTGCTGTACCAAAGGTGGCAGGTGATTTTTTCCTATGCCTCGAGTTGATTTTCGTTCCACTGAAGGAATAAATAGCGGCATCCGCCCAAAAAAGTTATAATTGGTTATAATCGCGGGGTGGTCGGAGTGGATGTATTCGTCTCGAAAGTCAGGCCCGTCGGGTCGTCGTTGGGCATCATCATTCCTAAGGACGTAGTGGATGCCGAGCATTTGGAATCCGGAAGCGAAGTCCGTGTCAGCATCATCAAGCCGAATTTCCGAAAACTCGAAGCGTTGATGGGCACCGTAAAGGAAAAGTTTGGACTGGATCGGGATCGCCGCGACCGGGTTTGATGTATGCTGCTTGATTCATGGGTTTGGGTCGAATTTTTCAAGAATGGTGCGCGCGCCAAAGTAATTCGGGACTTGATTGTGGGCCGCGACTTGTTTACCAGCGTGCTGAGCATGGCGGAGGTTTCTTTCTGGCTTTCCCTCAATGACGTGGCAAATCCAAAAGCGTATCTGGACCAAATCCGACAAAATTCCACGATTTTGTTTTTGGATGAAGCCGTGGCCGAGCATGCCGGAGCGGTCTTGCCGGCGTTGCGCAAACAAGTCCAAGGCATTGGCTTGGTCGACGCATTGATTTACGCACAAGCGCAAAGCAGCCAAATGCCGTTGGTCAGCGGCGACCCGCATTTCAAAGGCCTTCAAGACGTGCAATTCATTCCTTGACGGTTTTCAATTCATGTTTGACCTCGAGTTGACCGTCGAATCCGGACAGACGCCTACGTTCACGTGGGAAAAAACGGGTTTCCAGCGGTTCCGCCGCATTGCCGGCCCGCACGAAGTTTGGCTCGATGGCGGCCGTGTCGGAGGTCGCCTGAAGTCGTCTGCGTCTTTTTCCAAGACGGCGTTGCGTCGGCTCTTCCGGCTGCAAGACGACGTGCCGGCCATTTATGCTCGCTTGTCGGAAGGCGATGCCGTCTTGTCGCAGGCAGTGCAGCGGTTTGCAGGCTTGCGCTTGACCGAAGGCGATCCGTGGGAGTCTACCGTGTGCTTCATCGCGTCGCAAAACAACCACATTCCGCGCATCAAGCAAATCGTCCGTGGCTTGCACGCGCCAGGCGGGTTGATGCAGCCGGAAGACTTGGTGCGTGCCGATTTGTCCGGCCTGAAGATGGGCTATCGCGAGGCTTACCTGAAGCAGACCGCGGCGTTGGTTGCGGAAAACGGCTTTTCGTTCGACCGCCTGCGCCGCCGAGGGTTGGACTCGGCCCGCGAGGAACTATTGCAATTGCCCGGCGTGGGGCCCAAAGTCGCCGACTGCATCCTGTTGTACGGTCTTGGACGGACCGAGGCATTCCCGCAGGATGTATGGGTCAAGAAAGCCATGGCGCACTGGTACGGCGTGCAGAAGGAAAAAGACGTGCAGGCCTTTGCCGAAGAAAACTGGGGAAAAAATGCGGGGTACGCCCAACAATTATTGTTCTGCCATGCCCGCGAGCACTTGTAATTCCGCCGGTGCTTGGATACCGTTGATCTTTTCGTGCACCAGCAACGCCGCATGCGCGTCGGTTGCGGCGTCGTGTGCCTTTCCGTCCGGCCAGTCAATCTGCAGCGTGGCCGTAGCTTTCTGAAGCTTGAGCCACCGCGCGTTCAGCTTGTTGGCGGCATCCAGCATGATGCAGTCGCCCCACCGCTCGTCCGGCACGTTCCACGGGTCGGCCGCCAAGAACGGCGCGTCAAATGCCTTGTTGTAGGCACGGAACTGGACGGAGTCGCCTTGGGATTCGAAGCGGAAGATTTGGTTCCAGAATTGTTCGGCTACGAAGGCGGCCGGTTGGGCGGCTTGCAAGATGTCGGTGGTGATGCCGTTGATGTCTAACGCGGCTTGCGCGCGGCCTCCGCGGAGGTATTGGTCACCAGGGTGGCAGTATTGTGACCACGTCTTGACCTCGCCGTCCGCGGCACGCCAAGCCATGCCGATTTGCACCACGGCGTCAAGGCGGGGCGGGTAGGACTTGTGGCCCAATCCGGTGGTTTCGACGTCCAGGACAATCAGCGGCATTCAGATCGTTTTTTGAACGCCGCCGGAACATATATTCCTGGCGGTCTTCGTGTCGGGTTCCATATCGTCCCACTGGGAAAAGGCGTACTGTTTGCCTTTATCCGACATCCCGTGGGAAATTGAAACCCCGCCGGCGGACCTGGTTGGCCTCCTGAAATCCAGTCTCATTGCTCCCGGCACGGCGTTGGACGTGGCGTGCGGCTCCGGCAACTATTCTCTTTATCTTGCCAAGGCCGGTTTTGACATGACGTCCGTGGATGTTTCAGAGACCGCACTCAAGATCGCGAAGGAAAAAGCAAGGAAAGCGGGCCTGGAAGCGGGCATTCACTTCATTCACGCCGACGCGCGTCACTTGGCCGATGCCTTGCCTTCAACGCGTTTCGATTTGGTTTTGGATTGGAGTTTTCTCCACCACATTGCGCCGAAGGATTTTGCGGCTTACTGTGGGCAGTTTTCGGCGCTTTTGAAACCCAGCGGCGTGTTGCTGTTGGCGTGTTTTTCCGACGCCGATGCGCCCAAACGAGGATTGAAGCAGGCCGTGGGAAAGTTGGGCAACGTCATGTACTACCGCACGCGGGAAGAAATCGAGGCGGCGTATCGGCCGCTTCACGTCACGCAATACCGCGCGTGCCGGTTGGGGAAGAAAAAACAACACGCGGGCCATTGCGTGTTATTCCAAAAATAGGCCGCCACACGAAAACGGTAGCGTCTTGTTTGGGCGTTGGCGGCGTTTTTCGCCTTAAGAGAAGGCCAGCTTGCCCAATCCCCAGGCCAACGCCGTGGCGAACAGCTTGATGCCGAAGTTGACCAAGCTGACGATGGAGAGCACCAAAAAGGCCAGGATGAGGGCGAAGTTGTCCGTCGCTTGCTTGAATGCCGGCAGGTTCTTGACTTGCGCCAGGGCGCCTTGCGTCACGGCTTGGCTGGTGGCCGTTTCCTTGAATTGCTGGGCCAAGTTGGTCTGGGCTTTCTTGATGGATGCCGTTCCCAACGTGATGAACTGGTTGTACGCCGCATCCGACGTCAAGCTGGTCTTGACCGTTTCGGCCCATCGGGCCCGGACCGAGGCGTTGAACGAGGAAAGGCCAGGAATGGTCTCGATGGCGGATTGCACGCTTTCGGTCGAAATAGAGCTTGCGAACGTCTCTTTGGAAATCGCGCCGCGGAGGAACGCCTCGTCGACTTCCACGTTGGCCACGGCGTCGGCTACCTGTCCGCCCAAATCCGGCGCCAGGGCCACGGCCGAATTGAGGAAGCGGTCGGAGTAGTACTGCGGGTTGGCGTTGACTTTCATGAACGTCAGGACGAAGGCCAGGATGGCTAGGACCAGCAACGCGCGTCCGGCGACTTTCCAGGCACCGGCCAAATTGATTTTTTCGACGCCCGTGGCAAACGCCGCCGCAGCGCCGGCCGCCAACGCGAATGCGACGAACGCCCCGAAGTACGGCGGGAACAGCACGCCGAGGATGATGGCGCCCAGCAGCGTGGGGACCAAAGTCAAAAGGCTCATCAGCCAGTTCTGGCCGTGGCCGAAGTGCATGGACAACGCCAGGACGAGGCTGTACAGGACGACGAAGAGGATGAACGAGAGGCTGTAGATCTTGGCGGCGGAGAACTGCATGCGTTGCACGTCGACCAAGTCGGTGACATGCAGGTTGGCGGACTGGAACAGGTACGCGGCGAATGCGAACAGCACCAACATCAATACTAGGAGAGGGGCTTTCAGCTTGAATGCGTTGTCGAACACCAACGGAGGGATTGAAAACGAAAATCCGGAGTGGGGCTTGGATTCCTTGGCTTTTTCGGACTTGGTCTCTTCCGGGATTGGCATTTCTTTTTCGGGTTTTTCGTCTTTCTTCTTGGTAGCGGCCATAGGCTACGCTTACGATCCGGGGCTATAAAAACGGTGCGATTTGTTCAACCGCCTCGTCGCACGGCACGTCTGACGTGGGGTCAAAAAATAATCCATGCTTTAAACGCGGTAAAAAAAGAGGCGGCTTGTCTCAAACCAGTGCTTTGACAGAATCCTTTTCAATAATTACCGTCGTTTCGGCTTGCGTCACTATTCCTTTGTTGAGTTCGACAGACCTTTTCTTCGCGAAGAAAAGCTCTACCAAAAGAAGGCCGTGTTACACGAGCGCCTTGATTGAGTCTTTTTCTATGATCACCGTTGTTTCAGCCTGCGCGACAATTCCCTTATTGATCTCCACGAACCTTTTCTTTACCAAGAAAAGACATGCAAAGCAGAGCTTTGTAGGTCCCTCAAAATCGCAAAGCGATTTTGTTGGCTTCACCAAAAGAAAACGTGTGGCTCCTTCAGACCAATGCTTTGACGCCGTCTTTCTCGACTATTACCGTCGTCTCGGCCTGCGCCACTATCCCCTTATTGATCTCGACGAGGACGGGGTAGTCGTGCAGAATGCCTTGTCGTGTCAAGTCGCGCACCGCAAGTTCCACGGACGCCTTGGAACCCAACGCCGCCAACAGGTTGCGCCGGGCAAACGGAAGCGTCTGGTACTTTTCGGCAATGAATTCGACGGCTTTTCGACTCTGCGGCAGGCGGACGGGTTTTTCCTGCACCATGGAAAAGATCTCCACTAGGCTACCGTCGGTGACCTTGCCGCCGCCGTTTGTAGCAAAAGGCTCGACGGCGAACACGTCGCCTTCTTGGAATTCGTAGTCGCCACGCGGCACGTTGGGTACGCTTTGGCCGGCGTGGACGACGTACGGGGCCAGGCTGTGGCCGCAGAGGTTCTCCACGGGTTTGAATCCGCGCGACACGACGGCTTCCTGGATGGCCGCACCCACGTCTGCCGTGGTTTTCCCGGCGCGCATCACGGACAGCGCGTCCTGCAATGATTGCTCGGCCGCTTCGATGAGTTTGGCGTACTGGTTATCCGCGTTGTAGGTAAAGGCTTGGTCTACGATGTGGCCTTCCACGTGCACGCCGAAGTCGACTTTCAGCACGTCGGATTCGGCCAGCACGCGCTCATCGTCGATCAGGGGGGTGTCGTGCGCGGCTTCGTCGTTGAGCGAGAGGTTGCACGGAAAGGCCGCAGAGCCACCTTGCTGCGTGATTTCGGACTCGATTTTTTCCGCGATGTCCAACAATTTCATGCCGGGTTTGACGTAGTCTTCGGCAAAAGAGCGGACGGATACGGCGACGCGGGCGGCTTCCAAATAGTGCTTGAGGGTGTCGCCGTGGTGGCCCGCGTGGGCATGTCCGTGGCCGGCGTGACTTTCATGGTCGTGTCCAGCATCGGAAGACGTGTCTGAAGCATGCATACGCTTCGTTGGTGGGGGCAAAGGGATTTAACGGTTGTGCACCCTAGTGACGCACATGTTTTCTAAAACCGGCTTAGTGTTCGTTTTGTTTGCCGCCGTCCTGTTGTTGGGTTGCACGCAATCCACTCCATCCAATCCGGCGGACAATGCCAGTGCGGCTTCCAAAATGAATGCGTCGCCGGTCGGGGTGGGTCTGGTGGCAGTCAAAAACGGTGACACGGTCAAAGTCGATTATCTAGGCACGACGGAAGGCAAGGTCTTTGACACGTCGATTCAAGCCGAAGCCAAAAAGGCCGGTTTGCCGTTGCGGCCGTCGTACGAACCGTTGCAATTCCAGGTGGGCGGAGGCCAAGTGGTTCCAGGTTTTGACAAAGCCGTCTTAGGCATGAAAGTCGGCGAGGAAAAAACGGTGGTTTTGCCTCCGGCCGACGCATATGGCGAATCGGATTCGCGCGCCATCGTTGAGGTGCCCCGCGGCCAGTTCGACAACAGTTCGGAGCCGAAAGTCGGGCTGCAAGTCATGTCGCCTCAAGGGTATCCGGGCGTCATCACGAAAATCGACGCGCAGAACGTGACGGTCGACTTTAACCACGAGTTGGCCGGAAAGACGTTGACGTTCAAGATCATCCTGCGAGAAATCAACTAGGATTCCAATCCGGCCCTTGCCTTAAGCTTTTTTTCAGACGCCTTTAGCCTTCAGCTGGTTGAGCCTTGGAGCACCACGCGTATGCGCTGGGGCAGCGGGCGGCTTGCAGCACCATTTCTTTCTCGCATCGGCCGTTGCGGCTTTCCCGCACGCCGGCCTGGCGCATGGCGTTGACGGATTCGATGCAGCAAGGCGTTTCGTTGGTTCCGACTTTTCGGGCGCGCTCGTCGCATTGACGTTCCAAGCGGAGGTAGTAGTTTGCGTTTGGTGTGGGTTGCGGCTTGGTCAAGGATGCATTCGATGCCGTAGTGCCGTTGGCTGTTGCATTGCCGGGCGTGGCCGTGGGCCAAGGCCGTCGTTGAGGCCGGTCGGGGTTGGTCCGGGCCTGCATGAGGATGACCCGGACTTGCGCAAGCGCTTCGCGAATGGCCGCTTGAGCTTCAGTCGTAGGCGATGCGCCCAACGATTCAATGCCCGCACTGGCGTTGGTCAATAACGCGCGGGCTTGAGTGACGCGGGTGCGGTTGCCGAAGCGTTGCGTGTCGTTTTCAGCTTCAAGAACGCTGGCTTCCGTTTGTGCGTATTGGATGCGGAGGTTCAGGTGGAAGTTGAGCCCGGTGGGGCAGCCGTGCTCCAGGCAGTATTTGCGTCGGGCGGTCTGCACTTGCGCTGACGTCGTGGCGGCTTGCGTGTCGCGCTTAAGGGGTTCCATGATGTCGGTCCGCGCGCGCTGAAGGACGGCTTGGACCAATTCGGAGGTGCGGGGCACGTTGGTCCCGTTATATCGGTCGGGGTTGAACTGCACTCGTCCTTCGTCGACTTGGATGCGCTGCAAGGCCTGGGCTTTCTTCTCGGCAAATCGTTCCTGCCAGTATGCCCGCATGGATACCTCCAATGGCTTCATAGCCATGTCGATACGTTTTTTCTGGGCCTCGACCCATTGTCGTTGGCTTTCGTTGCGCGCCGGTTTGCCTTTTTCGCCGGACGACGCGTTGCGGTCGTCCCGATTCGTTTGCAAGCTGGCGTTGTAGTCGAACGCGTAGGCGCCTACCGATTCGATGAACGCCTGTGCTTCGGCCACGAGGACCTGGGTGGGGCCAATCTTGTCGGCGAGGCCTTCCTGGGCGGCGTACGGCGCGAATTCAACAAGTTGCTGGGCTTTGAGGCCGAAGCCGTGGACGAAGTCGTTGTGGAGACTGAGGATGCCGTTGGGGCAGTGCGAGTTGTCGCAAAAGCCCTGACTCAGGCGGTTCAGCATGGCTGTGCTGTTGGCCGCGTCGACTTCGGCGTGGATGGCGGCGATCATCTGCGCTTCGGTGTGGTCCAGCGCGGCGATGATTGGTGTGGCGTCCAGCAGGATTCCGCGGATCACGTCGTTGCGCGTCATGTTGCGGTAGAATGCCACCGCTTTCTGGGTTTGGTTGAGCAACGTGGGCTTGATTTGCGCTTTGAGTTTCTCCAAGTCGTTTCGAGGATCAAAAGCCTTGCGGAGGAGTTGTTGGATTTGGTTGACGGCCTTGTTCTGCTCGCGGAGCCGTTGGCGGGTTGCGTTGGAGTACGGCTTGGGGTCGGCAAGGGTTGTGTTTGCGAAGGCTTTGAACGCCGTGAGGTTGGCTTCGGCCATTTGGATTGCGGCAAGGCCTGCGGGCCCGAAGCGGGAGACCTTGGCGCGGGATTGGTGCAACGTGTCGTTGATTTGGGCCAGGGACTGGGCGAAGGCGTATCGCGCGTCGAGATGGAAGTTGGTGCCGTTGGGACAACCTTGGTCCACGCAGTAGCGCAAGGCGATGGCCTTGATGAGGGATTGGTTGGTGATGGGGGCCAAGTCATTCTTGAGCGGCTGCAGGATGGATTGGCGTGCGCCTTGCGTCAATTCGGTCAGGAAACTAGCGCTTTTACTGGCGTTCTTCGCCGCGTACCGTGCGGTTTGCTTTTCTCTTTGCTTTATGTCGCGCTCGACGTTTTCGATGGTGCGGTTTTTCTCGCGGTTGAGTTGTTCCAGGGTCCGATCCGCATTCCGTTGCAGCCGTTCGGCGTCCTTTGAGCTTTCGTTCGCCGTGGCAAACTGCCATTTGTTCGTGCCGCTGGCCTGTGTTGAAAATGGTTCGGTGCCGGCCGCAACGGTCTGGACCAGCAGGGATACTATGAGGATTGAAAAAAGCGCTTGGGTGTTCCGGTTCAAACTCCATCACCTGACTCGTTTTGCTCTGTAGCGATTGCGCGGGTGGAGGTTGATAATCCCTTCTTTATGCTTTCCAAGGCTTTGTGCGTCGTGTCATTTTCGTCGCTTGGGGCGTGCGTACGCGAAGGAGGCGGCCAAGAGCGCGGCCAAAAGAACGAGTCCGGGGGCCAACTCGGGCGTGGGTTGCGGCGGCGTGCCGGCCACGGCAAAGACGCAGGTGTGGACGCTGTCGGAGTAGTTGGCCAAGGCCGTATATGTGCCATCGGCTTGCGTGGTGACGTTGAATGCCGAGCGGCCGTTGCTGCAGCCGGAGAATGTGACGGGCACGTCCTGGCCCTGGCTCGTTTTAACCCCCATTTCGACTTGCGGCGTGCAGTTGGCCTGGCCGAAGCTTTGCGTGAACGTGGCCAGGACCACTTTGGCCCCGGTGACCAAGTTGGATGGACACGTCAGCGTGATCGAGGCGTCGGGCCGCACGTTGGGCGGCAAGGATGGTGTGACTGACGGCCGGGGTGGGGCGGGGTTGATGGCGGCCGGTCGGGCCGGGGCGGAGAAGGGGGCGCCCAAGCTCGCGCCGGCGGGGCTGGGGGTGCCACGAGCCACGATCGGGTTGCCGGCGACACCGATGGCGGCGGAGGATGTCAACCGCGCGACGAT
>Ga0080064_1005303_pt1 | contig 15318 bp, 14 predicted proteins | sample Subgrocontami54m_FD_69260 | JGI IMG/M metagenome (GOLD analysis project Ga0080064, IMG submission 69260) | Subsurface groundwater microbial communities from S. Glens Falls, New York, USA - GMW46 contaminated, 5.4 m (SPADES assembly) (version 2) ...
TGCTGTAAGCATGATGACAGGTATATACCTTGTCTTCTCGCTTGCCTTAAGCCTTCTTGCAACCTCATACCCATCCATCCGCGGCATCATTATATCCAGAAGTATAAGGTCAGGGTTGAAGGTTTCAACCTTTTTGAGAGCCTCAAGCCCGTCATAGGCAACATCGGTTTCATAACCATCAACCCCAAGCTTTGAAGTCAAAAGCACCACATTCCCTTCATCATCATCAACCACCAACACCCTTATCTTTCTCACGGCTCTTTAATCCTTTCTTTTCCCTGCTTAAAACCTGCAGGGACAAGTTTTATAAGTTTCTCCTTTTCCAGAGAATATGCCTCCGCACTATTTTTATCTCCCAAGGCCGTATATATATCTATTATTTTATCAAGGAGTTTTAATTTTCTTCTATCATTCCCTCTGCTGCTGCCAACCGCATATGCCCTAAGGAAAAAATCCAGGGCATTTTTAGTATCATTCTCCCTGAGACTTAATATGCCAAGATTAGACAGATCAATGGAAATCTTTGCGCTTAGCCCAAGTTTTTTATCTATTGCAAGGGCATTTTCATAAAGTTCTCCGGCCTTTTTATAATCACCTTTTTCAATCCAAATATCTCCCAATCCCCGCAGCGAATCGGCAATATCCGCCTCCATATCATAACCTTTGTTTAATTTCAGGGCGTCATTAAAAACCTTTTCTGCCTCCTCCGGTTTATTGTCGGCTTTGTATGCCATTCCCATTATATTAAGCCTGTTGCCTATCGTATGATAACCCTCTTTGCGGTCTATAGCCGCAGCCCTTTCCATGCTATCTATAGCATCTTTATTATTATTGCCGCCGGTCAGGTAATAATATCTGCCAAGGCTCGCATAGCCTTCAGAAAGGATAAATTGATCGTTAAGACCGACGCCGATATTTACTACCCTGTCAAACGTTGTCTGCGCATCATCAAACCTTTCCATAAGAAGATACAGCCTTCCCAGATTTAAAAGATTCACGGCAATCCCCTTCTGGTTATCCACGCTTGTATTCAATTGAAGCGCGATTTGGAATTCAACCAATGCCTTATTGTATTTTCCAGCCTCAACCGCAAGAACCCCTCTCTGGTTAAAATCTATTGCCTCAATTTGAATCGCCGGCAATTCTGTTTTTTTTGCGGATGCGCAACCATAAAGAACAGTGGACAGTGAACAGTGGACAGTGAACAGTAAAAACAAAAACTTAGACTTTAGCCAACTATTTCTGACCACTGACCACTGACCACTGACCACTAAACATTTTCTCATTTCTCCACACCAGCCAGCGGCACAAGCTTAAATTCTTCCCTTGGAGGCAGCATTATATTTATTGGCCAGGTATCCTTAGCCCCTTTAATAATCTCTTTTGTGTCACCCAGCATCTCTTCTGTATCCTCAAGCATATTTTTTACCCCATGGCTTTTTTTTGAAAGGACATCGCTAAATCCTTTTACATCGTCCATTATCTTTATAGCCTTATCCATAACCTCCGGGATCTTTTTTGACGCCTTCTCCGCATCCTCTGCCACGGTATTAAGCTTATCAATCACAGGCGCGGCCTTTTCACCGATATTACCGACCTTGCCAAATGCAGAATCCGCTTCCCTGAATGCGGAAGTTGCCTCACTGACAGTATTCTTTGCATCTTTCAATATCCCGTTCAGATTGGTCTTTGTCTCCAATAATCCTTCTGACAGCTTTTTAATATTGGCAATGGCCTTCTTTATATCGCCCTCCGGATTATTTATGTAGCCGATAGTTTCCTTAACCTCCTGAAGAACAGGCTTTACCTCTTTTACAATCAACTCTTCTATTCCCATCACCTTTTCATAGGGAAGTTCTTTCCAGTCTTCTATTATCATGGCAGAAGCAGGGGATACAGTAACATCTACAACTGTCTCTCCTATGACCCCTTCTTTCATCATTCTGGCAACAGAACCATGTCTTATCCATTTCTGATATTCTTTGCTTATCTCCAAGGCTACCTTTACCCTGGCCTCGGAGGTTAAAGACATGGACTTCACCTTTCCTATCTTAAATCCTGATAATTTCACAGGCATCCCTTCAATAAAACCCATTCCGCTGTCAACAATAAAAAACAGATGATATTTCTTAATAAACATCCCACGTTCCTTTCCCATAAAAAAGAAGATAGAGAGCAACATCACAATAACAATAGAAACAAAAACGCCTACCTTTTTTTCAAGGTTTTTAAATCTGGGGTCTTTTTGCCCTGCCTTTGCCGTTGTCAATTAAATAATTCTCCTGTTTTCTATCCGTAATACCCTGTCAGGCATTATATCTCGGACATCCCTTTCATCATTGGCTATCATAATGCTTACTCTATCTTTTTTAGCTTTATGAAATTCGTCTACAAAGTTTAGCAGCTGCAAACCCTGATGCGCATCCAATCCCTCCATGAGTCTATCATATATCATAATCACGGGGTCAAGCGCCATTGCCCTGGCCAGCGCAATGCTTTTTTTTGTATAAGACGGCAGCGGCCCGGGAAGTTCCCACATATCCCCTTTATATCCTACAGACCCAAGAAGAAAAACCGCCCTCTCCATTACAGCATTAGGAGTCAAATTGGTGTGATATTGAAGAGGAAGCATAACATTTTCAATTACCTTAAGATTGCTTATAAGAGAGGCATCCTCAAACACAATGCCTATCTCTTGTCTCAATATGTCAATCTCTGAACGTTCAAGTATTCCTATGTCGTTGCCAAATAAGTAAACCCTTCCCATTTGAGGCTTCTCAAGCCCAATGAGCAGCTTAAGTAATTGGGCCTTGCCTGAACCAAGAGCCCCTATAATGGCAATTTTCTCGCCTCCACAAAATTCTGCGTCAACATCTTCAAATATTGCGATTCCGTTCCCTGCTGCATAATAAAGATTTTTTATCTCTATCAATTTATTCAAATATAGACTCCCCCGGCAGCAGACTAAAGTCTTACATAAAAAACATTGCCGTGATAATACCATCTACAATAAATACCAGAAACAGGCTTGTTATAACAGCCTTTGTGGTCTCCTGAGGTATCTGTGTTATTGATTTTCCGACCCTCAGGCCGTGAAGCGTGGCAACAGCGCCTATTATAAGGCCGAAGATTATGCTCTTAAGTAGAGACGCAATAACATCCATAAAACCCATTGTTTCCAGCACGCTTGAAATGTATACGCCAAAACTTATACGTTTGCCAAAACCGGCAAGAAGATACCCGCCAAATATTGTTATCACTTCAAAATAAAATGTTAAGACAAAGACAGAGATTGCAGTTCCTATAACCCTTGGCGCCACAAGATACCGCTTTGGCTCTATCCCCATAGCCTCAAGCGCAGTAATCTCATTATTCACCTGCATAGAACCAAGTTCTGCAGCCATCGCAGTTCCGCTTCTGGCTATGACAATAATAGCTGCAAAGACTGGGCCCAGCTCTCTTATAACCACCCAAACCAGAATTTCGCCTATAAGCCTTTCGCCGCCAAACAGGGGAAGTATGCTTATAACCTGCGTAACAATGATAATGCCAAGGATTGCAGCAATCCATGAAATGATAGAAAAGGCCTCAATTCCTGTGAAATATACCTGCTTATATATTACGCCGGATATGGCCCTTCTGCCTGTGGCGGGATGAAAAGGAAGTGTATTTATAGAAGATATTACAAAATCTGCTATTGCATAGAGATCATAAAAAAATATCAGAACCTTTCTGCCGATGGAAACAAATATAGACATCTTTGTGATGAGAGTTAAAGCATCGAAAAGTCAAAGTGTCAAAGCATCAAAACTTCTGAATTCTTATCTATAATTTTTTGTGGGCATTGCCCACCCTACTCTGACACTTTATTACTATGACTCTTTGACACTTATTCTACCATCCAACCTTCACCATTAAAAACGGCCCGTTTAATTTAAAATCCACCTTATTGCCCCCGTCCGCTAATTTTAAATCAAACATCCTGTATCCGCCTGAGATAGTGGTAAATGGAATGGGCTCAAAATTTACCGAGGCCTCGCCGTCTATCAGATGATTGCCGTTGTATGCTATGCCGGTTACTTCAGCGCCTACTGAGAATAAAAACGGCAGACCCACCTGAGCGGCCAGACCAATCGTGGGAACAGGCGCTGTTTTGGAATAAGTCTTATTTATGCCTGTTGTTTTAAGGCTTGCATCTATAGACAGGAGCTTAAGGTCAATGATAACGCCTAGCTTGTTTCCCAATAGATTGATAATATCATATTCATATCCAAGCCGCTGGTAAAGCACATCTAACTTTGAATCAACCGATGCGTTGGCTGTGTATGTTTGACCGGCAAAGTTTATAGATTGAGTTATGATCTTCTGACCCTTCCATGACATGGGCATATAACCATACCTTAAATGATGGTCAAGCAGATTCAGATCAATCCTCGCCTCCAGGAAATTTTTATCATCAACCCCCAATGTGTCCACAAGGTTAATCTCTGTACCTATAGCGCCGAGGTCTGTTACCTTTACTGTGGATTCAAGGCTTGTGAACCAGTATCTCCCCTCCACATGCACAATGGCGTTTGCAGTAGAGTGCATGAGGCCGAACAGCATAACAAGAACAGCTAATAGTATTTTCTTCATCTTTACCACCTCCGTAGAGTTTTTTAAAATCCTGTATACCGTATTTTCACATTAAAGTCATCAAAATTTATAACCTTCAACCCTTTTTTCTTTGAAAGGCTGGCAGCCAGATAGATTGTCTGCTCAGGGTATTGCACTGTGAATTCTCCGAGGCTGTCTTCTTTTACATCTGTTGCCCATGCTATGCCCTGAAGAAATCCCTTTATAGAAAGATTGGTGTTTACATCGGTTATATTATCTATCAGCACCTTTACCTTTTTATTGCTCTCCTGCAGGTGTTTGGCAACAGCATCCTGAATCTTCTGCGAAATCTTTTCTCTCAAACTATCTACCGCACTGAATGCAGCGTCTTTTATAGTGGCCCCGGCCCCTTTATCCTGCTCATAACCGCTGGCAATGATCTGTCTCGGCCCGCTGCCTTTTCCGGCAATAAGGCGGTATGTAAGCCGAGCAGTAACAACATTATAAGGAAGCTTCATGCCGCCGCCAATATCCTTGCCTTCTTCTCCTGTAACAGTGGTATCTATCTTTCCGATAAGGATTACATTTGAAAGGTATTTATAAACAAGGCCCCGGAGTGATAGAAAATTATTGGTCTTCATGGCCTGTTCAACCTGGCTTGCAGTCAAGGTATGCTCGCTGCCGGCAACATCATAAACCTGATAGCCATGAGATGCCAGATTATTTATAATCCCCTCAGCCAATGGATTGGATTCTTCAATATCACCGTCTGGAAATCTGGCAGGTATAAAAACTGTTACTGATGTGTTTCTCGCAAGTTCAATAATTGCCTCTTTTGCGCCGGCAGGGATTACGGATGCGCTTATCTTCACCCAATAGATGTCGTTCTTCTGTCCCTCTCCCTGTATCTTAAAGTCCCGGACGCTGCCGCCAACCTTCTTTTTTATCGTCTCATCCATTAAAGCAGAATCCTGAACAATTGTCAGGGACTTTACCTCAACCCCAACTGTCTTTTCTATGGCCTCCCATTTGGCTCTGGCAACGGCCTCCAGCTTTGCAGAAGGGATATCGCCTTCAAATATTGCAGCCTCGCCTGAAGCATCTACCAGCAGATCTTCTTTACCCTGCTGGCTAAATGCAATAGAAGACAGAAGGGAAAAGCAAATAGCAAGCGCCAAGCTAATAGCCGCAACCTTTAGAGCCTGTCCTGAGCAAAATGAAGGATTATGTTCTATACTTATGCCTCTATGATGCATCGTAATCTTGCTCCGAAAATGTTTATTCAACTCCCCCTAACCCCCTCTTTAATTAAAGAGGGAGAAGTCTCCTCCCCTTTATTTAAAGGGGAGGCAGGGAGGGGTTATGGTTACTTCAACACAAATACAACCTTTGCGCCTTCTAAAAAGTTTGCTTTCTGGTTTGCGCTGAATATGCCGGCCGCATCATCACCGCTCACCTGCACATCAGTGAATTTTACAACACCTACCACCTTTACTACCATAGGGTTCTTGCTTCCCCTTTCGGATAATATTGCCTTTGCCTTGCCCACATCATTTGTGTAATCACCTGCGCCTCTTTCAACAAGGATATTCTGGGCTATCTTGGTGGGGTCATAAAGTATTTCGCCATTTTGCGCCAGTATCCTGTTTATCAGCGCCGGCTTGAATGGATGTTCTTTTATGTCAAGTATGAGGGCGTCATACGGCTGCGCCGGTTCAACAGGCAACGCGGCAGGAGGCACATACGCAGGAGCAGTTGGCGGCGGAAGCGTGGGTAAAATTTGCGGCAAAAGCTGGCCGTTTAACCCATCAGCGCCGTCAATCTGTATAGCAAGATAAACCACAGCAATGCCTCTAAGAGAATCGTACGCTTCGTAGATAACCTGAGCGCCCTTTATCATCCCCTCTACTGTGCTCCTTATCTGGTCAGATTCAAGCGCCATATTCTGAACGGTAGTCTGGCCTGTTACTATTACACCGTTTAGCACCTCAGCTACATTCCTCTGCGCAACAGCTGTTGCCGCCCTTTTGGCTGTAAGCTCCTTTTCTCCGGAGGTAGCAGCATCTTTCTTCGGCAGTCCTTCACCTTTTACAACCAACTTGCCTTGTATAAAGGCCTGCGTGATATTTGTAACCTCCTTAGGCGGCTGGTCTGCCTTTGCAATGGCTGGCAGAGCTAAAAACAAACATGCAATCACAAATATAACTTTCTTCATAGAAACCTCCTTGTTTAATACAGGCTATTGGCTATGGGCAATAGGCTATAGGTTTTCGTTTTACCTATTGCCTATAACCTCTTGCCTATCGCCTGCCTTTTAATAAATATTCATCTTCTGTCTCAATATCCTTATGGCGAGGATTGCCTCTGCGCCATCCACAAGGTCGTTCACCCTGAATTCACCGGAAAGCTCCGGCTCCATTAGTCCCCTTGTTGTCATATTCATCACCGCATTGTACCAGGTGGCAGTAGGCGGCACATCAGGGAATGGCGACTTTTCCTGGCCGAAATAGGCTGTGGCAATCTTTTCATCACCAGTAAGCTTTATTAATACATCCTCTAAAACAAGGGCAAACTCCCTTCTTGTAATACCATCAGCAGGCTTAAAGAGAAATGCCTTTGTTGTCTGGTCATAGATAGGCTCAAGCCCCCTTACACCCCATTTCATCATTGTAAGCGCCTCCTCTTTGAAATGATGATTCAGGATATCAGAAGGTATAAACTGTTTATCTATCTCCCATTTTACCGGTATTCTTCCTGCAAAGAGTTTATCGATCTTGATCTCATCTGCCAGAAGCGCTGCCATGTCGCCCCTTGTTACAGACTCCCTCATGGCTATCTCCTTGCCCACATCGCCAAGCGTGATTCCTCCCATTGCCCTGACTATCTTATCAACCCTCTTCCATCCCTTATCTGCCTTTTCATTCCATTTGCCCTCTCTTTCCATGTTGAGGACTTCGCTGAACTTATCTCTTGCCTTCTGGAATTCCCTTGCCTCAAGATATGCAACACCCATGAAATATGAGGCAGCCTCTTCTTCTCTCAACTTGCTTAATTCGTAACTGACTTCTGTTGAGGGTGTTTCATCTTTAATTGCGGGTTTAGGTTTCAAACCTGAACCCGCATTCGCAATAGATGCAAGTTGAAATACAAAATCTCCTCCGTCATGGCCTGAATTTTTTATGGTGTTATACTCCGGCACCTGGTCTGATTTGCCCGCCACCATCTCTTTTACACTTCCCCTTCCATGAAACAGCTCTTCTGCTGTAAATACATTTTTTTCTGTCTCTTTCAATGCCTTTAAAAATGCAGAGGCAAATACAGAGTGGCCTCCTCCTCCGCTGTCTGCAACAGGCTCATTTCCTCCGCTTGCCATAAGCGTCCTTGATGGTTTTTCCATCATCTTCTTTATAAACTCATCCCTCTCGCCGCTCTTTGACAGGTCTCCTGATACCGCCCTTGTTAATGTGCCTGAGTAACAGCTATCGGATACTATTAAGATATGCCTTGATGTTATTCTCTTTATGTTTGATGTTATGTCATCTGCTATTATCCAGTTTGTAGGATTATCTCTTTCTGCATTTACAGGTATCCAGTATGACTTATCCGCTGTCTTGTCAAATTCCCCATGTCCTGCATAGTAAATCAGGAGGTTGTCCTTTTCGCCAAGCCCTTTTCTTAAATCATTCATGCCGTTAAGTATATCTTCCCTTGTAGCGTCTATGAGGAGCTTTGTTGTAAATCCATATTGCGTTCTTAATATCTCCTCTACTGCCTTTGCGTCTGCTATGGCTGTCTGTAATTTCGGAAGGTATTTGTAGTTGTTGCTGCCGATGATAAGGGCATGGTATTTGGCATTGGATGGCGCGGCGGAACTTGCGCCTCTTTTCTCTTTTATTGTAACTGCCCTGTCTTCTGCATGGACTATGGTGGGCAAAGCCCACCCTACAAAAACTATTGCAAGAAACAAGATTTTTGTTTTCATATTGTTGCCTCCACTATCGTATAAGTTAAATAAATTCGTAGAAACATGGCTTCAGCCATGTTAATAATAACAGGTTTAAAAACCTGTTGCTACAGATTTTATTAGGGGTTCTATTGATAAAAGAGGGGGATTAGATTGACAGCCGCGGCTATTGAAGTGAACCTTACACTTTAAACCCCCCTACCTGTTCATTCAGCGAGACTGCCTGCGTATCAAGATTTTTAACAGTCTTATCAAGTTCTACAGTAAGCAAGAGATTTTCATTCGTCTTTTTCTTTATTGTCTCAATAGTATAGACAATCTTTTCTGCAATGGTTTTTTGTTCTTTCATGGCATTAGCAATTAAACCCATCTTTTGAGACACATCGAATATAACCTGAGATATATATTTGCCTTGTTTTGATTGCTCCTTGGTGGAATGCCTTACCTCTTGTGTTACCCCTTTTATATCCTCAGTAGCTTGCATTATCTCTTTTGACGCCATTGTTTGTTCATCCGTTGCCTTCTTAATACCCTCAACCATACTGTTGACCTTCTGAATTGCCTCAACAACCTGACTTACGCCCTGAGACTGCTCTTCAGCAGCCTTCTCAATCTTTTTAGCCATGTCCAGGGAAACTTCGGAACTCTTAGTAATCTTGACCAACGCATCGCCGGCTTCCCTTGAAAACTTAAGTCCTTCAGCAACGCGCACTGAAGTGCGCTCTATGGAACTTGCTGCGGCAACAACCTCCTTCTGCATCTGACCAATGAGTTCAGCTATCAATTTTGTCCTTGACGCAGTGCTCTTTGCCAGACCTTTTACCTCATTGCTTACTACGGCAAACCCCAGCCCGTGCTCCCCTGCCTGGGCCGCAAGAATTGCGGCATTTAGGGAAAGAAGGTTTGTGGTATCAGCAATTTCATCAATAACCTCGATTATCTTTCCTATTTCGTCAGATCTTTCCGCAAGCCTTTTGATAACAGCCGAGGTAACAGCAACCTCTTCTTTGATCTTTTCCATGCCCGACATAGTCCTATCCATTGCCTCTGCGCCAAAGGTGGAAGCATCCCGTTTCACCTGTTCAGCGAGCTGCGCCTGTTCCCGTGAGCTATTGCCAACGTTCTTGACTATAAAATTTATCTCTGTTGCGTAAGAGACCGCCTCCTCCGTTGTGCTGAACAGGGTGTTAACATGCGCAGCAACCTGCTGAAGCGAAGCGCCTATCTGACTGATTGAGGCAGATGTCCTGTGAACAGATACTGCAAGCTTTTCAACATGTTCAGCAACAGAAATAACGGCAGCCGACATTTCAATGGATGATGCTGAAGCGCTTTCCGCCGCCTTAAGCAGTTCCTCTGTGTTTTCTGCCACTGCCCCCATAGATGCGCTGGCTTTATCCACGGATGATGAGGCCTCTTTCATTGCGCCAAACTGTGTCTGAGCAGATTCTTTGAGGCCATCAGAGGTTCCTTTGAGGCCGCGGGACACATCTGACATATCTTGAGATGTGCGATGGATACCCCCGATAGAAACGCGCAAGTTACGGATAATCGTATTGACGCTAGCCACCAGATGGGCTATCTCATCATTAAAGGTGAATCCCCAAAATTGGATTTTAACATCAATCTCATTAGTGAGATCTCCCTTGCTGACCGAATCCAATTCACCAATAATTTTTGAGAACGGCCGTAAAATCACGCTGGAGATGAAGTACATAAAGAATATACCCAGAAAGATAGAAAAGGTTAGAAGGATTATTGTAATAATAAATATATTTTTTGCCCTATGGAGAGATTCTTTTTCCATATTAATAATCATAGAATTGATAGAGAAGTCTAATTGTGTGCCAGTCTCTGACAATTTATTTTTCGATTTGGCTATTTCCTCAAGGGATGCGTCTCCCCCTGTCCAGATCTTCCTGATTTCTACTACGATTTCCATAGATATATCCCTATAGGATTTCCATAAATTTCCCATTTCACCTGGAGGGTTTGCAATGCCTCTGAAGGTCTGGTCAAACGCCTCTGCTTCCTTATTAAGTTTGTTCACAAAATCTTCCTGTCCGGTAACTGCATATTGATTAATTAAAAAAGCCATTTCATTGACCCGCCTCTCCTGCGCGCTTTGATTTACAATAACTCCCATGTCGTCTTTGTTTCTCTTATTGGTAGTGTAGATAATAGGAAGCATGCTGAGGAATATTAAAATGAAGGAAAAAAACCCCGCAAAAAATCTGAATTTTATTGAGTGAAAACGTTTTTGCATTATATCTGCACAGCTCTACGGCGATATTTTTACCGCGCGTATCCCCCTTTCATTTCCCTTAAGATCACTTTTCCAGACATAGCCGATGGCGCCTGCATTCTCTGAAACATATTTTATCACTTCTATCGGCCCATCCACAACCTTCGGGACAGCGATTCCTAAAGCAAATAATTTTTTGATCCAGTGGCTTTTATACGAAGTCGCTGACATGTCAATGAATTGCGAAAGAAACTCTCCGAAAATTTTTTTATCCTTCTGATCTGCCGGAAGGAGTTTTACCCCCTTCTCCTGCTCCTTGACACCAAGGTAGATATCTTTTATCTCCTTCTGTGTCATCTCCAAAGGCAGCAGCGAATTCTCATTGAGAAGGTTAAAATTTACAATGACAGCTATTTTTTCGTTTGGCGTTTCCGCGCATGCAAAATCCATGCGCATAAACATTGCAAAAAAAAAGGCAATAAAAAAACAGATTGACCCTAACTTTAAGGTCATTAACACCTCTCCGTTCTACAAAAATAAGTTGACATAAATGCGGGTAGCCGCAGGCTTTAGCCTGCGAAAATAGCGCACCCATAAAGGGTGCGGCTACCAGTGGATATCAAAAAACTTAAAGTCGTTCACTATAAAATACAGGCTGTGCTGTCCGGATGATGCATCTCAGAATCCAAGGGCAAGGCCTATGCCGTAAATATTATACGCCTGGTTGGCTGCTGTTTTCTTTTCAAAATCGTGAAACCTTACCTGTGCCTTAACCTGCGCTACCCATGGTATAATATGATAGGAAACACCGATTGTCGTTTCTGTTTCTTTGTCATCTGCAACATTCTTATTCGGGTCAGACACTTCATAACGCGCGTAGGGTGTGTATTTCTCTAATATCGTATAATATGCCTCTGCATAGTATGCGGAGAATTTTTTCGTGCCAGTCGCGCTATCATTTTTTATACCGCTTACAGCATACTCGCCCCGCACTACCAGGTCGCCTGCTGTAATATCTATGCCTGGCATAATGGTGTCCTGTTCTTTCTCCCTGCCCGTGGTCGCGCCCGTGTTCGTTTCAAAATATTTGTCACGGTAATATGACACAAGAGGTTTAATAGCGATATCGCCAACAGCGGCATTTAACTGTAACTTCCCCCCCATCCCCTTTGTTGTATTGTCGTCTTTGTGGTCAGAAGTAGAATTCTTGCCGTTAGAAACATAGACATCATACGATAAGAGGGCAGCATGAACATCGCCTGACAGCCACACACCCTGGGCATATCTTTGAAAGAAGTTTGCGTCGGTCTGTGATGTGCTCCCTTTCAGATATACCGATGCCCTGGGGATTTTCAGATACGGATATGTAGGCAGCGCATAGAACAGCAAATTATATATCCCGACGGGTGTAAAGAATTTTCCTGCCTTAATTTTCAGATAATCCGCTACTGTATATTCGCCGTAGGCATTAGAAAGGGTCACCTCGCCTGACGAGCGATTAACAAGGGTTCTATTAGCTGGGTCACTACCCTGCACCTCAAAATACGGCGCATGCTCCCAGTCAATCTGGCCCACTAAACGAAGTTTTTCGTCTATCTTGACGTTCGAAATCATGGTCAGGACAAAGGCGTCAAAGGCGCCTGATTGATTCTGGCGCGTGTCGTCCTCATAATTTGTGCCAAAATAGCCGTTCCACCGCCATTCTGCTGAATGCGCTGTAGCAGCCATCACAACAGCCCATAAAAAAACAAGAAATATAATGTTTACTTTTTTCTGCATAGTAACCTCCTGCCTTTTTTTATTTAATTGTCCTAACTATCTTAATCCCATGAAATGTTTACTTTTCTCTGCATAGCAACCTCCTGCCTTTTTTTATTTTTTATTTAATTGTCCTAACTATCTTAATCCCATGTTCATCTTGAAGTTTTTCTCTCCCGATATAGCCGATTGCGTTTAATTCTTTTTTAACCTTATCGATGATCTCCTGTTGAGATTCTTTGGACTCTGGAGGCGCAAGCCCTTCCTGAAAGAGCTTGTATATCCAATAGATACGGTAATCCTTTACGCTCATTTTTATTAAAGAAGATAAAAATGCCTCTTTCAATTTACTATCTTTCGGCTCAAGCAAAATGATTTTATCACCTCCGATGATCTTCTTTTCACCAAGATATATTTCCTGAATATCTTTATCAGATATATTAACCAGAGGCCCCTTTTCGTTAACAATAACGATTACATCCCCTGCAAATGTCTCGCATGCCGCGCTCAAAAGACATGCGGCCATACAGACTGTTAGGATTCTCATCTTCATAACTGCCTTCCCTCCAATCAAAAGTGAAATGCCCATTGAACCTCAAACACATTCTTCACATCCGAACCATTCTCATCATCCCGCCGATATTGCGCTTTCAGGCTGCTCCGCTCATTCAGGTCATAGCGCACGCCCAATATTTCCTGCGCCCTGTCTTTTCTGCCGCCCAGGGCAATCATATACGAATCACCATCATCAACATACATAGATTCATATCTGATATAGGGGGTTAACAAAAACTTTGGAATGTAATATCCTGTCTGAACATAAAAGAGATCGGCGCTATTGTCAGAATTCCACATACGGTAATACTCGCCAAGCAGTTCCAAACCATCTGCATTGTATGAAAGGTCTATGCCAATGACATTTTCGGCTATTTGATTTGCGCCTGCACGAGATATATTATAACTTGTTCCTGATACACCGACTATAAACCTGGGCAAAATGGCCGGCGAAGCTGAAATCCTTGCTATCCATTGTTTAGATCCGTTGTCATCTTCGGCGGTATTGTTTTTAAGGGTATTGCCGGAAGAGCTAATTCCAGGGCCGTTTCCTATCTGAAACTCGTACCTGAGATTTACATCCTCCATGAAGAACTTCCCCTCAAACTCGATTCCTGTGATATGCATCGGCAAAACTCCGCCGCCGTCTTCAAAGGCGATTATAAAGGGCCTATCAATGGTGGTGAAAAGCTGTTTCCCATGATGATAAGTGTGATTCCAATAGCCAAGACTGGTGTGATGTTTTCCTGCGCGGGCAACGATCTGATCGCTAAAGTTATATCCGAGCCAAAGCCGTTCGAAGTCCAATGCAGTCTCCTCAGGCTCAAACTCTACGACCAGCTCCCCTAAAAAGTTCATCCTCCCGTAACTGGCAGTGGCGTAAAGGTCAGTTTCTCCAAGAAAAAAGGAATTATGCTTCTTTTCCCTGCTGTTGGTTGCATAATTTATGTCCCCAAATAATCCCAGATTGTATTTGACCTCATCTGCCTCAAAACCTGCGCAGTTCCCAACTACCGGCGTCAGGAAAACAACCACAAACCAGAAAAAAACCAGCAAGTATTTTCCCATCATGTTTTCCTCCTTAAATCTTTAATAAAAAAACCAACAGTTGAAAATACCTATCTTTATGAGTAGACTGTATTTATATTAACGATGTTTGTCAAGTAAAAATAACAGTAAAAATATCAACTTAGGGATACTTACAATATCTACAAAAAATACCTCTCCTTCTCGCTGAATATGCATCCGCAATACCTTTGCCGGTAAAGCCCCATCTCTCTCGATTCTTTGATGCCTTGTTTCCAGCCGATTCTAAAATCATCATAGTAAAATGGGATACCGTATTTTTCTGTAAGTCCTTTGCCGATATTTTTTATCTCATCGTGGTTCTGATATTTGCTGTAAAGAAGGGATGATGAAAAATAGTCAAAACCGTTTTCCTTTGCAGCCTTTGCTGTTGCCTCAAGCCGGGAGGAATAGCAATAGCCGCATCTTGCATCAATATCGTTTATGGTATTCTTCAAAAACTCCTCAAGGTTATATTCATCTCTGTAAATCATTTTTATATCCATCTTCTCAGCAAGGGATTTCACAGCCGCAAGTCTTTTTTGATATTCTGTATAGGGGTGGATATTCGGGTTGTAGAAAAATCCCCATACATCCATTTTACCGTCAAGAATTTTCTTTAACGGATATATGGCACATGGGCCGCAGCAGATGTGGACGAGGAGTTTCATAGACATAGATTATGTAGTTGCGGACATTTATGTCCGCCCGAATAGCCGACCTAAAGGTCGGCAACTACAAAAGATTGTTAAAACAACTTTTCCTGCTGATTGCCCTGTCCTTCTTTATACATCCTTCCAAGATGTTCATACGCCAATTTTGTCGCAATTCTACCCCTTGACGTTCTCTGGATAAAACCTTCCTGTATGAGAAAAGGCTCATACACATCCTCAAGCGCGTCCTTTTCCTCATGTAAACTTGCTGAAAGGGATTCTATGCCCACAGGGCCTCCGCCGAATTTGTCTATTATGGCAAGGAGTATCTGTCTATCCATCTTGTCAAAGCCTCTGTTATCTATCTCCAGACATTTGAGCGCCTCATCAGCCGCCACCCTGGTTATTACGCCGTCTGCCTTTATCTGCGCAAAATCCCTTACTCTCTTAAGCAGCCTGTTTGCAATCCTCGGCGTGCCCCT
>Ga0080064_1005304_pt1 | contig 15318 bp, 17 predicted proteins | sample Subgrocontami54m_FD_69260 | JGI IMG/M metagenome (GOLD analysis project Ga0080064, IMG submission 69260) | Subsurface groundwater microbial communities from S. Glens Falls, New York, USA - GMW46 contaminated, 5.4 m (SPADES assembly) (version 2) ...
CTTTGGGGTGCTGGGCGTGATGCAGGCGGGCGCCCTGGTCAACGTCGCCTCGATAGGCATTGCGCTCACGGGCGTCGGCGTGGCGCAGTTCTGGTGGTCGCTGGTGCTGCTCGGCGTGGGCTGGAACTTCCTCTACATCGGCGGCACCACGCTGCTCACCGAGACCTACCGGCCCGAGGAAAGGGCGAAAGTGCAGGGCGCGAACGACTTCCTGATCTTCGCGATGATGGCGATCTCGTCATTCTCCTCCGGGCTGATCGTCACCGGCGCGGGCTGGGAGGCGGTGAACCTGTCCGCGCTGCCCATGGTCACAGTATTGATAGTGGCGGTCGCCTGGCTCGCGCTGCGCGGACGCCGCACGGCGCTTGCCTGAGCAAGCGCTGCCAGGTGAGCCTGGCATGGGACACGCCGCGATTTCAGTCCACATCCCTCACTGGTAATCCTCCTCGCGCTGGTGCCGAATGGCGAGAATGTTGACCGTGCTTCCGGACTCGATTTCGAACAACGCTACGTATCCCGCGGAGCCAAAAGGAATGATGAGCTCTCTGAGGAATGGATTGTCGGGGAGCGCCTTGCGGCAAGAGAACGGCGAGTAGCTCAGGAGCTCCACCGCCCCTTTGATTGCCTCCAGAGCGCGTTCTGCCGCAGGCACGTCCCTATCGAGCAGGAAGTCATAGAGCCGCAGCAAATCGTCTTCGGCCTCCGGCGTGAAGCGAAGCTTGAAGCTTTTCACCGAACTATGCCGCGCGTTGCTTCGCCTTGACCAGTTTGCGCGCAAGCTTCTTGATCACCCTATCGGCCGGGACATACTTGCCGGTCTTCTTCGCCTGCGCAGCGCCCGCCAGCCCCCGCGCGATGAACTCTCGTCGGGCGTTGCGGTACTCGATACTCCGGGTCAGGGCATCGAGGACGAAGCCTGAAAGTGTCTCTCCCTGCTCGAGAACGGCTTCGGCTCGCTTGCGAAGCTCCTGGGATACGCGAAGCGGTGGAATCGTCGTGGTTTTCATAGGTGGCCCGCATTGCATATGCGATGCATTGTATCTGTTTCCCGGGGATACGTCAGGGACAGGCCACGATTTCCGGCCACTGCCCACGAAATGGGTCTGTCCCCGGATCCTCTCCGGCCCGCCGCCCATCATCCCGGCGTGATCGGATGCGGGACCTCCCGGCTTCCGTCGGCGTTGCGGGGACCGGGCTCGTAGAGCCATGGATCGAGCAGCATGCGATCGAGCCAGGCGTCCCGCTGCGCAGGGAACGGCTCGATGCCGACGATCATCCGTACGTGGCCCGCGGCGGGTTGGGCGCGGTAGGTCCCGAACAGGCGATCCCACCAGGGCAGAGCGAAGCCGAAGTTGCTGTCGGTTTCGGCTCGAAGGATCGAGTGGTGGACACGGTGCATGTTCGGGGTCACCACGAACCAGCGCAGCACGCGGTCCACCTCCGGCGGAATGCGTACGTTTGCGTGGTTGAACAGCAGCAGGGCGTGGAACAGCGTCTCGAACAGCAATACGGCCAGGATCGGAGGGCCCAGGGCCAGGATGACGGCGAACTTCACCAGCGTGGACAGCAGGGCCTGGATCGGATGGAAACGCACTGCCGTGGCGACGTCGAAGTCCACGTCCGAATGGTGCAGGCGGTGCATGCGCCAGAGCACCGGCGCGGTGTGAAACGCCAGATGGACCAGGTACACCGCCAGATCGAACGCCAGCAGCGACGCGACGATCGCCAGCGGATAGGGAACGGGAAACATGTTGAGGACGCCCGTGCCGCGCTGGTTGACGAACACGGCCAATCCGACCGCGGCGAGCGAGAACAACAGCCGGAGCACGAGGATGTTCACGACGGCGAGCGCGACGTTGTTCGTCCAGCGTATCGCCTTCGAGGTTCGCGATGCCCGCAGCGGCGCGAACCCTTCCCATGCGGCGAGGACTGCCAACGCACCGAGGAAGAATCCGAGCCGGATCGCCGACTCATGTTCCAGAAGAAACGCATCGAATGACATGGTGGACCTCCTGCGCGCCCGGGAACGGGCTTGGGCGATAGGTATACCGCCGCAGGGCCGGAGGAGTCTGTCACAGATGTTACGCGCCGGATCGGCCGGTGGCGCCGGATCGCTACTTGCCTTCGGCGATTCGCCTTAGGACCGCCAGGTCGCGGATTTGAATGAACTCCCGATCGATGTCGATGGCGCCGGCGCGCGCCAGATTCGTCAGGCTGCGCGAGACGTGCACGCGGACGGTCCCCAGGATGGACGCGAGCTCTTCTTCGGCGAGGCGATCGCGGGAAAGCCGGATCTCCTTGTCTTTCGCCGCGCCTTCGGCCATGGCGAGTTCATGGAGATACTTCGCCAGGCGTCCGGTCGCGGTCTTGAGCGCGAGGTCATCGGCGAGCCCCACCAGGTGCGCCATGTGTTCGCCGGCAGTGGTAACCAGCTCGCGGCCCACGGATGGATGCTCGCGCACGAGACGGTTCACCGCGTCCATCTCGAGCAGGCAGAGCCGAGTCTCGGCCGCCGCCCTGGCGCTGACGATGTGCCTCCCGGTGCTGAACGCGGATGCGATGCAAAACGTGTCTCCCGGGCGCTCGAACACCTTGAGGACCTGCTCCCGCCCCTCGGGATTGACTCGGTAGAACTTCACCCGTCCCGATTCGAGGACATAGAGGTGAAGGCAGGTATCTCCTTCCATGAACACGTGCCGGCCCGCCGGTACCACGTTTGGCCGGCAGCGCAGGGCGAGCGACTTCAGGACTTCCGGATCGAGACCGGCAAAGTACGGGACGGTCTTCAGAAGCGGAAGCATCGCATCGGCAGTGTTCATGCGAGGCGCAGCAAGAATGTCAGCTCACCTCGACCGGAAGCCCTCGCCGGCGCCATTCCGGAAGGCCGTCCTCGAGCCGTCGCGCCTTCAGGCCTTTCTTTCGCAAGCGCGCCACCGCCTCGAAGGCGAGCACGCAGTACGGCCCTCGGCAATAGGCGACGACTTCCTTGCTCCTGGGCAGCTTGTTCAACTGACCTTCGAGCTCGGCAAGGGGGATATTCACCGCGCCCGGCAGGTGTCCGGCCCGGTACTCCTCGGCGGGCCTGACATCGAGCACCGTGACCAGCCCCTTGCGTGCCCGGCCAAGCAGATCCTTCGCCATGATCGGCTCCAGGTCGTCCTTCGTACTCAAGTATGTCCCCACGAGCTTTTCGATCTCGGCAATCCGGTGTTCCGCGACCCGTCGAAGCACCTCCAGCAACTCGGTGACGTCGTCGCCGGACAGTTCGTAGTACACCCGCAGTCCCTCCTTGCGCGCCCGCACCAGCCCCACCTGGCGCAGCTCCTGCAGGTGCTGCGAAGCGTTCGCGAAATTCAGTCCCGACAACTTGGCCAGGTCTTCCACGCTGCGCGGGCCCTGCGCGATGAGCTCGAGCAGCTCGAGCCGGTTGGCGCTGGCGAGCGCCTTGCACACGCGCGCGAACTGGGAAAACAGTTCGTGCTTGAAGCCGCTTCTTGACATCGGGTGCCTCCGTTGCGTATATTCAAGAAATATCTTGAATACTATCACATCCCATGGAACACGCCATGGCCACGAGAGTTGAAGAATAGCACTGCCGATAGCAGGGAGACGCGAGCGTGAGACTGCCGGTCTATCTCGACTACAACGCGACCACCCCGGTCGCGCCCGAGGTCGCCGAGGCGATCCTGCCGTTCCTGCACGAGCAGTTCGGCAACCCGTCCTCGTCCCACGTCTACGGACAGCGGGCGATGCAGGCGCTGGCCGAGGCCCGCGGGCAGGTGGCCGCGCTGCTCGGTGCGAGGCCGGAGGAAATCGTGTTCACCGGCTCGGCGACGGAGGCCAACAATCTGGCGCTGTTCGGCGTGGCGCGCGCGCTGTCCGGCAAGAAGCGGCACCTGGTGACATCCGCCATCGAGCACCCGGCGGTGCAGCAGCCGCTGCGGCGGCTGCGCGAAGACGGCTGGGAGCTGACGGTCGTGCCGGTCGATGGCGAGGGACGCGTCGATCCCGACGCCGTGCGCCGGGCGCTGCGCCGCGACACGGCGCTCGTATCGGTCATGCATGCCAACAACGAAATCGGCACCATCCAGCCGGTTGCCGAGATCGCCGCAATAACGCGCCAGGCCGGCGTCCTGCTGCATACCGATGCGGCTCAATCGGCCGGCAAGATTGGCGTCGCCGTGAACGAGCTCGGGGTGGATCTGCTGACCCTCGCCGGCCACAAGTTTTTCGCGACCAAGGGGGTCGGTGTGCTCTATGTCCGTCGCGGCACGCCGATCGCGCCGGTTCTGGCGGGGGCCGAGCAGGAACACGGACTGCGTCCCGGCACGGAGTGCGTGCCCCTGGTGGTCGGAATGGGCGCGGCGGCACGACTGGCGCGGGAACGCTTGCCCGAAGCGCAGGTGCATCTGCGGCGCATGCGCGATCGGCTGCACGAACTCCTGCAGCGGGACATTCCCGACCTGCACCTGAACGGGCACCCGTCAGAGCGGCTGCCTAATACCCTGCATGTGTCGTTCCCCGGGGTAGGCGGAGGCGAGTTGCTGCGGGTTGCGGCCGCGGATGTCGCCGCATCGGTCGGCTCGGCCTGCCATGCCGGAACGACCGAGGTGAGCGGTGTGCTCGCGGCCATGGGGGTGGAGGCGAGCGTCGCGGCCGGGGCCGTGCGCCTGTCGGTCGGCGTGCCCACCACGGAAGACGAGATCACGCACGCCGCCGCCGCCCTCTCTACAGCGTGGCTGCGTCTGCGCCGGACGTCCACAGGACACCATACTCAACCTTGAAGGATAGACGTCATGAGCAAGACCCTTTTCATTCTCAACGACCCGCCCTACGGGACCGAGCGCAGCTACAACGCGCTGCGGCTGGCCGGTTCCCTCGTCAAGGCAGAAGGCGAGGAACTGCGCATGTTTCTGATCGGCGACGCGGCGTCCTGCGCGAAGTCGAACCAGAAGGTGCCCGAGGGCTTCTACAACCTCCAGCTCATGCTCAACCGCGTGACTCGGGGCGGCGGCACGGTAGGCGTTTGCGGGACCTGCATGGACGCGCGCGGCATCTCCGAAGCCGAGCTGATCGACGGCACGAAGAAAAGCGCGCTCGCGGAGCTGGCTTCCTGGACGCAGTGGGCCGACAAAGTCCTGGTGTTCTGAGGCTTGCCTATGTCATCCGCAAAAACGGTGTTGATTCTGGGTGGCGGCGTCGGCGGCATTGTTGCCGCGTTACGGCTGCGTAAGTTGCTCGACCCCGAGCACCGGGTGGTGCTCGTCGAAAAGGAGGACACTCACGTCTTCTCGGCATCGTTGCTCTGGCTGATGATCGGGGGGCGCAGCCCAGGGGAGATTTCCCGCCCGATCGGGTCGCTTGCAAAGCGCGGGATAGAGCTGGTCAGGGGCACCGTCGAGCGCATCGACCCGAAAGCGCGAACCGTTCGCGTGAACGGCGCGGACATGAGTGGCGATTACATGATCGTTGCGCTCGGGGCGGATCTGGCGCCGCAACTCGTTCCCGGCCTTGCGGAGGCGGGCCACAACTTCTACACGCTCGCCGGCGCCGGATCGCTCCGATCCGCCCTTTCGAAGCTCGGAAAGGGCCGCATCGTCGTCCTGATCGCCTCCATGCCCTTCAAGTGCCCGGCTGCGCCCAACGAGGCGGCGATGCTGCTCGAATACAATTGCCGCAGGCGCGGTGTTCGCAAGGACGTGCAAGTCGACCTCTATACGCCGGAGCCGGGACCGATGCCCGTCGCCGGACCCAAAGTGTCGGCCGAGTTGCGGCAGATGGTTGAAGCGAAAGGCATCGGCTATCACCCGGGCCACGCCATAGCGAGCGTGGACCCTGTCAAGCGGCGTCTCTTCTTTGCGAACGGCGTGGAAGTCGATTTCGATCTGCTCGCGTATGTGCCGCCGCACCGCGTGCCGAAGGTGGTGCAGGACTCGGGCATGTGCGGAGAAGCCGGCTGGATCCCTGTGGACCGGGGCACTCTCGAAACCCAATTCCCTGGCGTCCATGCCATCGGTGACGTCACGGGAATCATGCTTACGTCCATCGGCAAACCGCTGCCCAAAGCCGGCGTGCTTGCCCATAACCAGGCGGAAGTCGTCGCACACAACATTGCCGCAGCCATCAGCGGTCGCGGCAGCAAGCGGAAATTCGGCGGCGAGGGCGAATGCTTCATCGAAACAGGCGACGGGAAAGCGGGGTTCGGAAGCGGAAACTTCTACGCCGACCCTGCGCCGCGAATCGACCTCAAACGCCCGAGCATGCTCCTGCACTGGGGCAAGATCGCGTTCGAGAAATACTGGCTCTGGAGCCGATTCTGACACTTAAGCCGGCATAGCCGGAACCAAACGGGTTGCCGTGACTTGCCATTCCAAATCTCCCGATTTTGCGCAGTTGCGAAGTTGCAACTGCGCAAAATCGGGAGACCTATATAAACCCAAAATCTTCGCCAATTCTGTCAACACGGGACTGGTAGGAGGCCAAGAGGCCGCAGACTGACCGGGACGGCGCCCAGGGTATGAGCTTCTACGACAAATGGATATTCCCTCGCCTGGTGGACGTCGCGATGCGGAACCGGGAAGCGACGCGCTACCGTGTGCAGATCGTGCCCCAGGCGCGCGGCGCGGTCCTTGAAATCGGCATCGGATCAGGCCTGAACCTGCCATTCTACGGAACCGGAGTCGAGCAGCTCTACGGACTCGATCCTTCGGAGGAATTGCTGGCGATGGCGAGGAAGAAAGCCGGTGCCGTCGCCTTTCCCATCGAACTTCTGGCGCATCCAGGCGAAGCGATCCCGCTGGACGACGCTTGCGTCGATACCGTCGTGACGACTTGGACGCTGTGCTCCATCGCCGATCCGGTGAAAGCCCTGCGGGAAATGAGGCGGGTGCTCAAGCCCGGCGGAAACCTGCTCTTCACCGAACATGGGCTTGCCCCCGAGGCGCGCGTCCAAGGCTGGCAGCGGCGGCTCAACCCGCTGTGGAGCCGAATCAGCGGGGGATGCAACCTGAACCGGCAAATCGACGCACTGATCCAGGCCTCAGGCTTCCGGATAGAGGAGCTCAGGACCGGGTATTCCAAGGGGCCGCGAGTGATGAGCTATATGTACTGCGGCCGCGCCCAGCCGGCCGCCTCGATGCCTTGAGCGCAGGAAAGGGATCGTGTCGAAAGTATTGACACGCCCGAAAGCCTAGTCTACTATTCTACTAAGTACTTGAATAGTTCCACGCCCCGACGGGGCGTTGCTCTGCGGAGACTGCATGCAACAAGTCATACTCCAGAACGAACCGGTGATCCGGCTCGGCTTTTTCCTGATCGTGCTCGCGCTCGTGGCGCTGATGGAAGTTATCGCCCCGCGGCGGGCACTCACGGTTTCCAAGCTCCGGCGCTGGACCAGCAATCTCGCCATCGTGTTCCTGAACAGCGCCCTGGTCCGGCTGCTGTTTCCGATGGCCGCGGCGGGGTTCGCCGGATTCGCCGCCGCGCGCGGCTGGGGCCTGTTCAACCAGGCCGGGCTCCCGCTCTGGGCGGCGTTTCTCGCCTCGGTCGTGCTGCTCGATCTGGCGATCTACCTGCAACACGTGATGTTTCACGCCGTGCCGGCGCTGTGGCGTGTGCACCGCATGCACCACGCCGACCTCGATTTCGACGTGACCACCGGCGCGCGATTCCATCCCGTCGAGATCGCGCTTTCGATGCTGATCAAGTTCGCGGTCATTGCCGCGCTTGGCGCACCGGCTGCGGCCGTGGTGGTGTTCGAGGTGCTGCTCAACGCGACGGCGATGTTCAACCACGGCAACCTGCGCTTGCCCTTGGCGCTGGACCGCGCCCTGCGCATCTTCGTCGTCACGCCCGACATGCACCGCGTGCACCACTCGATCGAAGACCATGAAGTGAACAGCAATTTCGGCTTCAACCTCGCGCTCTGGGACCGGCTGCTCGGCACCTACAGGGATCAGCCGGACGCGGGGCACGAGGCCATGACGCTCGGGATCCGCGACTATCGGGACCCGAAGCTCGTGACCGACCTCCCGGGGATGCTGGCGCTCCCGTTCCTCGGGCGTGTCACCGGATACGCCATCAATCGTCGAGCGTGGAAGGGCGGCGCGTGAAACGCACGAGCTTCTCGCGCATCGTCCTCTTCGCCGCGCTCGCCGCGGCGGTCGCGCCCGCCCTGGTCTACCGCGATCTGTTCGACGCGGCGGCCCTCGAGGCCTGGATCGCGGCGGCGGGCCCGCTCGGCCCGCTGCTCTACATGGCGATCTACGCGGTCGCGACGGTGCTGTTCCTGCCGGGCTCGGTGCTCACGCTCGCGGGAGGCGCGCTCTTCGGCCCGGTGTGGGGCACGTTCTACAGCCTCACCGGGGCGACCGTCGGAGCCGCCGCCGCGTTCGTCATCGCTCGCTATCTCGCCTCGGACTGGGTGAGCCACAGGGCGAGCGGCTGGACCCGGCAGCTCATCGATGGCGTGGAGAGCGAGGGCTGGCGCTTCGTCGCGTTCGTGCGGCTGGTGCCGCTTTTTCCGTTCAATCTGCTCAACTACGCGCTCGGGCTGACTCGCATCGGCCTTTCCGCGTACGTCGTGGCCTCGTACGTTTTCATGCTGCCGGGTGCGTTCGCCTACACCTACCTCGGCTATGCCGGGCGCGAGGCGGTGGCGGGCGGCGAAGGACTGATCCGCAAGGGCCTGATCGCGCTCGCGCTGCTTGCCGCAGTCGCATTTCTTCCGCGACTCCTGAACCGGCTGCGCCGCGGCAAGCGCATGACGCTCTCCAGCGCCGAGCTCAGAACGCGGCTGGCGGGCAGCGAGAAAATCACGGTGCTCGACGTGCGCGCCGCCGGGGATTACGACGGGGAACTCGGACACGTTCCCGGTTCGCTGAACATCCCGTTCGAAGAACTTCCACGGCGGATATCCGAGATCGAAGTCCACCGAGAGCGGCCGCTCGCCGTGATCTGCCGCACCAACCGCGTGTCCGCAAAGGCGGTCGAATGGTTGCGCGGCGCGGGGTTCAAACAGGCGCTGCTCGTCGAGGACGGCATGCTCGGCTGGCGGAAGACATGTCGCGCCGCCGGCTCGTCCTGATCGCACTGGGGGTCGTCGCGGTCGCCTTCCTCGGCTGGCGGTTCGTGCGGCCGATGAACATCTTTGCCGTATCGCCGGCCTTCGAGCGGCCGATCGACACCGCGGCGGCACCCGCGGCCCTCGGCAAGCTGCGCGCCGGCGAATGCGGCGTCTGCCACCCTGCCGAATTGGCCGAGTGGAAGACGAGCATCCACAGCCGTGCCTGGACCGAAGCCTACTTCCAGGTCGACTTTCGCTTCGACGGCAGTCAACAGATCTGCAAGAACTGCCACATCCCGCTCGACCGGCAGCAGGAGCACCGGGTACTCGGGTTTCGCGACGCGGAGAAGTGGGAACCGGTTCTCGCTCCGAACCCGGCTTTCGACCCGGTCCTGCAACACGAGGGCGTGACCTGCGCCGCGTGCCATCTGCGCGAAGGCAAGATTCTCGGTTCCTCCCGCGCGCGCGGCGAGTCGCCGCACGCCGTGGAGGCGCTCGCCGACCCGAACGAAATCTGCGTGGGCTGCCACGTGGTGCAGGGCGAGCGCTGGGACACCTTCTACCGCTTTCCGCCCTGCGGTACCACGGCCGAGATCTCGGCAGGCAAAGGCGAGTGGAAAGGCCGCAGCGGCGAATACGCCGTTCCCAAAGTCGGCGAGCTGGGCTGCGTCCAGTGCCACATGCCCTTGGTCGAGCGGCCGATCGTCGCAGGCGGTGCGCCGCGCACCGCGCGACAGCACCTGTGGCGCGGCGGCCACGATCCGGCAACGGTGCGTTCGGCGCTGGCCGCATCGTTCTCCGAACCGGCGGCGTCCGAGGGTGAACGCAGCGTCGAATTCGCGTTGACGAATATCGGGGCCGATCACTTCCTGCCCACGGGGACGCCGGACCGCCACCTCAGCGTGCGGCTGCGCGCGCTCGACGCGCAGGACCGCGTGCTGCGCGAGGAGTCCCATGTGCTGGAGCGCACGATCATGTGGCGGCCGTTCATCGTCGATCTATGGGACACGCGATTGCCGCGCGGCGAGGTGCGCCGCTACCGCCTCGAGCTGCCGCCCGGCACCGAGACGGTGGAAGCGCTGGTGCGCTATCACCTCCTCGGCGAGCCGCGCCGCCGGCGAATCGGCTACGAGCCCGTGGAGCCGATCTCCTACGTCGTCCACGAAGAGCGGCGACGAATTCGACCACCATCATCAGCGCGGTGATGCTCAGCGCTGACGCAAGGTGACGAACTGCGCCTTTGCCGACGCGCCGGGGGGGCGCCTGAGTTCGGAGATTGCGTCTCGCAACACCCGGAGGGCCGAGCGAAGAAACAGAAGCGCCAGCACGAGTCCTATCGCGAGGTCGGGCCACCCCGAGCGGGTGAGCCAGACGCCGCCGGCCGCGACTAAGACGGCAATGTTGGAAGCGATGTCGTTTCTCGAGCACTCCCATACCGAGCTCATGTTGATGTCTTCTTCGCGGTGCTTCCAGAGTAGCGCGAGACAGGCGCCGTTGCCCAGGAGCGCGAGCAGGCTCACGACCCCCATCGTTTCGAAAACGGGCAGCGTAGGGACGATCAGGCGGTAGACGACTTGCCCAAGAACAAAAAGGCCGGCGATGAGAATCAATCCGCCTTTGAACAAGGCGACCTTCGCCTTGGAACGCGCTCCGCGCGATACCGCGTAGAGGCTGAGGCCGTAAGTCAGGGCATCGCCGAGGTTGTCGAGGGAATCGGACAGCAGGGCGGTTGACCCGGCAATAAGGCCCGCCGCCAATTCGACCGCAAACATGACGGCGTTGATGCCGAGAACGGTCTTCAGCGTCGAGCTTTGCCGCTCTCGCAATGCGTCAACTGCGCATGCCTTGTCTTCGCAACAATCAGCCATCCTGAGATTCTACCTCGCCGATCGCCTGGGCCGCTATCTGCAGCATGGGTCGTTCGCCATCTTTTTGGAGCGCTGCATCCGAGAGGAATGGCAAAGCCACAGGAAAGGCGTGGTAAACGAAAGTAAACTATGCAAAGCAGAGAAACTGAAACGTAAACCTTGCCCAGGCGCTACAGATCATTACTCGCGCCCGGCCTCGGCGAGTGCGCAAGAGATTTCCCGCGCCGAGACTCAGTTTGCCAGCTCGGGCAGTCGCGGATGCCCTGACGCAGGGGCGACGAACTAATCGACACATTCATCGTCAAACCTACGTCATTTTTGAGCACGAAGTCCCATAAAGGGAGTCATGAATATGCGTGGATCCGCACGGGGATTTCGATATGCGATTCTGATTCTCGGACTCGTGATCGGCGTTGAGGTCAAGGCCGCCGGGGATTCGGCGCGCGGGGCGCAGGTTTTCCGAGCATGCGTGGCCTGCCACTCGGTCAAGCCGGGCGAGCACATGACCGGGCCAAGTCTGGCCAACATATGGCAACGGAAGGCGGGGACCGTCGAAGGCTTTCTCCGATACTCCGATGCGATGCATCATGCGGAACTGGTGTGGAGCGAAAGCACCCTCGACAAATGGCTCGCGAACCCTGATCAACTCATTCCCGGCACCAGCATGACGTTTGCGGGTCTGCGCGACGTCAAGGATCGCCAAGACGTCATCGCTTACTTGAATGCTGTCTCGAAGGGTAAATCTCCACCCGCGAACCGGCGAGGCGGCATGCAGGCTGGCAAGCCGAATCTGAAAAAAGCTCCGCCGCAGGGCCAGGTCACCGCGATCAGCCACTGCGGCGATACCTACACAGTAAAAACGGCGGACGGTAAAGTCAATAAAGTATGGGAGTTCAACTTGCGTTTGAAAACTGATTCAAGCGAAGCGGGGCCGCTCCCGGGCAAGCCGGTCATCGTCGGTGCCGGCATGCAAGGCGATCGCGCATCGGTCGTATTTGCCGCGGCCGACGAAATAAGCAGTTTCATCAAGCAAGCGTGTCAATGACCTGGGCTGCCCGCGCTCGCGCTCCTTGCCGCAGTCGCATTCCTTCCGCGACATTTGCCGCACCAACCGCGTGTCCAGAAAGGCAGTTGCGTGGTTGCGCGGCGCCGGTTTCAGACAGGCGCTGTTCGTGGAGGACGGCATGCTCGGCTGACTCAAGCACGGCAGCGATGCGCCGGTGCGCCCGCGCAACCCGGACCGCTCAATTCGCGCCTGCCCGGGCCTATAATTGGCGCAAGGTCTCCAAGTCCACCCGTCCGGAGGTTGCGCGAGGCGGCATGAGGTTCGTCTTCCACAGATCGGTTCGCGGCATCGCGGTCGTGCTCGGCTGCATCGCCGCTGCGCTGCTGCAGGGCTCGCCGGCGCGCGCCACGGGCCTGGAGCGCTTCTCGCAGTTCATCAACTCGACCCAGTCGGCGCGCGGGGAGTTCGAGCAGAACATCGTCGACAAGCGCGGCAAGCTCGTGCAGGAATCCAGGGGCTCGCTCGCCTTCTCGCGCCCGGGCAAGTTCCGCTGGACCTACGTCAAGCCCTACGCGCAGCTCATCGTCGGCGACGGGTCGAAGGTGTGGATCTACGACCCGGACCTGCAGCAGGTTTCGATCAAGCGCATGGGACAGGCGCTCACCTCGACCCCGGCCGCGCTGCTCGCGGGCAACAACGACGCGATGCGCGCCTTCCAGATCACCGACCAGGGCGGGAAGGAGGGCCTGGAATGGGTGGAGGCGGTGCCGCGCGAGAAGGAGGGCGGGTTCGAGCGCGTGCGCATGGGCTTCGGCGCGGACGGTCTCGAGGCCATGGAACTCTTCGACAGCTTCGGCCAGCACACGGTGCTGCGCTTCACCTCGTTTGTGCGCAATCCCAAGCTCGACGCTTCGCTGTTCCGCTTCACGCCGCCCAAGGGGGCGGACGTCATAGGGGAATGAGATGTCATTCCGAGCGTAGCGAGGAATCTGCTTTTGAGCCAACAGCAGATTCCTCGGCTTTCAGCCTCGGAATGACAAGTATCGACCGATGAGCGATCTCTTTCCCGCAGCGAAACCCCCGGCGCCGCTGGCCGATGCGCTGCGGCCGCGCACGCTCGACGAAGTGGTGGGCCAGGCGCACCTGCTGGGCCCGGGCAAGCCGCTGCGGCTCGCCTTCGAGTCGGGCAAGCCCCATTCCATGATCCTGTGGGGGCCGCCCGGAGTGGGCAAGACCACGCTCGCGCGGCTCATGGCCGATGCCTTCGACGCGCAGTTCATCGCGCTCTCGGCGGTGCTCTCGGGCGTGAAGGACATCAAGGAGGCCGTGCAGCGCGCGCAGCAGGCGCTCGCCGTGTCGGGCAAGCGCACCATACTTTTCGTCGACGAGGTGCACCGCTTCAACAAGGCGCAGCAGGACGCCTTCCTGCCCTACGTCGAGCAGGGCCTGTTCACTTTCGTCGGCGCGACCACCGAGAACCCCTCCTTCGAGGTCAACGGCGCGCTGCTCTCGCGCGCCGCGGTCTACGTGCTCGCCAGCCTCTCCGAGGAGGAGCTCGGCACGCTCTTCGAGCGCGCGGCGAAGCGCGCCCTCGCGGGCCTCGAATTCGACGACGCGGCGCGCGCGCGCCTGGTGGGCCTCGCCGATGGCGATGCGCGGCGCCTGCTCAACTTCCTCGAGTTGATCCAGACCGCGGCCGCGGCGGCGGGCGTCGCGAAGGTGGACGGCGAATTCGTGCAGAACGCGGTGGCGCGCAACCTGCGCCGCTTCGACAAGGGGGGCGATGCGTTCTACGACCAGATCTCGGCGCTGCACAAGTCGGTGCGCGGCTCCGACCCCGACGCGTCGCTGTACTGGATGGTGCGCATGCTCGACGGCGGCGCCGATCCGCTGTACCTCGGCCGCAGGATCGTGCGCATGGCGGTGGAGGACGTGGGCCTCGCCGACCCGCGCGCGCTTCGCCTGGCACTGGATGCCTGCGAGACCTACGAGCGCCTCGGGAGCCCCGAGGGCGAGCTCGCGCTCGCGCAGGCCGTGATCTACCTCGCCTGCGCGGCGAAATCGAATGCGGTGTACGTGGCGTATAATTCGGCGCGCGGTTTCATCTCCGAGGACGGCTCCCGGCCGGTGCCGCTGCAGTTGCGCAACGCGCCCACCAAGCTGATGAAATCGCTCGGCTTCGGCAGTGACTACCGCTACGCGCACGACGAGCCCGAGGCCTACGCGGCCGGCGAGAACTACTTTCCCGAGGGCATGCCCGAGGTGGAGTGGTACCGGCCCAGCGAGCGCGGCCTGGAGGCGAAGATCGCCGAGAAGCTCGCCTGGCTGCGCGGCCTGGACCGCGAGGCGAAGAAGAAGCCGGAGGAATAGCAGGCTGCTGCAAAACGCGTCAGTGTCATTCCGAGGAGCGCAGCGACGAGGAATCTGCTTTTCGAAAGCGACGATTCGCTACAGAGGCATAGGCCGGCGCGCTCTCGGCCTGTTGCTGGAATTGACAATGGAATCGGCCGCTCAGCCAGTCTGGGCGCGGTGCGCGGAATGCAAATGTTCTGAAATCTAGGCGAGGACCCCCATGCTCGACCCGCAACTGCTGAGAACCGACATCGAGGCCGTCGCGAAGCGGCTCGCCGCGCGGCCCTTCGCCCTGGACGTCGCGGGCTTCCAGGGGATCGAGCAGGAGCGAAAGCGCGTGCAGACGCGCACCCAGGAGCTGCAGGCCGCGCGCAACCAGTACGCCAAGCGCATCGGCCAGGCGAAGGCGAAGGGCGAGGACGCCGCCGCGCTGATGGCCGAGGCGGGCGCGGCGAACGCCGAGCTGTCCGACCTGGAGAAGCGCCTGGAGATTCTGCAGGCGAAGCTGCAGGACTTCCTGCTCGGGGTGCCGAACCTTCCGCACGCCTCGGTGCCGGCCGGGGGCTCGCCCGAGCAGAACGTCGAGGCGCGCCGCGTCGGCACGCCGCGCGCGTTCGATTTTCCGGTGAAGGACCACGTCGACGTGGGCGCCGCGCTCGGGATGCTCGACTTCGAGGCCGCGACCAAGATTTCCGGAACGCGCTTCTCGCTCATGAAAGGCCCGCTCGCGCGGCTGCACCGCTCGATCGCGCAGTTCATGCTCGACGTGCACACGCAGGAGCACGGCTACACCGAGATCTACGCGCCTTACCTCGTCAATGCGGCGAGCATGCGCGGCACGGGGCAGTTGCCGAAGTTCGAGGAGGACCTGTTCGCGGTCCCGCGCAAGGACGCCGAGAAGCTCTACCTCATCCCGACCGCCGAAGTGCCGGTGACCAACATCGTGCGCGACGAGATCGTGCCGCTGGCGTCCCTGCCGCTCAAGTTCGTCTGCCATACCCCGGGCTTCAGGAGCGGGGCGGGCGCCG
>Ga0080064_1005305_pt1 | contig 15317 bp, 7 predicted proteins | sample Subgrocontami54m_FD_69260 | JGI IMG/M metagenome (GOLD analysis project Ga0080064, IMG submission 69260) | Subsurface groundwater microbial communities from S. Glens Falls, New York, USA - GMW46 contaminated, 5.4 m (SPADES assembly) (version 2) ...
GAGATTTGCGATCACCTCTTGTTCCATCGCAAGCGAAAATTGGTCCTGCTTCGGCTCCTTCTCGTTGGGGTTCGGTACAGCATAGGCAGGACTCGAGCTCACACCGATACCCGTAAGCGCGACAAAGTCCGGCCCGTTCGGATCCAGGTTTACTTCGCCGGGTTCATAGAGTCGATTGCCGTTGAGGTCACGCCACAGCCAAGTTCTTTGCTCCGGGGCGTTCCGGTTGGCTTGCAGGATTTCGGGGTCAAGCAGCCGCATACGATCGAACCGGGCCCATCCCCCCTTGATCACAGACTTACCGCGCCCCGAAAGGTCGTACGCCGCCTGAAGGCGCGGCGCGAACGTGTTCCAGATCTTGAATTGAACTTTCGGAAAGCACTCGGCGGCAACAAACGCCGCGGCCTCACGGCACTGCGCGGGTACAAAGCCATTGTCGTGGGCATAGCGCAAGCCCAGCACCAGCGTGAGCCTGCGACCTATGCTCCATTGGTCTTCGCCGTAGATGCCAAGATAGTGGCTTTTCGTGAGGGGGTCGACCGGAAAGTTGTTGGTACTGATCTGGAACGGCGTGCCGTTGTTGAATACGAGCTGGTAATCAAGAGCTTCCCCTCGTGATGCCCGGTTTCGATTGATCGTGGGCAGCAGGTAGTCGAATCCACTCCTGAATTCGTGATTGCCCGCGAGTAGCCCGGGCCGGTACCAGCTCAGAGTACCTCTCGCGTGGTGATTGTACTCGAAGGCATTCTCTCCAAGACGGGTCCAGTTCGATCCCGTACCCAACTGCGTGAAAATGTCCAGCGTCGCCGGCACCAGCGGTAACGGGGACTGTTGAAGGGAGTCCCACTCAAAGTACCCGTACTGTACGGACGTTACCAGCGAGTTGCCCACCACAGCCTGCCATTCGCCCTTCACCGTGTTGTTATTCCAAGCTTGGAGTGAGCGCGAGTCCCACGGACTAAACAGGCTCAATGATCCATTGGTGACGCGGTCGACAAGGCCATATTGCTGAAAGAAGATGAGGCGGTTCGCCGGAGTCATCTGATACGAGAGCTTGGCATTGAGGAAGCCCATGTCCTCGTACGGGTTGACCGGCGAGCCGTCCGGCTTCAAAAGACCAAGCAGCCGATAATGGTGAGATCTATGGTTGGCCCCTGCGTAGAACCAGAGTTTGTTCGGTACAATGCGGCCGCCCACGTCGCCGGCGAGATACTGCCGCTTGATGATGTTTCCGCCGCTCCTGATGCCCAAGGCCCTCAGCCCGTCGTCGACGTTCGAAGCCTGAAATCGAGAGCTCGTTTGCGTCCACAACCCGGTACCATGGAACTCGTTTCCCCCGGACTTGACGATGGAGACGACCTGAATTCCAGGGCTCGGCATGTCCGCGCCGGCGCCAACTGTCTGCACACGTGTTTCCTCGATTGCCGCGTAATCGATAAATTGTCCGGTCTGACTCCGCTTTGGACTGTTGGTCACTACACCTTCGAGGAGCTGCCAAGACTCAGAATTTTGCCCGAACGACACGAATTGGGGGAACCCCTGCGCACCCCCTTCCTCGATCGCGCTGCCGCCGGCGTCCAAACTGGCGCGCACGCCAGCCGCCTGGCCTAAGATCGAGATGTACCCCAAGCGACCGCTTGGCGCGCTCTCGAGCGTTTCTCTAGTCAGGTGTGTAGCAGTGGCAGTCGTCGTGACGTCCACTACGGGCGCCAAACCGGACACCGTGACCGTTTCGGCAACTCCCCCAATCTTCAGCGCTACGTCCAATTTCGCGACGAAGCCTGTTGTGAGCCGCACATCTGTTTGACGGATGATCTGGAAGCCTGCAAGCTCATAAACAACTTCGTAGGTGCCAATCGGCAATGGCGTCAGACGATACTCGCCCTGCTCGTCGGTAACGCTGGTGACCTGTGGGAGCTGTAAGGCCGGGCTGGTCGCAGTGACGGTGACGCCCGGGAGGACAGCGCCGCTCTCGTCCTTTACTTGGCCGATGATACTGGCAGCAGTTTGCTGGTTCGCCATCGCCATATCGGCGACCACGCTGACAGCTGCGCAAACTAGCACCGCAATGACCGCAAAGCCAGAACTCAAGGGTGTTTCGCTCTTGCGGCACATTGGGCCCTCCTGATATTCAGGCAGGTAACGGACGAGAATTCAAAGAGTGCGTGCGCTATCCGAAACCTGCTCTCCGCCGGTCGCACACATGGTGTCGTATTTATAGACCCAGCTAAGCCTACGGTACTTGTTTCTTGACGAAAACTTGTACGCCCGAATCAGCCAATGGCGTGGCACCAAGTTTCAGAAGCAAGTCTGATATGTTCGGACGGACGTTGCGTGGCCTTCTTGCAGCGTCGTCACCAAGACCTACTGTGATAACCCCCTCAGCAATACTGAGGGGCGTCTGTCCAAAGGCGTCCTTTACGTCCATGCTGGCACCACGATCGACCAGAATCTGAACGAGGCCATCCAAGCCTGTATACGCTGCTCCATGCAGCGCGGTCCAACCGTTCTCGCCAACAGCGTTGATGTCGACACCCAAATTCACCAGGGTTTTGGCCGTCGCCAGATGTCCTGTTTTCCAGTCCTCGACGAGATCGCTTCTCAGATCCTCAAACAGGCCCAATCCAGCCGCTACCATCAACGGCGTGGTGCCCGCCTTTGTCGCCAGACTTGGATCTGCGCCGTTAGCCGCCAGTAGGCGCACGACATCGTGGTTGCCGGCTTCGGCAGCAAGCAAAAGGGGCGTCGCTCCAATCATGCTCAGAGCGGCCTCCCCCCCGCTGCGTCGGTTCTGGGAAAGTCTTCTGTTTGGGTCGACGCCGCGACCCAACAGCGACTTCACGACCTCCACCATATGCTGGCCCGAGGCGGCGTAGTCCAGGGCTGTGAATCCTCTTGGGTCGGCTGCGTTCGGATCGGCGCCCGCACCTAACAGAAGTACGGCGACTGCCTCCTGACCGCTTGCAGCGGCGATCAAGAGGGGACTCATGCGATCTGACGTCGCCTCATTCACGTCTGCACCGGCTGCCAACAGCAGCCGCGCAGAGCTCACATCGCCCTGTTGTGCGGCAAAAAGCAGCGGCGTGAACCCGCCTTTCGAACGAGCGCGAACGTCGGATCCGTGCGCAATCAACGCGCGAACGACGTCTGGGTGTTTTTCTGCGACCGCCCACATGAGCGCTGTCTGCGACCCTCGAGGTTCCTTCGTGTTGACGTCTGCGCCCGCGGACACGAGGAGCGTCACGGCCTCGACCGTTCCCGTTTCTACGGCCGCCATGAGAGCGGTCTCTCCCGAGGATAAAGCGGTGTTCGGATTTGCGCCCGCCTTCAATAGTCTTTCGACCATTGGAGCGCTTCCCTTGCCGCAGGCGAGCCAGAGCGGACTAGCACCATAGTCGTTGGTGGCGTTTACATTCGCCCCGGCGCGAATCAGCAACGCTGCCATCTCGAGATCATCCCAGTGCGCTGCCCAGTGGAGCGCCGTTGCACCATCGGGTTGCGGAACGTTGGAGTCTGAGCCTTTGGCGAGCAGCACCCGCAGCGCTGTCATGTCCCGTTTCATCACGGCGTCCGCTATTTCACTGGTCGCCGCGCCAACACTGCCTGCAGACAGTAGCAACGCCACACAACAGCCAACGATCGTGCCCGTGCGCATTCGTGTGGTCTCGCTCACCCTTGGCTCCTTCGCACTGCTAGGTCGAGGGTAATTCGACCCTTCCGGTACTGTCGCCAAGGCTCTCAATATGAATCCCCAACCTGTCCAGTAGGGCGAGGTACAGGTTCGCTATAGGCGTGTCTTTCGGGTACCGAATGTGACGATTGCCTTTGAGCTGGTTCGTCGCTCCCCCTACCAACGCGATCGGCAGGTTCTTTGCCAAATGCAGATTGCCATCGCTCAGAGAGCTGCCGTAGAGAATCATCGAATGGTCCAGAAGGGAACCATCGCCATCGGGGGTCGACCGCAGTTTTTCGAGGAAATAACCAAAGAACCCAGAATGGAACAAATTGACTTTCGTTACTCTCCCGACCTTTTCAGGATCACCCTGGTGATGCGTGAGTGAATGGTACGGATCGCCAAAACCCAGCTCAGGGTACGCCTGGCTGCTCATTTCGTGTCCAACCATCATCGTGCTGACGCGAGTGAGGTCGCACTGGTAGGCCAATACCTGTAAGTCGTACATCAACTTGATGTGCTCTGCGAACGTGTCCGGAATGCCGATGGGCCGCTCAACCGCCGGCAGTTCGCGCGCTCCTTGTCCCTCGGCCATCTGAATGCGCCGCTCGACGTCGCGAACGGAGTCCAGATACTGGGTCACTTTGAGTCGGTCGTTCGGGACGATGGTCCGCATCAGCCGAGCCACATCGTCCCTCATGAAGTCCAGGATGCTTCGGTTATCCCGAATCCGGGCAAGTTGCGCCGCTTTATCCGTGCTGTCACTGTCGCCAAACAAACGTTCGAATACCGCTCGCGGATTGTTTTCCGTCGGGAGAGGCGTCTCGGGAGTACGCCACGATAGGGTGTTGTAGTAGGCACAGCTGTAGGCGGTTTCGCATGACCCCGAGATGCCGGCGGGTTCGATGCCGAGCTCAAGAGATCCCAACTGAGTGAACTTGGCCAGCTCCTTCGCCGCAATCTGGTCGATCGAAATCCCAGCCCGTAAATCTGCTCCTGCCGTCATCTTGGGGTGAGCACCGGTCAGGAACGAGCTCGAGGCTCGGGGATGATCCCCTCCTATTTCGCCGGGCAACTGACGCGCTTCATTACTGTTCAGTCCGCTCAGTACTAGCAGCTGGTCTCGAAATGGGGCGAGAGGCTCCAGGAGGGGAGTGAACTCGAACGCAGAGCCTTCTGCCGCCGGAGTCCACTTGTCCATGATGATCCCGTTCGGGACATACACAATCCCCAAACGTGTCGCCGGTTTCGCGGCCGTGTTCTGCGCGGCGGCGAAAGCAGGGACCATCGCGTCCAGTAGCGGTAACGCTAACGTAGCGCCGACGCCCCGGAAACAGGTCCGGCGAGAAATCGCCCTTTTGAAGATCATCATGGCTGTGGTCCTCTCCGCATCTGAAATGGCGTGCTCTTGACAATCCCGAGAATCAACGATGACCAGCGATAGCCGGTCGGGGCAGCCTGCCGCATAATCTCGCGGATCGCCGGAGTATCGTAGTACTCAGCGCCCCGACCTAACGCGTAGGTAAGGAGCTTCTCCGCAACGTTGGCGACAACAACATCGCCATGACTCAAGAGGATTTTCCGAAGCTCCGACGGGCCTTGGAATTTCGTTCCGTCTGGCAAGACTCCCGATGAATCGATCGATGTTTTTGTCGCGCCGCTCGTGGTTCGCCACGTGCCGATGGCGTCGAAGTTCTCGAGCGCAAAGCCGAGCGGATCCATGCGCGCATGACAACTGGAACACACAGGATTCACGCGGTGTGCCTCCAATTGCCCGCGTACGGAGAGAATCCTCCCATCCTCGCCACGATCCTTCAGCGACGGCACGTCTGGGGGGGGCGGTGGCGGAGGCGTGCCCATGAGGTTTTCGAGCACCCACTTGCCGCGCAGAGTTGGCGAGGTGCGAGTGGCATACGACGTCACCGTCAGGATGCTGCCCTGACCGAGCAAGCCTCTCCGCGCATCGTCGCTCAAGGTCACACGTCGAAAATCACTGCCGAAGATATTGGGGATCTGATAGTGCCGTGCCAAACGTTCGTTGAGAAACGTGTAGTCTGCATTCAAAAGGTCGAGAACGCTGCGATCTTCGCGCAGCATGCTTTCGAAAAACAGCTCCGTTTCGGTCTGGAATGCCCGGCGTAAGTTCTCATCGAAGTCCGGAAACTCATCCGGATCCGGCAGAACTGAACGCATGTTACGCACGAACAACCACTGTCCCGCAAAATTGTCCACCAAGGCTCTCGATCGGGTATCACTGAGCATTCGGCGGACTTGCTGCTCCAGCACCCGAGCATCTTTCAGGCGACCGGCTTCGGCGAGTCGCAGGAGTTCGTCATCAGGAATACTGCTCCATAGGAAAAATGACAAACGCGAAGCAAGCTCGACGTCACTGACGCGGTAGGGGGTGTTTGGAGTCACGTTGACTGGATCGCGTTCCGACCGAAACAGAAAGCCGGTGCTCACCAGGGTTCCCCGAAGCGCCATGCGTATGCCCGCCTCGAAACCGCCCTTCGTTCGGCCGGCCTCAAAAAGCTTGAGTAGAGGTCGAATGTCTGCATCCTCGACAGGGCGACGGTAAGCACGACGCAGCACCGTTGTTAGAATCTGCCTTGCGCAGGGTTGCTCATCCGCGATTCCACTCGGTCGACATACGAAAATATGCCGCCGACTAGGTGTTTCTCCTGTGCCCGCTGCGTTATAGGGGCCCGTTACCGTCACGCTGCCAACGCCTGCAAAGAACGCCTTCGTTCGGGAGAGACCACCACCAGTCCGCCGAATGAGACCCTCAGGCTTCACCGCGTCATCCTTTACAAACGTGACCCCGATGACATGCGACCCCGCCTTCGCGCTAAAGCGAACCTCCAATCCAGCGTCGGCCGGAAGATTGGATTGGGACCTGGTGCTGCCGCCAACAGTAAAGAGTTTGACCCTGACGCCGTCCAAGCGGACATCGAGCTGACGTTGCTCGGCGATACCCAGGATCGCATCGCCGTACTGACCTCTCGTTCTCTGCAGGCGGATCCGAATCACATATTCGCCGTTCGCAGGGAAGTAATGCCGAATAGCCGCGCCACCTCGCGAACCGAACGGAAGATCTTCGTTCATACGATCTTCTTGTTCGAGTCCTTTCGGCAGGGCATATGTCTTCACGGTCGCAGTAATAGTCGGATCCCCGACTGCGATGTCGCTGATCTTCTCTGCCGCCGCAATGTATCTTTCCAAGAGCATGGGTGATACAGAAAGAACGTCGCCGATGTTGTCGAACCCGTACCCTGAATCATCGGCGGGGAGCAACGAACTGATATCAACGGCTTCCGTGTCGATCTCGAGCAGGTCGCGAACGCTGTTCACATACTCGGCGCGGTTCAATCGATGCACGACTGTTCTGCCGGGATTGGGCGAGGCCGCGGCTGCGTCATCGAGCGCGCCTTCCAGCCATACACCCAAGGTTTCGAGCACCCCTTTCGCAGGCCGCGGCATGCGGGCAGGTGGCATCTCCCCAGTGCGAAGTTTCTTTGCCACTTTTTCAAGTGTTCTGGCGTGGTCGCCAATTCGCGCGAGGTCAACCGTGTCCAGCATCAAACCCGCGGTCTTCAGCTTTTGGTTGTGACAGGTCACACAGTACTGATCGAGGAGTGCACGTTGAGCGGTGGGCAGAGCATTCATCGACTGCCGTTGCGCAGAGCCCGTCTCTCCGTACGCTAACAGAACTGAAACCATCGTCACACAGCCAACCAACGTTCGCTTCTTCATTTACTGCTCCGCCCGAGAACCTGCAGCTGTCTAGTCGATGTTCGTCACGCGCTTGTCAGTTTTCTTTCGCGGCCGTCCACTTGCTCGGAGCTCTCCGGCTTTCTCAAGGGACAGAGATTCACCAATTGATTCACCGACGAGGCGAGGAAGGCGCCGTTCCTCAAAGTCACGATGAATGGCCGCGCCTTTGCGCCGGCCGAAGGGATCATTTCTGTTTGCTGACGCTGGACGTGGTGGACTGCTCTTCAGCGCTGATCGAGAGGCCACGGTCGAGCATCACCTGACGAAGCTGGGCCGCCACCGCGGGAGCAGCCTTGATTGCGGCGTTGAGGGGGACACCCGATGCCACTCTCAGCGGCGTCCACCCTTTTGAATCTGCCACATCAAGCCTCGCATTAGCGGCGAGCAGCAGTTTCACCGCGCCTGTTGAATCGGTATAGGCCGCGCCATGCAATGCGGTCTCACCCTTGGCGTTGACAGCGTTCACGTCGCCACCACCAACTTCAAGACACAACTTGACAGCTTCCGCTATCTCATCGACGGTCCCGGGGTTTTCACCCAGGGAATTTACACCCAGTCCAGCGGCTACCATTAATGGCGTCGTGTTTTCCTTGTTTCCAACATGGGGATCGGCACCGCTTGCCAAAAGAAGGCGCATCAAGTCGACGTCAAACTTGTGTGATGCCAGGAAAAACGGCGTAGCACCGATCCTGCTCATCGTCGCTCTGCCAACCCACAGAGCATTCGGCTCCTTCGTCACGCGAGCGTTGATGTCTGCTCCATGTGCCAAAAGCTTCTTGACCAAGTCCATACTATCGACCTGGCCCCTGAGCACCGGAAACACTTGGTTCAAACCTTGATTGGGTCTGCGATTCCAAATGAGTTGGTGCAACGCCGTCCATCCCTGCTCCGAGGCGTTGGGATTTGCACGTTGATCGAGTAGAAAGGCGGCTGTGTCGAACTGGGCGTTGGCGATCGCCAGTACCAGTCCTCCCGTCCCATCCGGCAACGTCTCGTTGACGTCGGCACCCGCGGAAAGCAACGTCTGCGCAGCGTCGATCGCACCTCCCTGGATCGCAAACAGCAGCGCCGTGAAGGATCGATCGCCTGGCTCCTGGACGCTGAGAGCTCCCGTCGACCTTGAACGCGCATGAATGTCCGCCCCAGCATCAATCAAGGCCTGGGCAGCTGCAGCGTTGTTTTCAGCGGCGGCCCACATGAGCGCCGTCTGCTGCCGTCTGGCTTCTCTCGCGTTTACATCCGCGCCGCGGGCGAGCAACGCTTTCACGACGCCGGCGTGGCCGGTGCGCGCGGCTGTCATGAGCGCCGTTTCTCCCGATGGTTGAACCGTGTTCGGGTTCGCTCCGCTTTTCAGCAGTTTGTCGGTAACGACGGCGTTCCCATTGACGCATGCCAACGTGAGCGGCGCGACACCATAACGGTTCTGAACGTTCACGTCCGCTCCGGCGCGAATCAGCAGCTCGACCGCTTCAACGTCATCCCGGTTGACAGCCCAATGCAGCGCCGTCGTCCCGTCAATTTGCGGGGCATTTACGTCGTGGTTACGACGCAGCAGATCCCGTAAGGCCTCCCGATTGCCCCCCTTAACCGCTTCGATCAGAGGCACGGCGGGGCGAGCGGCAGCCAGGCTGAACACCGCCAACGCGACCATCAGCCACGACGCACTCATGCGGTTCGACAGCATTGGAGTCCTAACAGTTTTCACTTCGTCCTTCTTCGGCGCAAAACCGATGTGGTCAGCGACCGAGCCGCTGACCTCGGGGGTATGCGCCCACAGCCCTACACTCCTGCGAGAGGTCAGACAATCGGGAGGCGGCCCGTACTGTCTCCCAGCCGTTCGGGATGGACTCCGACCATGTCCAGCATGCTCACGAGAAGATTCGTCATCGGAGTCTCGTCGGGAGCAACGAGATGCCGTCCTCCCTTGAGCTGACCCGCAGCTCCGCCGATCAGTAGCAGCGGAATATCCAGGTGCGAATGGATGTTCGGATTGCTCAAGCCGGCGCCGAAGAGCAATAGCGAATGGTCCAACAGGCTGCCGTCGCCGTCCGGCGTTGACCTCAACTTCTCCACGAAATAGGCAAACAGCTGCGTTTGATAGACATTCAATTTCGCGTATTTCGCCATCGTCTCTGCATTGTCGCCATGGTGCGACACAGAATGATGCGCATCGAAGAAACCAATTTCTGGGTACGTGCGATTGCTGTTCTCCCGACCGTACATGAACGTCATCACGCGGGTGACGTCGGACCGAAATGCCAGCCATTGCAAGTCGTACATTAACTTGACATGGTCGCCATACACGTCTGGAATCCCCACTGGCGGCCGTTCGAATCCTGGATCCGATACTGAGTCAGCCGCGAGTGCCTCGGTTTTCTGAATGCGCCGCTCCACTTCGCGGACCGCGTCGAAATACTCGTCGGTTCTCGCACGGTCACTTGCGCCCAGTTTTGTCTGGAGCCGATCCATGTCTTTGGCCACTGCGTCGAGGATGCTAGCGTCCTTCCGCATTTCTGCCCGCCGCTGTACAGAGGTGCCACCGTCGCCAAAAAGCCGCTCGAAGACGACGCGCGGATTCGTCTCTGTCGGAAGGGGTGTCGTCGGAGTCCGCCAAGACAACGAATTAAGGTAAATGCAACTGTAGCCGTTCTCGCAGTTGCCAACCAGGAAGTTGACGTCGATACCGAGCTCTAACGACGCTAAAGAGGTCTCTTTCCCGAGCTCTGCCGCCGCCACCTGGTCGGCGGTCACGCCGCTCCGTACATCCGCACCCTGCGTGAACTTCGGATGGACGCCGTTCAGCCATGTTGCCGTACCTCGGACGTGATCGCCGTTTCCATCGCCCAAGGAAAACGCCTGATGCTGCGCGAGCCCACTTACCACAACCATCTGATCGCGAAACTGTTCGAGCGGCGTGAGGATCGGCGATAGCTCGAACTGTGTACCCTCGCCGCGAGGTCGCCAGTAGTTGACGCCCGTGTGATTCATGGCAACGCCGTTCGGCAGGTACACAAAGCCCAAGCGTTTCGTGGGCTGGGCTGCGGTGTTGGCCACGACAGAAAGGGCCGGAATCATCGCATCAAGCAAAGGCAAGCCAACGGCGACTCCCATGCCGCGAAGTAACGTTCGTCGAGGGAGAGCCTTTTTGGTGATCATCATGATTCCGATCTCCTCATGCGAAACGGAGCGCTGTTGACAATGCCTACCACAAGCGATGAGAAACGGTAATTCTTCCGACGAGCTTCTCGGACAATGGAACGGACCGTTGGCGCGTCGTAGTATTCGAGCCCACGTCCTAACGCGTACGTGAGCAGTTTCTCCGTCATGGTCGTTACGAATTGTTCGGGACGACTGAGTAGGGCCTCTCGGAGTCCGATGGGTCCATTGAACTTGGTGCCGTCGGGCAGCACCCCCGAAACGTCTATCTGCGAAAAATCAGCACGCCGGCTGTCGAAGCCGCGATCCATCTCACGCCAACGTCCAGTCTGATCGAAGTTTTCGAGCGCAAAACCTAACGGGTCCATCATCGAGTGACAACTCGCGCACACCGGGTTGGCTCGATGTTGCACCATTCGGTCTCGCATGGTGAGCGCCGCCGGCCCCTTCTGTTTCTCATCCAACGCCGGCACATTCGGTGGAGGCGCCGGCGGAGGCGTGCCTAGGATGTTTTCAAGAATCCACTTGCCGCGGTTTACCGGAGACGTTCGGTTCGCATACGACGTCACCGCCAGAATGCTTCCTTTTCCCAACAACCCCCGACGCACGCTGCCTTCAGGGAGTACGACGCGCCTGAAATGGCTACCACTCAGGTTGGGAATCCCGTAGTGCTTGGCCAGACGCTCGTTGAGAAACGTATAGTCGGCAGTCAACAGGTCGAGAACACTGCGATCCTCACTGATGATGCTCTCGACGAAGAGCTCCGTCTCGCGACGCAACGCTTGCCGCAAGCTTTCATCGAAGTCAGGATCCTTATACGGCTCCGATCCGAGAGACGGCACATTGCGCAAGTACAACCATTGGCCAGCGAAATTGGCCACAATTGCTTTCGAGCGCACATCGGCAAGCATCCGGTGCACCTGTCCTTCGAGAACCGCAGGATCCTTGAGCTTGCCTTGATGGGCCAAATTGAGAAGCTCGTCGTCGGGAACGCTACTCCACAGGAAGAACGAGAGACGAGACGCCAACTCCATATCGGCGATCCGATATGCGGTATTGGGCGCAACGCCGGCTGGATCCGCTTCCGTGCGGAACAAGAACTCCGGACTGACCAAGAGTCGCCGCAGGGCGAACTCAATACCTGCCTCAAACCCGCCGTCAGCCCGACCCTCATTGTAAGACCCAACCAACTCCTGCATGTCGGTCTCGATGATGGGCCGGCGGTAGGCGCGACGGGCCAGCGTCGCAAGAATTGACTTCGCGCACGCGGGTTCGTCGGTAGGGTTGTTCGGATGACAGACAAAAATGCGGCGGCGGCTGGGGGCTTGCTCCTGACGCTCTATCTGGCGAAAAGGACCGCTGATCTCAACCTTCCCTAAGTAGGCGCCTTTTCGTGAGCCCCACTGATTCGTCCCGGGTGGGTATGGGCGCACGTACGGCCGCACCAACGTTCCGCGCAGGGCGCGCGTGCTATTGAGAAAGGTCACCGCGATCTCTTGCGGACCAGCTTTCGTGGAGAAGCGCACTACCCAATCCGTATCGAGGGTCGTACGAGTGGTCTGGTTTCCTCTCTCTCTGGCACGACTTGGCAGAGCCGCACTCCCCGAACCAATCGGTGGCTTGGAGTTCGTCGTGGTCTGTGGTCCGCCAGATAATCCGGGCTCGGGCCCGCTTGAAATCGTGTCAAAAGCATCAAGGGTGAATACACGCAGACGCTCGCCATCCAAGCTAATCTCGAGCTCTTGGGGCTCGTCGAATCGGGGGACGTCGAGGTCTTGACTGTTCAATTGCCGAGCGAGTCGAACACGAATCGTGTACTCGCCATCAACGGGAAAGTTGTAGCGAATAAGCGTTCCACCGCGGGTGCCGAACGGCAGACCCTCTAGTTTATCCTCCTGCGGCAAATCGTCCGCCACGCGAAACACATCGAAGTTTGGAAACGGCGGCGGCGTGCCGATCGCCACACGGCTTATTCTCTTCGCCGCGACGAGATATCGCTCCATCAGCGCGGGGGAAAATCTCAGGACTCCTGCGATATTGTCAAAACCGTAGCTTGCATCATCCCCAGGAAGCAGGCCGGCTACGTCAAGCTCGATGTCGAGGAGATCGCGGATGGCATTGTGATATTCGGCTCGATTGAGGCGGTGGAATGTTTGCGTGCGGCCCGGATCGGGCTGGGCCGCGGCTGCTCGGTCCAACTGCGTTTCGAGCCACGATCGAAAGCTGTCAGCGGCGGACTTGTCCGGGCGCGGCATGCCGAGAGGGGGCATGACCCCAGCATTCAGTTTCCGTACAACCTTTTCCCAGACCTCTGCTCCTGCGCCAATATTGGACAGGTCGAGTTTATCCAGCATCAGCCCCGCGGTTTTCGTGCGCTCGTTATGACAGCTGATACAGTATCGATTGAGGAGAGCCTGGTGCGACGGTGGGGATGGGGACGGCGCCGATTGCGGACCACCGGCGCCAGGACTCACAGACGCAATCAGCACCCACGGGATGACGAGCAGGCCGACGCGTCTATTCATAAGCGATCCTGACAAGTGCTCGTGGGTTTCTAGATAGCTATAGAGGTATCCACGGCATCTAAAAGTATCGGCGGGGGTCGATAAAGTCAACATTCTTGTCGTTAATCGGACAGCCTCCACGGGATACAGGGTTTTGCCATCACTTCGCCTGGAATTACTACCCCATCCGTAGCACCGGGTCAGTTCAGGACCGCTCGAGGGACGCGATCAAAGCGGGCCACTTGGGCAGCGTTCTGCCCATTTCGCCCAACGTCGGCTGTCAGAACTCAAAGGACGCGCTGAACTCCAGAAGTCGAGGCGGCAGAATTGCGGTAGTACGCAAGAATGTCGGTCCCGACCGCGCCTGAATACCCGTCGCCGTATTTGCGTTCAAGGTGTTGTAGAGATTCACCCGCCCCGCCAGTCGCCGCCCTTGCGCCAACGCGAACCGTTTTTCAATTCGCAAATCGAGAAGATTAATGTTTGGCGTCCGGCGCGTACCGATAGGCTCAACGTTCAACACGATTGACGGAATCGTGCGGCCCCCCGTAAATAGCACAGTGCGCGCGTAGGGATTTCCGCTTCGGTGGTGGAAATTGGCCGACACCATCACATCGGCCGGCAATACATAGCTGCCCGACAGCTTCCCTAGCCATTCCCACGTGCGATTTGCCGTATTGATCTCCGAGTTCGGATTGGATGCTGGGATTCCACCTCCGATGGACTCCTCGGTTTTTGACGCGGAGAAGGAGCTCATGAACTGCCAGCCTTGCGAGAGCGCCCGGACGGCCGCGACTTCGAAGCTGGTGTACGTGTTGATATCGCCGGCGGGGTTGACCAGCATGGTCTCCTGGAACTGCCGTCCCAATAATGCGGCCGGATATTCATAGTACGTGAAGGACGTCCCGGGATCATCCGCCGTCCCTACCCGTCCGTCAGGTCCTGGATCTGGCCGCGTGATGGGGATGCTGTAAACCTCGTGAGGCCGCCGGTTGTTTTGGAGCCGGTAAGAATTGAACGCTCGGGCATATACCCCGGTAATCCGAACGCCCACGCTTGCACCAAGCTGACGTTCCAGCGCCAGCGAAAACTGGTCTTGTTTGGGCTGCTTTTCATTTGGATTCGGGACGGCGTCGGCCGTGCCCGAGCTAGAACCGACGGACGAGTACCCGATGAAGTCCGGCCCATTTGGGTCCAGATTGACCTCGCCTGGTTCATAAAGTCTGTTCCCGTTGAGGTCGCGCCATCGCCAGTTCGTCACTACCGCGAGGTTTCTGTTGGCGCCGGTAACCTCAGGATCGAGGTCGCGCTTATGATCGAATCGTCCCCAGCCTCCCTTAATCGCCATCTTGCCGTCGCCAGTGATGTCGTACGCGACGCTCACACGCGGTGCCACCGAGTTGAAAATCTTGAACTGGACCTTCGAATAGCACTCGGCGCGGGCGAATGGTCCGGCTTCGCGACACTGCTCGGGGACAAACCCGTTATCCCGCGCGTACCGAATCCCTAAATTGACGCTGACCCGACGCGCGATTATCCATTGGTCGCGAAGATAGGCACCAAGGTAGTTGTCGTGGTTGTATGGAGAGACTGGGTAGTTCGTGGTGTCGAGCCCGAACGGAACGCCGTTGTTGAACACGAGTCGATAGTCGAAGTCGCCAATAGCCTCCCGCGACAACCGAACGCGGTTGAAGGTCGTCGCCACATAGTCGAATCCGGATTTGAATTCATGATTCCCGGCGAACAAATCCGGCCGGTACCAGCTGACACTGGCTCTCGTGTGATGCAGATATTCGTGAGGGTTCTCATGTGCCATGCCCCAATCGAGGCCGGTCGCCTTTTGCGTAAATAGGTCGAGCGTCGCAAGCTTGTTCTCACCCGTTGAGACTGAATCCCACGACCGATAGCCCTGCTGCGCCGACGCTACCAGCGAGTTGCCGAAAACCCCTTGCCATTCGGCTTTAGTCGTGTGGCCGTTCCATGTCTGTTCGGCTCGCGTTTCCCATCCTTCGTTCACATTCAGCGAACTTTCTACGACGCGACTCAGAAGACGATCCCAGTGCTCGAAAAAGATGAGTCGGTTTGCGTTCGTTACCTGATAGGTGAGTTTTCCGGTATGAAACCGTTCATGCGGTCCATGCGTTGCTGGAGAACCATCGGGTTTAAAGCTATTTAGGGCCTCGGATCTGTCTCGGTTCTGAGTGACCCCG
>Ga0080064_1005307_pt1 | contig 15313 bp, 9 predicted proteins | sample Subgrocontami54m_FD_69260 | JGI IMG/M metagenome (GOLD analysis project Ga0080064, IMG submission 69260) | Subsurface groundwater microbial communities from S. Glens Falls, New York, USA - GMW46 contaminated, 5.4 m (SPADES assembly) (version 2) ...
AGCGGTTGCGCCAGAACCAGCCGTGCGCGCCGTTGAATGCGGCCTCCAGCGTGCTGGGGTCGGTGCTGGCCATGGTGATCGCCATCCATTGGGGGTTGAACTTCACCCTCGCCTGCGGCGCAGTGGCCTACCTGGCGGCAGTGGGGCTCTCGCGCACGCTCGCCCCCTCTCCAGCCATTTTGCCTTAGAACCCTGAAATTTGAAGCCGTTTGTTATGATGTCATGCTGTTGTTTCGCCAACCATCGTGCCTAGTCAAAAGCAATTGAAGTGGTCGCAGCTTCGCGTCGGACTCACCGTCCTGTTCGCCAGCATCACGCTCGCCGTCCTGATCTTCCTCATGAGCGGCACCGGGGGAGTTTTCACCCGCAAGATCGTTCTGATCTCCTACTTCGATAATTCCGGCGGTCTGCGCATCGGCGCGCCCGTGCGTCTGGAAGGCGTGGACATCGGCAATGTCCAGAGCATCCGTTTGGTGCCGGGCCATCCCGGCTTCCCGGTCGAAGTCATCCTGAAGGTCAACACCAAGTACGCCTTCAACCTCCACAAGGACTCGGTGACCTCGCTGGCCACTGCCGGCGTGCTGGGTGAAACCTACATCGATATCAGCAGCGCCTCTGCCAAGGGCCCGCAGGCGGTGGATGGAGACACCCTCGCCACCCGCGACCATCCCGATATCCAGGACGTCGTTCGGGCCAGCCAGAGCACTTTGCAGAACATGGACGCGCTGCTGAAGCGGCTCGACCGCATCGTGGCGTTTGTCGAGAGCGGCCACGGCTCGATTGGCAAGCTGATCTACGATCCGGGGCTGTACGATCGCCTGAATGCGACCATCGGCGAGTTCAAGGGCCTGATGGACGAGATCAAGAGCGGCAAGGGCTCGATCGGTCCGCTGCTGACCAGCGACGAAGCGTACAAGAAGGCCATAGCTGCGCTCGACAAGATCAATGTGATGATCGACGAGCTCCAGCAGGGCAAGGGCACGGCCGGCAAGCTGCTGAAGGATCCTGAGCTTTACAACAACGCGAACAAGGCCATCGCCAACGTGAAGCAGTTGACCGAAGACATCAACGCCGGCAAGGGCGCTCTCGGCAAGTTCGCGCACGATGAGGAATTCGCCGGCAAGCTCCAGACCACCATGAACAATCTGGCCGCGCTCTCCGATCGTATGGAGAAGGGCGAAGGTTCGGTGGGAATGCTCTTCAAAGACCCGGCCCTCTACAACAACAGCAACCAGATGCTGGTGGAAACCCGCGAGCTCGTGAAAGCCATTCGCGAGAATCCGAAGAAGTATCTGACGTTTCGCGTGAAAGTGTTCTGAACCCGAGGTCAGAGGTTAGAGGTCAGATTGCAGAGGTAAACCCTTCGCGGTGCGAACGGAGGTGACGAAGATCGAGACGAGTTCGTTCGCTTCTTTCAACCCATCGTTCAGCCTATTTTCCGGGAAAATCCCAGCTTCCAGCATTAGTTCCATCCAAAACACTGTCTCGTCGGCTTCCTCCAAGACAATTCCGAGCTTGGCCACAAACTCCGCGCGTGATCGACCCCGGCACGCGGCGCGATAGTTTGCCCCGATCGAAGTACTTGAGCGAAGAAGCTGTGTTCCCAGGATACGGGCCTCTTCCGTGCGAGGTAGCGACCGATATAACCTCACAGTCCGCAATGCGAAGCTCTTAGTTCGTTGCTTCAGGGCTTCCGAATCTCTCTTCATTCGCGGCCTCTACGTGAGAATCGTATCTACGGCACGCGAGGTCTGACGGTGACCAGGCTCACAATGGAATTGGTTGGTTTTCACCTCTGCAATCTAACCTCTGACCTCTGCCCTCCCCTCCGTTGACAATTCCCGCCCGCTCCCGTCCAATACAATGGCTGCGTGTGTTCGGGAACTGTTCCTGCGCCAACGCCGTATCTCACTGTGCACCTCTGGTTTCAACATCTCGATTCGAGGATTTCCATGCGTTCTTTCCTAAAGCTTCTGGCTGTCTGCGTACTCCTTATGCCCGCTCTGCGGGCCCAAACCGCGCCGGCTCCCAAAAAATCCGGCGAGGTGCGATTCTCAGCCGACATGCTCGACCAGAGCATTGATCCCTGCAACGATTTCTACGCCTATGCCTGTAGCAAGTGGCAGGCTCAGAACCCAGTGCCAGCCGACCGTCCTGCTTGGGGACGCTTCAATGAACTTCAGGAGCGCGGCGAGTACATCGTGCGCGACATTCTGGAAAAGGCCGCAGCCAAAACTGCAGGCCGCAGCGCTTCCGAACAGAAGATCGGCGACTACTACGCCAGCTGCATGGACGAAAGCGCGATCGAAAAAGCCGGCGCCAAGCCGCTCGATTACGACCTCCAAGGCATTGCCGCTCTGAAATCGAAAAGCGACCTCTCGAAGGAAGCCCTGCGCCTGCACCGCGAAGGCACCGACGTTCTGTTCAACTTCGGTTCCGGCTCCGATTTCAAGAACGCCAGCCAGATCATTGCCGAAGTAGATCAGGGCGGACTCGGCCTGCCCGACCGCGACTACTATTTCAAGGACGACCCCAAGTCCGTCGAACTCCGCCAGAAGTACGTCCAACACGTGCAGAAGATGTTGGAGCTCTTAGGCGACGCTCCGGCCAAGGCCGCGGCTGAGGCGAAGGCGGTTATGGACATCGAGACCGGTCTCGCCAAAGGCGCGCTCGACCAGACCAGCCGGCGCGATCCCCAGAAGATCTACCACAAGCTCTCCAACCAGGAACTCGCCGCCCTCAGCCCCGCTTTTAACTGGAACGTGTACTTCGAAGGAGTCGGAGCTCCCAAATTCGATTCTCTCAACGTAGCCGAGCCGGACTTCGTCAAGCAAATGCAGAACGTGGTCAACACTTTCTCGCTGGACGATTGGAAGACTTACCTGCGCTGGCATGTCGTGCACGACAACGTCCGAGTCTTGCCGGTGGCTTTCGTGAACGAGAATTTTGACTTTTTCGGCAAGACCATGCAGGGCACGAAAGAACTGCGTCCGCGCTGGAAGCGCTGCGTCGCATTCGCCAACGGCGACCTCGGCGAAGCCATCGGCCAGATCTACGTAAATCAGACCTTCGGCGCCGAAGGCAAGGCGCGCACTCTGGCGATGGTCGACGCCCTCGAAAAGGCGCTGGGTGAGGACATCAAGTCTCTCCCCTGGATGGGAGAAGATACCAAGAAGCAGGCGCTCGTGAAGTTGGCGGCCATTACCAACCGCATCGGCTATCCCGACAAGTGGCGTGACTACTCAAAGCTCGAGATCACCCGCGGCGATGCTCTGGGTAACTCGCAGCGCTCGAACCAGCACGACTTGCAACGCCGTCTGAGCAAGATTGGCACAGCGCTCGATAAGCGCGACTGGCCGTATCCTCCAATGACGGTCAACGCCAGCTACAACCCGTTGCAGAACAACATCACGTTCCCCGCCGGGATCTTGCAGCCTCCCTTTTATGACAACCAGGCCGACGACGCCATGAACTTCGGCGGCATTGGCGCCGTCATTGGCCACGAACTGACCCACGGTTTCGACGACGAGGGCAGCCAGTTCGACGCCGATGGCAACCTGCGCGACTGGTGGACGGCGGCCGACAAGAAGCAATTCGAGGAGCGGACCGGTTGCGTCAAGGATCAGTACGGCAGCTTCGTCGCCGTCGACGATCTGAAGCTCAACGGCAAACTGACCCTCGGTGAGAATACTGCCGACAACGGCGGCCTCCGCATCGCCTACATGGCTCTGTTGAGCGCAGTCGCCAGGAAAGAGCCGCCGGCGGTTGACGGCCTCACCGCCCAGCAGCGTTTCTTCTTAGGATGGGCCAACGTCTGGTGCCAGAACCGCACCGACGCCATCGCCCGCATGCTGGTCACCATCGACCCGCACTCGCCGGGGAAGAATCGCGTGAACGGAACCGTCTCGAACATGCCCGAGTTCCGCGAGGCCTACCACTGCAAGGCGGACGCGCCGATGGTGAATCAGAACGCCTGCCGAGTCTGGTAGGCGAACGAGAAGTAGCGCCGGCGCCTCGCCGGCGGTCACGACGGGCGCCCTCGCCCGTCCTTTTTTAGTGTGCCAAGCATGTTCGACAGGTTGGGGGTGGTCAAGGCTTCTTCGTCGTGCAATAACTGAGAACCGGGAACTGCGAACTGCCTTCACCGTTCCCCGATCCCAAACAGCGATCCCAGCAGCAGAATAAGTAACACGCCTGCGGAAATCCACCCATAGCGCCGGTCCTTCTCGCGGAAAAACAGCACCATCGCGACGAACACGCGCACAACGGGCGTGACCAGCAGGATCAGCACCCCGGCCAGCTCAATGCGAGCCGAGATCACACCGTCCACAAGAACGTGTGCGATCACGCCAGCCGCCATCACGAAGAATCCGGCGAAGGCTCCGATGCGAAGCACCAGCGCCAGCGCGCGATCGAATCCCGGCTCGCGTTTCTCGCTCACAGAAATTTCCCCACGATGTGCGCGAACATGTGCGCCGACAGATAGAGCATGATCGTCACCAGCAGCAGCGCGACCCACTTGTGATGAATACGCGGAGCCAGGCGCGCTCCGGTCAGCGACCCTACGAAGACACCCACGACCAGTGGCGCTGCGATCGGCGGCAGGATGTCCCCGCGCCGGTAGTAGACGAACGCGCTGGCTGCCGCCGTCACGCCCATCATGAGGTTGGAGGTGGCGGTGGCGACGATCAAAGGCACGCCCATGAACAGATACATCACCGGCACCTTGATCGGCCCGCCGCCAATCCCCAGCAGCCCCGACAGTCCGCCCGCCACCAGCGAAGCTCCCATCCCCAGGGGATAACGCTTCGGCTCATACGGCGGCAGCACCGCTTCCTCGCTCGACGGCGCCGGGACGAACTCGTCCTGCGCATCTTCCGTCTTGCCGCGCTTGCGCAGGATGGTGATTGCGCCACACAGGAGAAACGCTGCGAACAACACTTCCAGTGCCGTGCGATTGATGTAGCCGACCAGGTACGCTGTAGATGCCGCGCCCAGCGCCGTCGCGAGCTCCAGCGTCATGCCCAGCCGGATGTCGGCCGTGTGCCGCTGCAAGTGCACCGACGAACTCGCCGCCGAGGTTGTAATCACTGCCACCAAGCTAGTCCCGATCGCCTGCTGGATCGGCAATCCGAAGTACAGTGCCAGCATCGGTGCGAGGATGATCCCGCCGCCCGTCCCCGAAAGCGCCCCCACAAGTCCAGCAAACAACCCCAGCACGACCAGCAGGATCGTGGTCATGCGGCCTTGTCCCCGGTCGTCAGGCAGAACCCCAGACTCCCCCATCTGTCATCCTGAGCGGAGCAAGACGATTCGCGCAGCGAGTCGCCTTGCGGAGTCGAAGGACCCCTACCCCCTCCCGACAGTTTTTGGGTGGAGCAGCGCTTCAGCGCTGCATAAAGGCTTGCCCTTTGAGGGGGGGCTTCAGCCCCCGAGGTCAAATTGTCACGGAAGAACTGCGGAAAGGAAAAATCCAACGACCAACGACTCCCGACCAACGACGGCCTACCCTGCCGCAACATCCGCCTGCTCGTGCGCGTGATAACTGGACCGCACCAGCGGCCCCGACTCCACATGCTTGAACCCGAACTTCAGCGCCTCTTGTTTGAGATAGACAAATTCCGCCGGCGTATAGAAGCGCGTCATCGGCAGATGATCCTTCGACGGCCGCAGATACTGGCCCACGGTAAGAATATCCACTCCACGCGAACCCAAATCGCGAAAAACTTCAATCAACTCGTCCATCGTCTCGCCCAGACCCACCATCACGCCGCTCTTGGTCACCATCTCGGGATCCCACTTCTTGGTGTTCGAGAGCAGGTCGAGCGTCCGCTGGTAGCGCGCCCCCGAGCGCACCACGCGATAGAGTCGCGGCACCGTCTCGGTATTGTGATTGAGCACGTTGGGCTTGGCTTCGAGCACAATCCGCAGCGGCTCTTCCAGTCCCTGGAAGTCGGGGATCAGCACCTCGACGCGGCAGTCCGGCACCAACTCGCGAATCTCACGGATGGTCTCCGCAAAGATCTTCGCCCCGCCGACGTTGTCGTCGTCGCGGTTCACGCTGGTCACGACGGCATGCTTCAGGCCGAGCGTGGCGACCGCCTCGGCCACGCGCCGCGGTTCGTCCCAGTCAATCGCCTCCGGACGCCCCTTCGGCACCGCGCAAAACCCACAGCGCCGCGTGCAGATGTCACCCAGCAACATGAATGTCGCCGTGCGATGGTTCCAGCACTCCCCGATGTTCGGACACTGCGCCGACTCGCACACCGTGTGCAGCCCCAGCCCGCGCGCCAGTTTCTTGAGATTGTGGAAGTTATCGCCGACGGGAGCCTTGGCTCTGAGCCACTCCGGCTTGGGCTGCCGGATCGGTGGCCCGAGTTCGATCTGGACGAGTTGGGAAGAGGCCGCCATCGCCTGCTTCGATTCTAACAAACCTCTTCCCGAGGCTCGGAATCACAAAGCCCTCTCAGAAAAACAGGGAGTGCGGCGGCTATTCGAGCTGGACCGCATTCTCGCTGGTCCTTTACCACGGCCGGTCTAGAACGCGTACCGCAGACCGACCTGCATGGAGCGAGGACTGCCCTGGATCTGGATAAAGTTCGACCAGTTGTCCGGTGGGATCAAGCCGCGGCGAGCAGGGTCGCGGCCTACGCCGAATCCCGTCCGGCTGCCGTCTATGTTCCCGAAACGCTGGGTGTTGGTAGCGTTGAAGACCTCCCAGCTCAGTTTGAGCTGTTGATCTTCATGTATCTTCCATGTTTTCGACAATCCGAAGTCCACGCTCACGTAGCCCGGCAAACGGAAAATGTTCCGCGGGCCGGTCTCGCCTGGGTAGGCATTGCGGAAGCTCTGGTAGACCTTGGTGGTATCGCAGGTGCCAAACATCTTCGGAGACTCCCCGGCGGGGACATTGCGGCTCGGGCAGGTGTGAACCGGACTGATCGGGGTCACGTTGGACTGCACGTTCCAGTTGGTAGCCCAACGCGCGTCATCAAACGGCGCGGTTAAGGGCAGCCCCGTGTTCCAGCGGAAAATGCTGGAGATCTGCCATCCTCCAATGACCGCGTCCAGCGCGGGGCTGGCCCCGCTCAGGAAGGACTTCCCCTTACCAAACGGGAGCTGCCACAGACCTGAAATGTTTATGGTGTGGCGGGTGTCGAAGTCGGAATTTGCATAGGAATCGTGCTGACGAATCGGATTCTCAATGAAGGCGGAACCGTAAGCTCCCGCCGTCTGCACACCCGAGGAGTCGTCCAGCGAGTGGGAGAAAGTGTAGTTGAAATCCAGCGTCAGGCCTTTGAGGCGCTCGCGCGCGGAGAACGTAAACGCGTGGTAGTTCGAGTTCCCAATCGTGCTCCAGGCGGAGAGCGCGCCGTATTGCGGGTGCATGAACAACGTTGGCTGACCTTCGAAGTCCAACACCTGATCGACCAGCGCCTCCGTGTCCGTCCAGTCATTGCCCGCGAAAAACGCGCACGGGTTTCTGGGCGTCCGGCTTTGCATTGCATAGAAAACCTGTGTGTTCGACCAGGTCGGATCAAAACCCGGGAAGTCAGTACTGTCGTCACATACCGGGTCCAGCCCAAAGACGTCATTCATGATGGTAGCCAAGCCGGCGGGCAAAAGGTTCTCGAAGAACGGGATCGCTGCCACTTGGGTCGTGTTTATCCCTTGCTGGCGCTGTTGCTCCAGCATCGTGCCCGCCGTGTACCAATCCATCTTGCTCTGCGGGTCGCGAATGTTGTTGAAGGCAGTTACGTCGCGCCGAGCCAACAAACTTCTCGCTTCGCGCCCAATGTAGGACGCCGAAAGCAACAGGCCGTGGGGCATCTGTCGTTCGTACGTAAAATTCCACACGTACTGCGTCGGTGCGTGCAGGTTTGAGTCAATGGACTGTTCAATGCGCTCGCCATAGTCGGAAAACTGCGACAGCGGGAATGCGAGACTAGGCGGGATCTCGATGCCAGGAAGGGATCGGACATCTTGTCCGAACGAGGTGAACGACGGCGCCAGCGTGCCGTCGAAGATGTCATAGGTGTTGGCGTTGATGTTGGACGACGAAGTGAACCCCAAGGTGTTGTTCAAGTCGAAATCAACGGCTAGGGCCTGGCCGTAATAGTCGTTGGTGATGGCAAACCCGCCGCGAAGCACGGACTTTCCATTCGCCCCCGCAGGCGACCACGCAACGGCGACGCGCGGCTGGAAGTTGTTCTTGTCCCAGTTATACATGGGCTTGCCATGGTTGGCTGGACCGGAGAGGTTGATGACAATCGGCGCCAGGTAGTTCTGGCCCTGGGCCGCCGCTGCCAGACGGTTGGCGAAGAATGTGCCCAGCGGCATCTCCGGCTGCACCTCAAAGCCCCTGGTCTCGTTCACCGGCCGCTCCAGGCTGTAGCGCAGGCCCAGCGTCAGCGTAAGGTTCGGACGTACCTTCCAGGCGTCTTGTACATAAGTATCGTAGGCCTGAGTTGCGAAATTCCGGGTGGTAGGGTCTCCTACATTAGCAAGGCTGCCGTCGTGGCCAAAAGAGAAAACCCCCGAGTACTGCGATAGCCTGCCGATCAATGCAGTCGCCGCATTCTGTGTCTCCGAGATGGATGCCAGTGACTGCCCCGCATTTTCGTCACCCGGCAGGCCGTTCGCGTCGAGGTAGTCCTGGAGCGCTGTCGAAACGCTCTCTCCGCCGCCTGCGTACCACGATGGGTTGGTAATCGCGTTGTCGAAAGCGTTGGCAAAGCTCACACGGCTATTGCTGATCTTACGGACATTCACGCCAAATTGAATGGTGTGTCTGCCGTGGTTCCACGAGACGTCGTCCGTGAAATTGTGGACCGGAGTTACCCGGCTGATGGGATGCGATTGGCTGTTGGGGAAGAAGACAAACCGGAAAGCGATGTCGTTGCCGTCGCTGTCCCCGCCCTCGGTAAAGGCCTGCCGGGTTAATCCATAGCGGAAGTTGTTCACCCAGTTATTTCCCAGCAGCCAGGTGTGCCCGACCGCGATACCCCACGGATGATTCCAGACCTGTGGCGACTTTGTATCCGGCAGCCAACGTGGCAGGTCCTGGTGATCGTAAATGACATTGAGCCGCGCAAAGACCGTCTGCCGGTTCGTCAGGTTGAAATCGAATTTCGCAACATGCGAATTCAAACGCGTGGGTGTAGGGGCGTTGAAACGAAACCCACCGGTATTGAGCTGGTCGCCCTGCGAGGTATCGTTCGCCGGGTACTTGGCCGCCGCGTTCGCGAACACTTGTACCCCGGCCGGGTTAATCCCTGCCTCCGAATAGGCCTCCTGGACCTGTGTTGGGGTGAGAGTGTTGTTCACTATGTTGCCGGTGCCATCGTCGTAGGTGTAGTTGAGGCTTCCGTCTCCCATGGAAGCCAGCGGCACGATCCGGGTTACGCCAAAGCTCCGCGCATCGTGACGGCTCTCGTAGCTGTAAAAGAAAAATACCTTGTCTTTGACAATAGGGCCGCCGATCGTGCCCCCAAAGTTGTGCCGGATCAGATCTTGCCGCCCAACGCCGGCATGATTGTTGAACCAGTCGTTCGCGGTGAATCCTTTGGTTCGGTAGACCTCGAACGCGCTGCCATGCAACTTGTTCGAACCCGATTTGGTGACCAGATTCACCTGCGAACCCGAGGAGCGGCCCTGGTTGGCGTTCCCGTTGGCAGTGGTGACCCGGAATTCTTCAATAGCCTCGGTGTTCAGGCGCAGCACCGCGCCTAGGGTGATGTTGGTTTGGTCGTTCCCCAGGGAGGCGATCAACAGGTTGTTGTCGCCGGGCAGCACCGCATTCGCGCTCTGGGCGTTGTTGATGTCAACGCCATCCAGAGTGAAATTGGACTGGTCGGTACGAGCACCCGTGACGTAGCCCTCCCGGGTTGCGCCGGGTTGCAGGCTGAGCAAGTCGCCGAAGTTCCGGCTTTCCAGTGGAAGCTGGGTGATCTGCTCGGTGACGAAGTTGTTCCCCAGCGAGGCGTCTTGCGTATTGGCCAGGAAGCCTTGCGCAGAAGCCTGCACTTCGACGACTTCGCTGACCGCACCGACCTCTAACCCCACGTTGATTTCGGTAGGCTTGCCGACCAGCGCGTGCACTTTGTTGACCGTCTGCTTCTTGAACCCCTTGTTCTCCACGTCCAGGCGGTATTCGCCGGGAGTGATCAGTTCGAAGCTAAAGCCACCCGTTTCGCCCGTTTTGAGGGTGCGCATCGCGTTGGTCGCCTGGTTCGTAATCGTCACCGTCGCCCCCAGGACAACGCGACCTTGGGTATCGGTGACGGTTCCGCGGATGTTGGATGTGCCCGTCTGGGCCCAAAGTACTCCGGTCAGCAGGAGAACAAGGAGAGTGGCAGCAGTCCCGCCTATGCGCTGTGTCATATTCACCTTCTGAAAACTGAATGGGATTCGCATTCTTGCCTCCAAAAGCACCGCCTCGAATATGCGTTTCGTCGATGCTGTTAAATCCGATGAGCGGACACGCTTCTTATCCGCGGCCCGAAGCAGCCGAAGTCTCTCAGAGGAATAGCGTTAGGTCAAGCTCAAAACGAAACGTTTGTCTTCTGTGGGTTCAATATCGAAGTCGCATCAGTAAATTTCGCCGTCGGTCTTCGGACTCTGAATCTTCCCCTCTACTACGGACAGCGAGTAGGCGCTCCCGCCCTTGCGTTTCCAATCTTTCAGATGGAATTCGGACCCGGCGGGCGCACGATAGACGGCGATGTTGCGAAACGTCAGCGGAGTATTCTCCCGGCAAACTTGCGGAGGCTCTTGAACGGACAAAAAGTATGCCCCCTTGCCGGTACCGATCACGCGTGCCTTGCCGTCACGTTCCACCAGCACCGCGCTGTTTTCGTCCACGGCAATCTCGCGCGGCCGCGGAGACCAGCCATCCTGCACGATCCGCGCCAGAAAAGCGAGCGTGCGGCCCATACGATCGCGCTTGGCAAAGTGAGTGTCGGTCAGGGTGTTGCGCAGCAGGCCGATTTTCAGAAAATTGCGGCGCACCGTAACCCCGCTGAAATACGGATTCACGAGCGTCTGCCGCGAAGCCAGGTCCTCATCGTCGGGCGCGTCCCCCTGGGCCGAGTAGATGTATTCCCCTAGCACCGCCAATCCCGCGCTGCTCCCGCCAATCGGCTTTCCGGCTGCGATGTGCGCATTCAAAACATCCTGGACTGGCGTCCCCTGCCACCAGTTGATGTAGCGCGCTTGATCGCCGCCGGCGATGAACACAGCCTCTGCGTGACGGATAATATCCGCGACCTTGGGATCACCGGCCGCATCGCGATCAGGGATAATCAGCGTCGCGACTGAGTTCGTCTTGCAGAGCCCGTTGACGTAGTCGTTGTAGTCGTCGTCGCCGGCCGCGCGCAGCACCAGGAAATCTCCTCCGCCGCCTTTCTCGCAGAGAAAGCGGAAAGCCTCATCCAGATCCGACCCTCCGCCCATCAGTGCGTAGCCAGCGGTGGCTTTGGTGGTAGCGTCCTGGGCGCTGCCGATGCGGAAGTATTTGTAGGACGGCTTTTGCGCGGCGGCAAGAAGGACCGCCGCCGCAAGGATCGCTGCAGTGACGAAAAGTGCTTTCACGAAGGATTTAGGCGTTCGTTTCGAAAAGGATGCGGTCTCACTTCTGCCATCTGCAATCTGACTTCTGCAATCTCTCTTGCTCACTTCAAGTGCACCGCCGCCTCGGAACTCTTCAGCCCTGCACTCTTCCCGCCGCGCGTCTTCGGCATCGCGTATTTTGGCTTGATGTCATGGCAGCCCGCTTCGCAATACACGCCCCCCGCTGCCGACTCCGGCGACGGCATCGGAGAATTCACCGCGAACTCGCGATCAGCTTCGAGCTGCCGCTCTACATCGGCAATCAGCTTCTGGTTCTCCTCCACCGTCAGCCACTTCTTCACCTTCACCAGGTAATTCTCCAGCCGCGCAATCGGATCGCGTTTCTTCCAGTATTCAAACAGCGGCTTCGGGACATACTCCGCCGCATCGTGGATAGCGTGCCCTTTCATACGCATCATCTTGGCCTCGATCAGCGTCGGCCCTTCGCCGCGGCGGGCACGTTCGCACGCTTCGTGGCAGGCGTCGTACACCTGGCAGGCGTCGGTGCCGTCCACGATCAGGCCCGGAATGCCGTACGCAATCGCGCGCTCGGCCAGGTCTTTCACGCGGAACTGCATGTCCGACGGAGTCGAGTAGGCCCACAGATTGTTTTCGACCAGCAGCACGAGTCCGAGGTCTTGCACCGCGGCGAAGTTCAGCCCTTCATACGTCACGCCCGTGGACTGCCCGCCGTCGCCGATGTAGGTCATGACGGCAATGTTTTTCCCTTGCAGTCGCGCGCCCAGCGCCACGCCCGCCAGCACCGGGATCAGGTCGCCCAACGTCGAAATCGGCGACACCACGTTGCGCTCCTCGTGATCGCCAAAGTGCGACGACGCATCCCGCCCCTTAGTTGGCGATCCGGCCTTCGCCATGTACTGCATCATGATGTCGCGCGGCGAAAAGCCCCGCACCAGCACCGACCCCTGGTTGCGAATCATCGGCCCAAGCCAGTCGTCTTTGTGCAGAGCGTAAGCGGAGGCGCACGAGCACGCCTCCTGTCCCAGACCGAAGTACACACCGCCGACGACCTTGCCCTGCTTGTAGAGATTCTCGAGCGCGGCTTCCATGCGGCGGTTGAGCAGCATCCAGCGATAGATTTCGATGGTCTGCTGTTTGCTTAGATATTTCGATTCGCGGATGGGCGGCGCCGGCGCGGAGAGGTCGCCGCTTTCCACCTCGTAGCGGACCTCGTCCCCGACACGCACTTGGCGCAGAGTGAAGTCCGGTTTTTCGAGGCGGTAGTCGGGAATGGGGTAGGTGCGGACGTCGCTCGTCGTTTGCTGCGCGGCCCCTGGCTTTTGGCCTTTAGCTTCAGGACGGAAACTTCTCGTTTCCTTGGCGGGTTTTCTGGCGAGGGCAGTGCTCTTCTTGGCCATGATCAGTTCTGATCCCCGGACGAGCACCCAAGCATTTAAGACCGTCCAATGCGCAGGACCGTCCTCAGCTCCAGCCCCGAAGGGGCGATCCAGTTTAGCCCAGCGCTTCAGCGCTGGGTAAGCAGCAAGTTGAATCAAGTCCCGGAGGGACGGCCCACTCTCTACGCTATCCGAAGTTTCTACGCCCAGAATGTGTCATTTTCCCGGCGCATCTCGCGCAATTCCTCCGGCGCTTTCATCGGGACACCGATGGAATTCCCCAACAGCGCATCCAGCGTCTCCACGCACAGCATCTGGCTTGAAAACACGCTGCCGAAATTCCGTGAGACTGACTCAGCAATGGCAGCGAGATCAACCTCGCGGCCCAGCTCTTTCGCCAACGATGTCACCGGCTTGGCCGTAATCCCGCAGGGCACGATCAGATTGAAGAAACTGAGGTCGGTGTTCACGTTCAGCGCGAAGCCGTGAGAAGTCACAAAGCGCGAGATGTGCACGCCGATGGCGGCGATTTTGGCCTCGGGTGCCGTTTCTGTCCAGGCGCCGGCCAGACCGGCTACGCGCTTTGCCGGAATCCCAAAATCCCCGCACGCGCGGATCAGCACTTCCTCTAGCCGCCGGACGTAATCCACGGCTCCAAGAGTCTTGCGTTTCCCGTCGGGAGCGGCGAATCCGCGGAGGTCGAAGATTGGATACCCGACCAGCTGCCCGGGCCCGTGGAATGTGACGTCGCCGCCGCGGTCGCACTCAAAAACTTCCACGCCGCGCAATGCGAGTTGCTCTGCCGGCAGCAGAACGTTGGCCGCTTTCGCATTGCGCCCGAGCGTAATCACCGGCGCATGCTCAAGCAGCAGAAGTACGTCACCAATCTCTCCCGCCTTGCGCAGTGCAACCAGCTTCTGCTGCACGCGCAGTGCTGTGGCGTAATCCATCCTGCCGAGTTGGACCACAGAAATCACAACTAGATTGCATTATATGGCTCCCAGGAACTTCGTCCTTCGCTGGCACATTGCGGGGCCCCGGCAGCATGCAACGGAAGAGATCAGATTCGTATCAGGGCATCGCTTCAGCGATGCCGAACCGGCCGATCTCTCACCGCCCCTTCAGAGGCTGCGAGGCGGAAGGCGAATCGCCATCAAGGCCGCATTCGACGCCCTGACTTTGGTTTTGTGCAGTTCAAGTGACTTTTTTGATTCCCCCTTGCACAACTCCGCCCGTTCTGGTATAAAGTTCAGTGTCGAGGACAAGTGACTGAGTGTCTGCGTGTGTCTGCATCCTTGCAGCCCATTCTGGCATCCAATATCGAAAGCCTCCATTTGACCCCGGATCCCGGGGTCCGCATTCGGGAACAAGGTTCCTGAAGGGTTTCGCGAAAAGCAGAACCTCCTAGCGATCTTTAGAGATTTGACCGTCTTCCGCTTCGGCATGTGCCGATAAGCCCTGCCATTGCAAGCGGAAGAGCGTCGTCGCGTTGTCGGAAAGAGTTCTCCGCGCTTGAGTTTTTCTCGCCTGGATGGCAGCTCCCCTATGTGCAAAACAGGTGGAAATCCTGTGATTCCAAAGGGTTGACAGCGTTTGTGCGGCACGATACGGTTGAAAGGTTTCGAGGACGCACGGGTTCCCGCAAGGGGATCGCGTGCGGACGGAAAGCGCACCGCTCAGGCGGGAAGCGATTCGGTCTTTGACAATAAGGTTGAACGTGCCAGTCGTGAGAATGAAATGTTCGGGCTCAAGTCTGAACGTACTCACAAAATAGGCCTCTGCCCTCAGCGGGCGGAGGTTGTTGGTCTACCCAGACCGACATCAGGTTTCAAACGAGAGTTTGATCCTGGCTCAGAATCAACGCTGGCGGCGTGCCTAACACATGCAAGTCGAACGGGAAAGTGGAGCAATCCATGAGTATAGTGGCGACCGGGTGAGTAACACGTGACTACCTACCCTTGAGTGGGGGATAACCTCGGGAAACCGAGGCTAATACCGCATAATATCGCAAGATCAAAGGAGCAATCCGCTCTTGGAGGGGGTCGCGGCTGATTAGCTAGTTGGTAGGGTAATGGCCTACCAAGGCGAAGATCGGTATCCGGCCTGAGAGGGCGCACGGACACACTGGAACTGAAACACGGTCCAGACTCCTACGGGAGGCAGCAGTGGGGAATTTTGCGCAATGGGGGAAACCCTGACGCAGCAACGCCGCGTGGAGGATGAAGCTCCTTGGAGTGTAAACTCCTTTCGACCGGGACGATAATGACGGTACCGGTGGAAGAAGCACCGGCTAACTCTGTGCCAGCCGCCTCGGTAATACAGAGGGTGCGAGCGTTGTTCGGAAT
>Ga0080064_1005308_pt1 | contig 15311 bp, 29 predicted proteins | sample Subgrocontami54m_FD_69260 | JGI IMG/M metagenome (GOLD analysis project Ga0080064, IMG submission 69260) | Subsurface groundwater microbial communities from S. Glens Falls, New York, USA - GMW46 contaminated, 5.4 m (SPADES assembly) (version 2) ...
TTGATTCCGTGGCAGCACTCGTTCCGCGGGCAGAAATTGAAGGAGAAATGGGCGACTCGATGATGGGAGTCCATGCACGGCTCATGTCGCAAGCACTGCGTAAACTGACGGCCGTCATTTCTAAATCGAAAACCATCGTGATTTTTACCAATCAATTGCGCCAAAAAATTGGGGTCATGTTTGGAAATCCGGAAGTCACGACGGGTGGCATGGCTCTAAAATTTTATGCGAGTATCCGCATGGATTCGCGAAAAATTGAAAGTCTCAAAGATGGCGATCGAGTCTTCGGCAGTCGACATCGCGTACGGGTAGTCAAAAACAAAGTGTCGCCGCCATTTCGTATTGCAGAATTCGATGTGCTGCATGATGGAATTTCCAAAGAAGGTGGACTTATTGACGTCGGACTGGAATTGAATATCTTAAGTAAATCCGGTGCATTTATTAAATATGGAACACAGATGCTTGGACAAGGAAAGGAAGCGGCCAAGTTGTACCTGAAAGAAAATGCAAAAGTCGCCAAAGAAATTACGGATGCCATCTGGAAAGCCGTCAAATCCGGTACTGCGCAAACTAAAGTGGCGATGGGAGTAGAAGAGGAAGAATAGATTATCGTTTGGGACTTTGTTTTCTTGCACGCGATTTTCCAGCAAAACCGGCTTTTCTGCGCTGTTTGGCGCGCGGATCGCGTTTCATAAATCCACGTTTTTTGAGGATCGGGCGGAATTTTTCTTTATCCACTTTTTCTAACGCTCTGGAAATTCCATGAATGGTTGCTCCTAATTGGCCCGCGAGTCCTCCGCCTTCTGCTCTTACACTCACGACAAACCGACTAAGGGTATTGGTCGTTCGAAATGGTTCAAGATACATTTTCTTAAACACTTCTCCGGGAAAATATTTCTCCGCTGGTCTACCGTTCACCATCATTGCGCCTTTTTCAAGCGCCATACCGTCAATGGTCATTGACCCATCTTTGACCACATATAATCTCACCCGTGCACTCGATTCTTTTCTGCGACCCACTGCTTCGTAGTAAGAAACTTTCGAGGATTCCTCAACGGCTGCGACTGGTGTTGGTTTATCTGCCATATATTTAATGAATTTTATCTTTATATGGATGTTCTGCTTCAGGATATATATATAAACGAGTGATCAATCTATCACGCAATTTGTTTTTTGGCAACATGCCATAGACTGCATGACGAATAAGTTCTGTCGGTTTTTCTATCCGTACTTGCCACAAGGCCTTTTGTTTGAGTCCGCCAGGATATCCTGAATAGTTGCCATATAATTTTTCTTTTTCTTTCTTCCCAGTAACCACAACGTGCTTACTATTAATAACAATCACATAATCGCCGCAATCAAAATTTCGCACAAAATATGGCTTAGATTTACCCATAAGTGTGTGTGCAATGTCCGTTGCCACGCGACCCAGTACTTTTTCTTTGACATCAATAATATGCCAGGTGCGCTTCACATCTTGTGCCTTGGTTGATTTTGTCGTCATCATAGATTATTTTTTCTGAACTCTTTTCCGTAGGGTTTCCTTTTTTACTTCTTTTTTCTTTGACTTCTCTTGGGGCGTTGCAGAAACTTTTGTTGATGATGAAACGGGAACCATTGCAACTGCTTCATCGACAAATCGGAGTTGCACCTCTTCGGTAGCATCACCGCGACGAAGCCCTAACCGAATAATTTGGGTAAATCCACTCTGACGATTGGCAAATTGAGTTTTCCCCATCTCCCACAGTTGCGCCGTCACCTTTTTATCAACCAACACAGAGAGTGCTTCCCGTCGTTTTTCTTCGCTTCCTTCCTTGGCTTTGGTTATCAATTTTTCGATCGTTGGCACAATTGCTTTCGCTTTTGCACGTGTGGTCGTAATCTTGCCATGAATAATTAGTGCACGCAAAAGATTGCGAAACAATTGCTGCCTTTCATTTTTCGTACGTGATAATTTGTAACCAAAATTTGAATGTCTCATGGTACCAATAATTTATACAGTAAGTACGATACCTTTTTCTCGCAATTTTTCTTCAACAATGCTCAATGATTTTGCCCCTAAATTCTTCACTTTCATAAGTTCGCTTCTTGGCGTCCCTAATAGTTGACCAATGGTCTCGATGCTACTTTTGGAAAGGGCATTGACGATGCGCGTGGGAATATCGAGTTCCTCAATACGCATTTTGAGTACTTCATCAGAAACCGTCGAGGGAACTACTATACCCTCTTCAATCCCCTGTACCTTGGGTTCAACAATTTGTAAAAAGAACGACACTAAAAGTTTTGCTGCTGATTTAAGTGCATCAATAGGTGCAATCGTCCCATCAGTCCAAATTTCCATGACCAGCTTATCTAAGTTGGTCATGCGGCCTACACGTGTTGCGTCAATACGATAGTTGACTCGAGAAACCGGGCTAAACAATGCATCCATAGGAATGGTACCAATCTCTTCAATATGTTTTTCATCAACGGAAACGTACCCGTATCCTTTTTCCGCCGTAAGTTCCATTTCCAACGTCGCCTTTTTATCAGCAAGCGTCCCAAGTACTAAATCAGGATTAACGATCTTGACCCCCGCCGGCACTTCGATATCACCAGCAGTTACTTCTCCTGGGCCTTTTTTGGAAAGAGTCATCGTGACTACTTCGCTTCCTTCGATACTTAAACGGACTTTTTTAAGATTCAGCACCAACTCAACAATATCTTCTTTGAGTCCGGCAATAGTTGAAAATTGATGCTTCACCCCTTCAATTTTTACCGACGTAATAGCTGACCCTGATAAAGAACTCAAAAGAACACGGCGCAGACTATTTCCTAATGTCTGACCATATCCTTGGTCTAACGGTTCAATGATAAATTTTCCATATCCAGGTTTTTCCACCTCTGTTTTTACTTTGAAATTTAGTTCAATCATATATATACCTCCTTTACCCTGTAAGGGTTAGCGCGAATAATGTTCGACAATAAGCTGTTCGTTCATATCTTCTACCATATCGCTTCGGACCGGCAGTCGTATGACTTTTCCGACCGGACCTTTTCGCTCAATCCATTCTGGCGCATGAAACGTTTTATCATCTAAAAGTTTTTTCACTGCTGGAATCTCCATAGCATTCTGTTTGAGCGTAATCACGGCATCTTTATCGACAAGATATGAAGGAATCGTCACTTTCTTTCCGTCAAGCAGTACATGACCGTGACCAACAAGCTGCCGGGAAAGCCCGCGCGTGGGTGCAAATCCCATGCGATAGACGACGTTATCGAGTCTGCGCTCCATAAATTCTAAAAGTTTCTCTCCAGTATTACCTTTCCATTTTTTTGCTCGCTCAAAAGATTTACGAAATTGTCGCTCTAAAACCCCATACATGCGCTTCACTTTTTGCTTTTCTCGAAGCTGCGTTCCAAAATCCGACATCTTTCGTCTCCCCTTTGCTCCATGCATACCCGGGGGCACATTGAGTCGTTTGAGAAGCGAGGCATGCGCTTTTGATCCGACGGTTTTGAGACCCAAATCAATGGTTTCTCTCCGTGCTAGTCTATTTTTTGGTCCAGTGTATCGAGCCATAATTTTAGTTAATTAGTTGATTTGTTAATTAGTTAATTGAATCTATGTCTTTCCAATTAACCAGTTAACCAATTAACTAGTTCTTACACCCTTCTTTTTTTCTTTGGTCGCAGGCCATTATGCGGTATAGGCGTAACATCAGCAATCAACGTAATGTTAAGTCCCACTGCTTTGAGTCCCCGAAGAGCGGCGTCACGTCCTGCTCCCGGACCTTTAATATAGACTTCTATGTCTCGTAATCCAAAATCTTGCGCTTTTCGCCCAACTGCTTCCACCGCCGTTGTTGCAGCGTAGGGCGTGGACTTGCGTGCGCCTTTAAACCCCACCATACCAGAAGATCCCCAACACAATGTATTTCCCTGCATGTCCGTCACCGTCACTAATGTATTATTAAAAGTCGCGGTGATAAATACTTTCCCTTTTTCCACCGTTCGATTTGGTTTTTTCATTGCCATATGATATTACTTTTTCTCCGTTGCCGGTACAGCTGCTGTTGTTTTTGCTCGATCATCTTTCTTTATTGCACCAATGGTCACGCGTTTCCCTCGACGCGTACGAGCATTAGAACGCGTCCTTTGTCCTCGTACCGGCAAGTTATGTGCATGACGACTTCCACGATATGATCCAATATCCCGTAAACGTTTAATGTTATCTTGTACCTGACGACGAAGATCCCCTTCTACCACAAACTTTTTTTCTATAACCTTTCCAATCCTGTTGCTTTCTTCATCCGTGAGGGTTTTTACTCGCCGATTGCCTTCCATATTTGCATCACGAAGAAGAGATCCCACATTGGACCTGCCTATACCATAAATATAGGTGAGCGCTATATCTAATCGTTTTTCATTTGGTAAATCTACACCAGCAATACGAGCCATAATAATTATCCCTGTCTTTGCTTATGTTTCGGGTTATCGCAGATCACATATACTCGACTGCGCCTTCTGACGATTTTACACTTATTGCACATGGGTTTCACACTTGCGCGAACTTTCATATTATTTCACTCGATAGACTATTCTTCCCTTCGTCGCATCATATGGGGTCATCTCCAGTTTCACCCTATCTCCTGGCATGATACGAATAAAATGCAAACGCATCTTACCAGATAGATGACACAATACGATACGATCGTTGGGCAATTTGACTCGAAACAATGTATTCGGTAAACACTCAGTAACGACGCCTTCTACTTCAAAATTTTTCTGATCAGTCATAAACCCATCTTGACCACGCAAAAAATAGCGGGAACCTCCCGACTCGCATCGGGATCCCCGACCAAAGTTTCCGTATTGTACCTCACTTTTGTGCTTTGGTCAATACTATTGGGCCATTTGCCCCAATAGCGATTGTATGCTCAAAAACTGCGGAAAGCGACCGATCACGAGTAGCAAGCGTCCATCCATCGTCATTCTCGTAAACAATGTCACCGCGTCCCTGTGCGTAAATGACCTCAATGGCAATCGTTTGTCCCTCTATAAGCTCTGGTGTTTGATCGATAGACCCCTTGAGGATTCCTGGCACCTGCGGCGCCTCATGGAGCTGCCTCCCAACGCCATGCCCTGTTAAAGTGGGCACCACGCTGTAGCCTGCAGCTTCTATCATCGTTTGGATAGTTTGGGAAATATGACCAATGCGATTGCCCACTTTTGCTTGATCGATAGCTTTCCACAAGGCCTCTTCTCCAACAGCGAGAAATTTTTCCGTTTCTTTTTTCCCACTGCCAATTATTTTCGTCCATGCCGTATCTGTGTGGAAGCCTTTATACACCATGCCAATATCAATGTTGAGCTTATCTCCGTCTTTGAGCGCATAGTCAGTAGGAATCCCATGAACGACTACTTCATTGACGCACAGGCACGTTGCCCATTTGTAGCCCGGCACCGTGGTAAACGACGGCGTCCCGCCAGCCTCACGAATAAGCGCAGCTGCTTGTTGCTCAAGAGCTGTGAGAGTAACCCCTGGTTTTGCTTTCTCCAAAAGAGCTTGAAGAATATTCCCCAATTTTTTCCCTCCCTCTGCCATGATAGCAAGCTCTTCTTTCGTCTTGGGGATCATAGAGTAGAGAAGAATGTTGCTAATTCAGATTGAAATGCTTCTTCTGTGGATTCATTTTTAATAAGATAATCTGCGGCAGCAATTGGTCCGCCTTTATTGAGATTTTCAATCTCGGCAACATCTCGACTCTGTGCTTCTTCGCTCGTCAATGGTCGCACGGGACGATTTGCGAGTCGTTCATAACGGACAACAGGGGGAGCATAAATACAAAGAAGATTAATTTGGGGAAATTTCTGTTTTAAGTATACGTATTCTTCCCAACTATATAGTCCATCCAACGCAATCATTTGACTGGTCAATGCTACTTGCCGAATGCGAGGTTCAATTTTGATCGCCATTGCAACCATCCCTAACTCTTTGCGTAATTTTTCCCGATACCATCGTTCATTTTTTTCGTTGCGTTCTAAATGAAATTCCTTTAATCCAATATCAACTTGATCACCGAACCGCAATACCGGAATTTCTTTGCTACGAAAAAAATCAGCAGCAACACTTTTGCCTGCTCCCGGCATACCGACAATTGCAATAAGTGATATTTCCGTAGGTTCTCCTTCTTTATGTTCTCGTTCAAAAGACATCATGACGTTTATGAAAACTGTTTCATAATCTCCTGGTGCACTTCGTCAACGGATTGATCGGCATTAATTTCTACCAGCACGCCTTTTTGGCGATAGTACTCGAGTATATCTTTTTCGCCAAGCTTATAGATTTCCAACCGCTGCTTAATCCGCTCCGGTGAATCATGAAGTTCATTGCTTCCCGAATGAAGAGGTCGACCACGCTTTATAAGTCGACGATACGATTCCTCTTCACTCAAATTAAGGTAGAATACCTTCTCAATTTTATACCCATATTTGTCAATTTTTTCATCCAAAAATTTCGCTTGTTCGACATTTCTGGGAAACCCGTCCATAATCCACTCACCTTTTGCATCCTCGTCTTTTAATCTCCATTTCCACAGAACAAACATTTCACTATCAGCAACGTATTTCCCCTCGGCTAGAGCCTGCCTTACAACTTCTCCGATAATTCCTTTATCATTTGCCGCTGCATCGCGCACCAAATCACCTGACGTGAGGATCGGAAGATGTAAGGCCTCACTTAACAATTTTGCTTGTGTTCCTTTGCCTGATCCTTCCGGACCAAAAAATACGATATGCATATGATCCTCCTATTCTTTTAAAAATCCTTCATAATTTCTCATAACGAGTTGTGCTTCTAATGCCTTCACCGTCTCCAAAATGACAGAAACGACGATCAAAATACCCGTGCCGCCGATAAGAAGTGTCGTCATGCCGGTGGTACCGCGGGCAATGGAGGGGAAAATCGCAATAATTCCTAAAAACAGGGCCCCAGCCAAAGTAATACGGGTCAAAATATAGTTAAGGTAAGAAGCAGTGGGTGCTCCCGGCCTGATGCCAGGAATAAAGCCGCCATGCTTTTGGATTTCAGCGGCAATCTTTTTCGGATCAAAGGTAATGGCAGTGTAAAAATAGGTAAATCCAATGACCAAAACAAAATACATAATATTATAAAATACGCCATTGGGATTAAATATGCTGGTAAGAAACCGACCGACATTGACCAGCACTGGATCCTTCACTTGTGCCAAAAATCCTCCAACGAGAGAGGGAATAAGAACCAACGACACAGCAAAGATGATAGGAATAACGCCAGCCTGATTGACCCGAAGCGGCAAATATGACGTATTGCCGCCATATATCTTATTTCCGCGAATACGACGCGCATAATTGACGGTGATACGTCGAACCGCTTCATTCACATATACCGTTCCCGCAATAACGACAATGGCAATTGCGCCAAATAAGACCAGCGTGGTCAAAGATTCCGATGAGATGTTGCTAAGAGTTTTACTGGCAGCAACTGGCAATCTCCCTACGATGCCGCCAAAGATAAGAAGCGAGATACCATTGCCAATGCCGTATTCGGTGATAAGCTCTCCCAGCCACATAACAAAGAGCGTCCCGGTGGTCATAGTGACCATGACCGTAAGTAAGGTCAATGGATCAAACGCCGCGACAATGCCTTGATTTTTCAAAAGTGCATACATACCCATGGATTGGACAACTGCTAAAGGGACGGTGAGAAATCGCGTGTATTGATTAATTTTTTCTCTGCCATAGTCGCCTTCTTTGGCAAGCTCTTCCAGTTTTGGAAAAACAATAGTAAGAAGTTGCAGGATAATAGAGGCATTGATGTAGGGGTTAAGTCCCAGAGCAAGAACGGAAAAATTAACCAGTGTCCCACCAGAAAAAATATCCAAAAGTCCTAAGAATTGATTTTGGGCAAAAAGGGCCGCCAGTTTTTGTGTATTGACGCCTGGCATGGGAATATGGGCAAATATCCGAAAAATAACAAATATCCCTGCAGTAATAAGGATTTTTTTACGAAGCTCTGGCGTTTTCCAACTGTTTACCAGTGGAGCTAGAAATGTATTCATGAGAAAGTTACGTTCCCACCAGCCTTTTCAATCGCTGCCTTTGCACTAGCCGAACAGGGAATCATAACGTGTAATTGGTGGGTTAGTGATCCATCGCCAACAATTTTTACCTTCGTCACTCCCTCATGTATCATATGGTATTTCCGAAGAACTTCCAAGGTGACCGTCGTTTTCTCAGGCAACGCATTAAGTTTACCAATACTCAGGGCAAATGCTTTCGCCTTTTGACTTCGGTTTCTCAGTTTACCACGAAGATAGGGAAGGCGTTTAATGAGCGAGAGTTGTCCACCTTCAAACCCAGTTCGTACCGAGCCACGAGCTTTTTGTCCCTTCGTTCCTCGACCCGCAGTTTTTACCTTTCCCGACCCATGACCTCGTCCGACACGCTTTTTTGATCTGGCAACAATTTTTGGAAGACTGGTAAGATTCATATAAATTTTATACTTGTTCTATTCTTTTCGTCTTAAACGTTTTTAACGCCTCCATCGTGGCGTATACATTGGACGCCTGATTTTTACTTCCTAAAATTTTAGAAACGATGTCGTGAATACCAGCAGCTTCAACGACCGCCCGAACCGCACCACCAGCAATGACCCCGGTACCAGGAGGGGCGGGTTTAAGTAACACTTGCGCTGCTCCTCGCTTCACGCGAACCTCATGAAGGATAGTTCGCCCTTTCATGGGGACGGTAAATAAATGCTTTTTGGCGTAACTCACGGCTTTCCGAACGGCGGAGGAAACATCTGGTGCTCCTCCCAATCCCACGCCCACGCGGCCTTTCCGATCACCAACCACTGCCAGAACGGAAAAACCGATCTTGTTGCCACCTTTGGTCTTTTTAGACACACGATGCACCTGCACAATTTTTTCAGTAAATTCATGCATCACATTGCTATCGGTATGTTGTTGATATCTCATAGTTAAAATTGTGCTCCTCCCTCTCGAGCCGCATCAGCAAATGTCTTAATTGATCCATGATAGCGGTACCCACCACGGTCAAAAACTACATTTGTCATGTGCTTTTCCGTAAGCATTTTTGCAACCTGCACTCCCAACTCCTGGGCTTGTTGTTTACTTTTCCCTTTTGTCATAGCCGAAAGTATAGTCACGCCATTTACGTCATCAATAACTTGCACGGAAAGGTATCTGTTTGACCGAAACACGGAAAGTCGCGGTCTTTCACTAGTACCCCGAATTTTAGCCGCAATACGTGCTTTTCGTTTACTTCGACGTTCTTTTTTTATCGTATCTTTATACATAACACTCCTTACTTTGCTCCGGGAGCTCCACCGATTGCTTTGGCTGCTTTACCCGCTTTCTTACGAATGTGCTCACCAGCATATTTAATTCCTTTCCCTTTATATGGCTCTGGCTTTTTAAGCTCTCGAATACTCGCTGCTACTTGCCCCACGAGCTGTTTATCGATACCAGAAACCGTAATTTTCCCTTCTGAAATAACAAAAGTAATACCGGGAGGAGGAGCAACATTGACTGGATGAGAAAACCCGATCGTCAACACGAGATGAGATCCAGAGAGACTCGCGCGATATCCAACTCCTGATAATTCCAAATTTTTAGACCATCCCTGCGTTACCCCAGTGACATCACTTGCAAGTTTAGCCCGCACAAATCCATGAAGGGCACGACTTTCGGTATCATCATGGTCACGTGTCACCACAATGCCTGACTCATTGGCACTAACGGCAATACCATGAGGGATGACCAGAGACAACTCTCCCTTTGGCCCTTTTATTGCAACACGCCCTTCGTGTGTTTCAATAGAAACACCAGAAGGAATAACAATGAGTGCATTTCCTATTCGCGACATATTATTTTATTCCACATGGCGGGACATGGTCCCGGCTTGGCGGGATTTTACCAAATTTCACACAACAGCTCTCCGCCTAATCCAATTTTTTTTGCTTTCGTGCCCGTCATAATACCTTGCGGCGTAGAGACAATGGCAATACCCATGCCACCTACCACAGTAGGAATATGGTGCCGATCAACATATACATGCAATCCGGGCTTACTCATGCGCTTCACATCAGTAATGGCAGGAGCACCACCTTCATACTTAAGAAGAATCTTGAGTTTATACTTGGGTTTGTCCCCTGTGCGTTCTGCCGATTGAATGTATCCCTCTTTTACTAAAATAGAAGCGAGGGCAACTTTGATCTTCGAGGAAGGGAACTCCACAAAAGATCGCCGCGCCATTGCGGCATTTTTAATTTGAATAAGCATGTCTGCTATTGGGTCATTTACCATAATCTTCTCCTTACCATGATGCTTTTGTCACACCAGGCAACTCTCCTTTATGAGCAAGCTCTCGGAAGCACAAACGACAGATACCAAATTTTCGCATATACGCCCGAGATCTCCCACAACGCCAACACCGATTCACTCCTCGAACCGAGTATTTCTGTTTGTGATCAAATTTCACGATATCAGATGTTTTTGCCATAATTATTTTTCAAACGGTAATCCTAAAAGGGTAAGGAGTGTTTTTGCGTCAGCATCCTTTTTTGCCGTCGTCACAAATGTTACCTCAAATCCCCGAACTTTATCAACCATGCTGTATTCAAGCTCTGGGAATATCGTTTGTTCACTAATACCGAGCGTATAATTTCCTTTCCCATCAAAACCCTTCTTTGGGATCCCACGAAAGTCGCGTACCCTGGGAAGAGCAATAGCAATGAGTTTTGTCAAAAAATCATACATGCGCTTGCCGCGAAGCGTGGCTTTCAGACCAATGACATCGCCAGCACGCAGTTTAAATGTTGAAATAGCCCGTTTGGCGCGGGTCACTTGCGGCTTTTGTCCAGTGATAGCAGAGAGCTGTGTCGTCATCGTATCAACAACCTTTTTATTTGCCAAAGCTTCACCTAATCCAACATTCACCACAATTTTTTCTAATTTTGGTACTGCCATGTGGTTGGCTACTCCTAATGTTTTCTGGAGTTTTGGCCCTATTTCTTTGACATATCGTTGGTGTAAGTCATTCATAGATTTATATCTTCTGTTCACACTTTCTACAGATACGAATTTTTTCTCCTTTAACCACAATAAATCCTACGCGGGTTACTTTGCCGCATTTTGGACACATCAAAGCAATTTTTGATGCACCCAGTGGGCGGTTGTGTTCAATAATGCCACCTGGCGTTTTTTCATCGCGTTTTTTGGTATGGCGTTTATATGCATTAACACCACTGACAAGCACCATGTCTTCTTTGGGAAAAATTTTTTCAATTTTTCCCTTCTTTCCTTTATCTTTACCAATGGTCACAACAACGGTATCGCCTTTTTTGAGTTTCATATATTTAATACACCTCCGGTGCCATACTCACAATTTTATTAAATCCTAACTCCTTAAGTTCTCGTGCAACAGGCCCGAAGATACGTGTTCCTCGTGGATTTTTGTCTTTCGGATTATCAATAACTACTCCCGCATTATCATCAAAACGGATATAAGATCCGTCACTTCGACGATATTCCTTATGCGTCCGTACGATAACGACTTTCACTAGTTCATCATCTTTCACGATTCCTTGTGGATCTGCTTTCTTCACGACACACTGGACGATATCTCCAAGCGCAGCAAACTTACGTTTTGACGACCCATAAATATGGGTAATTGTCATCCACTGGACTCCCGAGTTGTCTGCTGGTGTTAATTTTGTTCGTCTTTGTACCATAGTGTTTACACTTTCCCAATGACCACAAAATGCTTTCTCCGACTCATTGGCTTTGTTTCGGCAATGGAAACCATATCTCCAACTTTTAAATCTAATGATTCATTGTGACACGCGTACCGTTTGATTCGGCGCATTGCTTTTTTATACAACGGGTGGGCAAAACTATGCTCAACAAGCACAATGACCGTTTTGTTCATTTTTGTCGAAACTACTTTTCCGATAAAAGTTTTTCCTTTCATACCAACTCCTTTTGACGAATAAATGTTTGCATAATTGCAATTTTTTTTCGCAGTTGGCGCCTTTCTCGCGTATTTTTCATTTGCTTGGTATACCGCTCTAAACGAAGAGAAGTGCTTTTTGCCCGCAAAGCACTAACTTCCTTCTCTAGCTCTTCTTTTGATGCATGCGATAATGATGTCTTCTCTTTCTTTTTCATATCTTTACCACGAATTTTGTTTGAATAGGAAGCTTTGCACTTGCCAGCCGCATGGCTTCCTTTGCTTGTTCCTGGGTCACTCCGGACATTTCAAAAAGCACTCTGCCTGGACGAACAACCGCCACATATTCATACACGTCGCCTTTTCCACTTCCCATCCGTGTTTCCGGTGGCTTTTTGGTGATGGGTTTGTCCGGGAAAATACGAATCCAAATCCGTCCACCTCGACGAGTAAAATGCGTCAGTGTTCGACGAGCAGCTTCAATCTGTCTGCTGCTTACCCATCCCACAGTTTGCGCTTTCAAACCATAATCGCCGAAATCCACGTTGCTTCCCCGTATGGACTTCCCTCTACGCTTGCCTCTGAATGATTTTCGAAATTTTGCTCGTTTTGGTGCTAACATAATTTAGTTAATTGGTTGATCAGTTAATTAAACAACATCTTTTTCTTCAATTAACCAGTTAACAAATTAACTAGTTAACCAATCTTCTAACTCTTCCGACATATCCACACTTTTACCCCTACATAGCCTGATTTCGTCAGAGACGGAACACTGGCAAAATCGATGTCTTCTTTGATGGTCGACAATGGCACCGTTCCGGTCTGATACTTTTCTCTTCGAGCAATTTCTGCTCCGGCAATTCGACCGGCAAGTAAGATTCGTACTCCTTTGGCTCCGGCACTCATGACCCGCTCCACTGCTTGGTTGGCCACGCGCTTATGCGGCAAGCGTTTGGCCAGTTGATCGGCAATCGTGGTTGCCACCAAATATGCATTGAGATTGGGTTCTTTCACCGGCTCAACCGTCACTTCCACTTTCATCTTTCCACTATCAGACGTAATCGTTTTTTTAGAACGTAAAAACGTCTCGACAAACTTTTTCATTTCTTCCAATCCACTTCCTCCCCGACCAATCACCACCCCTGGTCGAGACACATGAAGGATAACTTTTATTTTATTAATAGAACGTTCAATTTCTACGTGTGCCAGGCCAGCCGATTTTAATTTAGAAAAAAGAACACGCCGCAATTCTACGTCAGCCAAGAGTAAGTCTCGATACCGCTTTTTATCAGCAAACCATCGAGAACTCCACGAAAACGTGGCGCCTAATCGAAATCCTTTAGGATGAATCTTTTGTCCCATATTTATTTCACTCCCTCATCCGTCAACACCACTCGTATATGCGTCATCCGTTTTTTATACGCATGTGCTTGTCCACGAGAAACCGCTCGAAAGCGTTTCATCGCTGGTCCGCCCATAACTTCAATCGTTTTAAACCGAAGCATTTCTTCTTTTGCCTGTTTCTGCTTTGCATTGGCAAGGACGCTGCGAATGACGGAAGCGATGGGTTCTGCCGCAAATTTTGGCATATGATCAAGTGCTACCAATGCACTGGCAGGGGAAAGCTCCCGAATACTATCGGAAACTAACCGTAATTTTCGCGTACTCATATGTAAATATTTTGCTGTCGCTTCGTAATCCATACATTATGTCTTATCCATCGTTCGCTTCGTCACTTGCCCATGACCACGGAATGTACGTGTTGCTGAAAATTCTCCTAAGCGGTGTCCCACCATAGTTTCCGTCACAAATACTTCAATAAATGTCCTTCCGTTATGCACCGCAAACCGGTGTCCCACAAATTCCGGCGGAATTTGGCAATCTCGCGCCCAGGTTTTGATCGGGGAGCGCTCTCCACCCGCTTTTTGCTTGTTTACTTTCTCAAGCAATTTTTTATCAATATATGCTCCTTTTTTACTGCTTCTTGCCATATAATTTACTTCTTTCGTTGAAGAATACGTTTATCGCTATATTTTCTGCGCTTACGTGTCTTTTTTCCTAACGTTGGCTTTCCCCAAGGACTTTTGGGTGAAGGCATACCGATGCCGCTTCTTCCTTCACCACCACCGTGCGGATGGCTCCGTGGATTCTGTGCTACTCCTCGAACGGTCGGCCGAATACCCATGTGACGACTTCTTCCCGCTTTTCCAATCACTCTATTTTTCCAATCAACATTTCCCAGTTGACCAATGGTAGCCCGGCTTAAGGCAGAAAATATCCGCACTTCTCCCGAAGGGAGTTTTACTTGGACGCTATTGCCTTCACGGGCCAAAACCATAGCTGTAGTTCCTGCGCTTCTGATCATTTGCGCACCACGACCAGGCGTAATCTCAATATTATGGATCATCGTTCCTATCGGAATGGCGCCTAACGGCAAACTGTTACCTGCCTTGATGTCTGCCGTATCACTGGAGAGTATCTGTTGTCCAACTGCCAACCCCACGGGCACCGACATATATCGCTTCTCTCCATCGGGATACTGGATAAGGGCAATATCCGCAGACCGGTTTGGATCGTATTCAATGGCAACCACACGACCAGGAATGCCTATTTTATCACGTTTCCAATCAATCAAGCGATAGTATCGTTTATGCCTCCCACCCTGATGGCGGACCGACACATGGCCGGCGGTATCACGTCCCGAACGCTTCGGAAGAATAATAGTTAAACTTTTAATAAATTCTCTTTGCATATATTATTTCTTTTCTTTACCCGATGACTCTCGGGGTGACTCGGGTGATACATCAAATGCATCAATCTTTTGTCCTTCTTTGAGCATAACCACTGCTTTTTTCCAATCTTCTGACTGGACTGGTGTCTGACGTTTTCCTACGCGGCGCACTTTCCCATGCATACGCATAGTACGTACACCAATAACACCAACATTGTATTGTTTACCTACCGCCTCGGCAATTTGTGCTTTGTTGGAAGCGTCGGCAACGACAAATGTGTAATAGCCCTTTGCCGCTTGGCTGAGTGTTTTTTCTGTTATGTATGGTCGTCCAATAATATCGTGCATACTCAATAATTTACTGTTTCAGGCCGCATCCAAGAATAACTTAATCGATATTTCATCTGAAAGTGCGGCACAAAGGGCCGTAATCATCCCGCCAAGCGGGACGAACGAACCCTTAGTGTATTTTTAGTAAAAATAATTTTGTCATGAGCTAACACCGCATACGTATGTAAATTTTGAAAGGGTATGTTTTCAACGTTTCCTAAATTCCGTGTCGCCCGAACAATATTTTCTGCATCCT
>Ga0080064_1005309_pt1 | contig 15309 bp, 11 predicted proteins | sample Subgrocontami54m_FD_69260 | JGI IMG/M metagenome (GOLD analysis project Ga0080064, IMG submission 69260) | Subsurface groundwater microbial communities from S. Glens Falls, New York, USA - GMW46 contaminated, 5.4 m (SPADES assembly) (version 2) ...
AAAGGAGCCCTTACTTGGTCCCGGTTATCCCGGCGTCCCCTCCAGGCTCATCTTTCAATTGGAATGTGCTATGGAACCGCTGCGCGGGACTCCAATCGCGGTGCCGGAAAATAGCCCGGAGAAATTGATCACGTTGAGATTGTTGGTGAGGTTCCAGAAGCTGGCTTGCAGATAGACGTTGCCCTCTTCTCCCTGTAGCAGCGTTACGCCGGCCGATGCATCCATCGAGAACTGCGGACGGAGGCGCCCTCTGTCAAAGTTGACCTGGTTCAGGATGCGCCGGCTGAAGCGATGCCCGAGATCATCTTCCTCCAGGCCGCCCTCTGCCTCGAAGGGAAGCCCACTGTTGTAGGAGCCGCCCCAACTCGTCCACAGCCGCGGCGTCAACTGCCTCCGGATTTGCCCTCGCACCGTGTTGCGCTGGTCCTGCGTGATAGGAAAGCTCGCGTTGGACCGTAGCAGTTCCCCGGCGTTCCGTTCCAGAAAAAGGCCGCCCGTGAGGGGGAGAAATCCGGTGCCGGTCATGTTGGAATAGCTCAGGAAGCCGGACCAGCGGCCCCAGGAAGGCAGTTCGAGCTTCGCCTCCGCGCCGTGGATTTCCGCGCGGTCAAAGTTGATGGGGAAGCTGACGCCGGTGTTGAGCAGCACGCCGTCGTCGCCAAAGTTGCGGGAGCGACGAACGAAATAGTTGGCGTCCAGCCGCATGCGCCCCCACAGACTCTTGGCGAAACCGGTTTGAAAGAAGTGGCTCCGCGTGGGCCGCACGGGAAGGCCGGTGGACTCGCTGGTGATCCGGCGCATCAAAGGAGAGCTGGCCACCAGCAAGCCTTCCATTGCCGGCGTCTCAAAGGCGCGGTCGTAGGAGCCGTGGAGCCGCAGGCCCCATCCGGGCACCTGGTAGGCGAGCCCGAGGCGCGGGCTGAAGGCATTCTCCCGCACGCGCAGCGAATAGCGGTCAAATCGTAGGCCCGCGCTGATGGTGAAACGGCCCGCGCGGATCAGATCCTGGATGAACAACGCGGCCTCGCGGCTTTTTCCCTGGTCGGCAAAAGCGAACCGCCGCGGATAGTCGCCGTCGATCGCATCGGGGACGGTAAGGTGATAGGAGAAGCTCTCGTAGAGATTGGCAGCGATAAACTCAGCCCCGGTCTTGATGGAATGACGTCCGCGCTGCCAACTGAGGCTGGCGGCGGTGTAGCCTTCGCGAAAACCGCGCACGCCAAATGCCTCCACCGGAGTGGACTGTGGATTGGACCAAAGGTTCGCGGAAAGGTCCCGAACCATGGCGCGAAAGGAGGCCAGCAGAGCCGGTGAGAGCGTGCGTTGATAGGAGAACTGCCCCATGGTCTCGGAGGTGTTGCGATCCTGCCGCTGCCCGGCCTCCTCCTGTTCCGGCTCGTTCGGCACCAGGAAGCCGGTGCGTTTGCTGTGGAGGTAGATGGACAGGCGATCGGTAGAGGTGAGGTCGTGTTCCACACGTCCGGTGAGGCCGCCGCCCGATGCCTTGTTGGTGTAGTTCTCCTCGGCCGGGGGATCCAGGAAGCGGCGCGTGCTGCCGGCTGTGCCGCTTACTGTGGCCGTTGTTTTTTGCCAGCGCTGTTGCGCGGATAAGGAACCGGATTGGGAGCGGAAGCTACCGGCATCCACACCAAGCGCGCCATGGAATCCCGCCGGCGCGTCATTGCGCGAGGTCACCTCCACTACGCCGCCCAGCTTGCGCCCGTACTCAGCCGGGTAGCCCGCCGTGAGCACGTTCATGGAGCCGAGGTCCTGCAACTCAAGTCCGGGGGCGAACGTTGGTGATCGGTTATCGGCAATGGGAATCCCATCGATGACATATTGCGTGTTGTACTCGGAACCGCGCGGATGCAGCACACCGCCCGCCTCCATCAGCCAGCCTGGCTGCTGGTTCACAGTGTCGGGCACGCCGCGCGACATTTGTGCGGCACGGGCCTCGGAGAGTTTTTGCTGGCCGATGAAGTAGACCGTGGCGGTGCGGTGAGGGTCCACCAGCGTCTCGCTCTCCTTCACGACAAGAGTGGTCTCCACCGCCGCCACTCCCATACGAAGACGGAGTTCGGCCGGCACTTCCGTGCGAACCTCGACAGTTTCACGATACGGTTGGAATCCGGGATGCGACGCAATGATCTGATAAAAGCCGAACGGGAGCGGTTTGATGGTGGCCTCGCCGTTTGCATTGGCGGCAAGATTCTGCCGGATGGCAGTGGCTTGGCCGGTGATCGCGAGACTGGCCTCCAGAGGGCGGCCCGTTGGGTCCGTGATGAGGAGGTGAAGCTCTCCGTTGCCCTTCTGTCCGAATAGGGATAAGGCGAACACCAGAGTGAGTCCGGGCAGATTCCGCATGAAGAGATGCGCCTGAACTACCGATTCTACAGCAGATGAAGCTATGGAGCCTTTTGCTCGCGGCTGCTCTCTTGCCGGCGCAAGGTCAGGAGAAGCCGCAGAAGTCGATTCGCGAGGTAATGGAAGAGTCCATCGCCAAGCAGCGGGAATCGTTGCGCAAACAGGTGAGGGCGGCCAAGCCAGAGACTGATCCAAGCTGGTACACGGTTCCATGGCCGGCGACGGTGGAGGTACAACCGATTCAGCCTGCCGCGGGACCCGAAGGAAATGCCTCTGCTCCGGTGACCACCACTTCCGCGTTGCGTTTTGACGATTGCCCGCCGTTCTCGCCCCCGTTTTTGGAAAAGTCTTTGGATGACCACATCCGGCAGGCCGCCGGGCGAGGGGGGTATTCGCCGAACCTGCTGCGGGCGGTGATCCGGCAGGAGTCCGGCTTCCAGCCTTGCGCGGTCTCAAGCAAAGGTGCGTTGGGGCTGATGCAGTTGATGCCGGCCACAGCGGCCGATATGGGAGTCTCCAATCCGCTGGACGCTGTAGAGAATTTGTATGGCGGGGCGCGGTGGCTGGGCGCCTTGTTGGAACGCTATCAAGGTAACGTGCCGCTGGCGCTGGGCGCCTACAACGCCGGCCCCGGCAAGGTGGATTTGTATGGCGGGATTCCGCCGTACAAGGAGACGCAGGATTTTGTTCGCAATATCCTTTTTTCCACGCGCGAAACGGAGCTGCCGCCCGCGGCGTCGTTTCGCACATTTCTGCCCGGCTTAGGGGCGCGGACGGCGCCCTTCGCGCTTGGCGGGATGAGCCTTACGGGATTGGATTGAAAATGCCTAGGCGTTGGGCAGCTCGATGTCGAAAATCGCTCCCCGTCCGGAAGGTCCGTTGGAGGCGAAAACGTTGCCCCCGTTCTGGCGCACGATAGTCTGGACGATGTGCAGGCCAAGTCCGGAGCGCTTGGCGCGCGTGGAAAAGTGCGGATCAAAAATGTTGGGCAGGATTTTGGGAGAGATGCCGGGCCCGTTGTCGGAGACGCGAATGGCGATGCCGGAGGCGGAGCGGGCGGCGGAGACCTCTACGGTCCCGTCCGATTCCATGGCCTGGGCCGCGTTGAGAATCAGGTTGACCAGTACCCGTTCCCAACCGGCGGGATTTCCGCGCAACCGTAGTCCGGGATCGATCTGGCGGACGAATTCGATCTGCGGTCCCTTGACGGCTTGCAAAAAGTCGTGCGCAAATTCGATGGCGCTGTCCAGGATCAGTTCGAAATCGAGCAGCTCTTGCGAATGTTCCAGATAGCTGCTGAGAATCCGCGAACCGCGCCCGACGCTGCGGCTAAGCGCGGCTGCCAGGCGCGCCTGTTTAGGATCCTTTGCCAGCAGGTCGGCCGCTTCCTGTATGGTTTCGAAAACGTTATTGAGGTCGTGAACTAAACCTTCAATGGTCAGGTCCGAGCCGGTTTGGGGAGACATCAGGATTGCCTAATCAGCCGCAGTGTATCGTAAAACTCGGGGAAAGACACGGAGGCCGCCTCGGCCTCCTCGATCACACACTCTCCGTCGCTGGCCAAGGCGGCGACGGCAAACGCCATGGCGATGCGATGGTCGCCGAATGAGGCAAGCGTGGCGGCGCGGAAGCGCTGGCTTCCCGGGATGGAAAAACCGTCCTCCCGCACCTCCACCTGAACACCCATGCGGGAAAGATTGTCCGCGACGGCGGCGATACGATCGGTCTCTTTGACGCGCAGTTCGCCGGCGTCGCGCACAAGCAGTCCCTTGCGGCTCATGGCGCCGAGTATGGCCAGCACCGGGATCTCGTCAATGAGCGCGGCGGTGGTGGCGCCCTCGATTACTCCGCCTTCGGCAGGCGCGCTTTTCACGACAAGTGTGCCGGTGAGCTCTCCGGCCACCTGCTCGACCTTGCTGATGCGAATGCTCGCGCCCGCGGCCGAGAGCCAGTCGAGCAGGGCGGTGCGGGAGGGGCTGAGTCCAACGCCTTCCAACGTGAGTTCAGAGCCGGGCAAGAGGGTGGCCGCCACAAGAAAGAAGGCGGCGGAACTTAGGTCGCCGGGGACGCGGAGTTGACGTGATTGCAGCCTGGGTCTGCCTTGAATGGAGATTACCGGGCCGGTCTGATGGACCTCGGCGCCGAACTCGCGCAAGGCAACCTCGGAATGATCTCTGGTCTGTATGGTTTCCACAACGCTGGTGACGCCTTCGGTATGGAGGCCCGCAAACAACACGCACGTCTTCACCTGCGCGCTCGCCATCGGCGGTTCGTACCGGATCGCCGTCAACTTGTTCCCCCGGATGCGAAGCGGGGGGAACTTTCCATCCGTGGCTTCAATGCTCGCGCCCATGGCCGCCAGCGGGGTCATGATGCGCTGCATCGGCCTGTTCGAAAGCGACACATCGCCACCGATGCTGCACGAGAAGGGCTGCGCGGCGAGCATGCCGGAGAGCATGCGGATGGTGGAGCCGGAGTTTCCCGCATCCAGCATCGCCGCCGGTTGCCGCAAACCGTCAAGCCCCTGCCCGTGAATCAGCACCGCGCCGCCCTGTCGCTCCACACGAATCCCCAGCGCCTCCACGGCCCCTAGCGTCGATTGGCAATCGGCGCCGGAGGAGTAGTTTTCAATACGGCTGGTCCCCTCCGCAACGCCCGCCAGCATCGCATAGCGATGCGAGATGGACTTGTCGCCGGGAAGGCGCAAACTGCCGCGCACAGATTGAGCAGGGGATACTGAAAACCGCATGAGGAATCCCCATTGTAGCAACGAAGAACTTTGCGGGACTCTACAATCCCGCCAAGCCGGGCAGACCGGCCATTGCCGGGGCCGTCCGTACAGCTCGCACGATTGCCTGGGCGACAGCCTCTGCCGCCGCGACACCCAAGGATGTAATATCCGCCTTCTCCTCGCCGCAGCAGAGAGCGATGGTGAGGTCGCCGTCGTGGACTGTCCAGCACGGGCTCAGAGTGCGCGCCATCCCGGCGCTGGCGTGTTGGGCCAGCTTGGTGGCCCCCACCTTGTTCAATTGCGCGTTGGTTGCCACTGCAACCAGCGTCGTGTTGGTCCAGCGGAAGCCCCCGCGCACCCCTCGCTTCATTTGGAGCGCGGTGTCTGAGAAGTCCAGCGAAGTGGCTGAGCGTCTGGCGCCTGCCAGAATGCGGCCTGTCTCCGGATCCATCACATCGCCAAACGCATTCACCACCGCGAGCGCGGCGACGCGAATGCCCGCGTAGGGGCCGTCCAGCCACACGGTGGCCGATCCGACACCGGACTTCATCGCACGCTCCATTCCGAACAATTTTCCCACCGTTGCGCCAGTTCCGGCACCCACGGCGCCCTCCACCACGGCCGCGTTGGTTGCCGCCTTTGCCGCCGCCTCGCCCGATTCCCGGGTGGGACGCACACCGCGTTTGCCGACGCCCAGGTCATAGATGACCGCGCAGGGAACCAGCGGAACCACCATCCCGGCGCCTGTGGCGAACCCGACGCCTTTGCGTTCCAGATGCAGGCGCACGCCGCTGGAGGATTCCAGGCCAAAGGCGCTGCCGCCGGTAAATGTGACAGCGTGAATGCGGTCCGTGGCATGGGTGGTGGAAAGCAGATCCGTTTCACTGGAGCCGGTGGCGGAGCCTCGTATATCAAGCCCCGCCGTAGCACCGGCTTCACAAAGGATCGCCGTGACGCCGGTCATGCCTTCATAGTCGGAGGCGTGCCCGACGAGAATTCCGTCGATGTCGGTGAGTCCCTTCACATCATTCCAATGGGCGCGGCTGCATTGTATGGTAGCATCGGTGCGTAATCCGCATGTTCGACTTCCTCAAAGGCCCTATTCTTGGTATCCAAACGTTCTTCCTGCTGAGCGGGCGCGCGGTTGTGAACATCTTCCGTAGTCCGCATTACGCCGACGATATCGCTATCCAAATGGACATCATCGGCGTGGGCAGCCTCCTGCTCATTTTGCTCACCGGTCTTTTCACCGGCGGCGTCATTACGCTGCAGATGGCGCGCGCTCTAAACCAATACGGCGCCAGCGGCCAGGTGGGCAACATCGTCGCCATCACGCTGGTGCGGGAGCTGGGTCCGGTATTGACAGCCTTGCTGGTGGCCGGGCGCAACGCATCCGGGATCGCCAGCGAACTCGGATCGATGAAGGTGACCGAGCAGATTGACGCGATGCGCGCGCTGGGCACGGACCCGGTGCAAAAGCTGGTGACCCCGCGCCTGCTCGCAATGTCCACCATGCTGCCGGCGCTCACCATTATTTCCGATTTCATGGGGCTGGTGGGCGGTTATCTGGTGGGCAGTGTCATGTTGGGCCTCACAACCCCGACGCAGTTCTGGTCCAGCGCCTATCAGGCTCTGGAGTACCGCGACATCGCACAGGGACTGGTGAAGCCCTTTGTTTTTGCACTTGTGATCGCAATGGTAGGATGCCATTCCGGGATGAACACGTCGGGCGGAACGCAGGGTGTGGGACGGGCTACCACGCAAGCGGTGGTCGTCTCCTCGGTTTGGGTGATCGTCTTAACCTTTTTCATTAGCAAGTTCTTTGTGGATTTTTAGCCAGAATGAGCGAAGCGAACGGCACGGATACGCTCCTGCGGCTGGACCATGTAACGGTCCGGTTTGGAGAAACCGTCGCGCTGGATCGTGTGAGTCTCAGTCTGCGGCGCGGCGAGACTTGCGTGATACAGGGGTCGGCCGGCAGCGGCAAAACCATCCTGCTGAAGACGGCACTCGGTTTAATTGTGCCGGATGAGGGTCACGTGTACTTGTTTGGCGTTGACACGCGCACGGCGCGCGAATCCGAGCTCAACCAGCTGCGGAGCCGCATGGGAATTCTGTTTCAGGAAGGAGGCCTGTTTGATTCGATGACGATTGAAGAGAACGTCGGTTATCCGCTGGTGAATATGAAGTCTCTGGAGTGTCCGCCGGAAGAGGTTTTGGAACGCGTCCAGCAGGCGCTGGATTTCGTGGAACTTGGCCACACGCTGGCCAAGGTACCCAGCGAGTTGTCCGGTGGCATGCGGCGGCGTGTTGGAATTGCGCGAGCGGTGGTTACGGAACCCGCGCTGCTGCTGTACGATTCCCCCACCGCGGGCCTCGATCCAATCACAGCGAACACGATCATGGTGCTCATTGCCAAGGAGCGGGATACGCGCGGCACGGCCACCGCTTTGGCGACCCACCGCTACCAGGACGGAGTGCTGCTGGCCAACTATCGCTATAATGCGCATACGGAGCGGCTGGAACATGCCGGTGGCAGGGATCTCCGTACCAGGTTTGTTGTGCTCGGCGAAGGCCGCATTGTTTTCGAAGGGACGCAGGAGGAACTGGAGGCTTCCGAGGATCCGTACATTTCCAAGTTTGCGAAACCTCTGAAAGACCAACCTCTGCCAGAATAGGTACATAATGCCTTCGTCAAAAAAAGTCGCTTGGGCTCAACTTCGAGTCGGCATAGTCGCCTTGGGCGCCATGGTCCTGCTGTCCGTCCTGGTGTTCCTCATCACCGGGTCCACGAGTTTCTTTGTCTCCAAAAGCGTCTTGTACACTTATCTGGGCGATTCAGCCGCACTCACCGTTGGCGCCGGCGTACGCGTCAACGGCATTCTGGCGGGCCGTGTTTTATCGGTGGGTTTGTCGGGAAGCTCGGAGCCGCGGCGCGAGGTGAAGGTCACGATGGAGATCAACGAGGAGATGCTGAAGCAGATTCCGTCGGATTCAGAAGCGGCGATTGCATCGGAGAATGTCCTCGGCAGCAAGTTCATCAATATTAAGAAGGGCAACAGCAAGACAACCCTCAAGCCCGGGGCTGAGGTGCGCAGCAAGGACACCAGTGAATTTGACGATGTCGTGGCCAGCGGATACGCGCTGCTCAACGTGATGCAGGGCGTGTTGAAACGCATGGACGCCATCATTAGCGTCGTGGAGCAGGGCAAGGGCAGCATCGGCAAACTCATCTATGACGAAGAGCTCTACCGGAACCTGACCAACACAGCCGTCGAGGCGCACAAGGTGACCGTGGCATTGAATTCGGGCAAGGGGACCATCGGCAAGCTCATCTACGATGACGCCATTCACAACGATGTTCGCAACACCATTGCCCGCCTGAACGTTATGTTGGAGGAGCTCGAGGAGGGCAAGGGCACTCTTGGAAAACTCTTGAAAGACCCGGCGCTTCATGACGATCTCCGAAAGACGGTGGGCGAGGTGCGTACACTGATTGCCGATCTCAACACGGGGAAAGGCACCGCCGGAAAACTGCTGAAGGACGACGCCCTGCATCAGCAGGTGCTGACTACGATGGCCAAGTTGGATACGCTGATGGACAAGATCAACACGGGCCAGGGCACCCTCGGGCAACTGGTGGTCAATCCGCAGATGTATGAATCGCTCAACGGGGCCACGCGCGAAATGCATGAGCTGCTAAAGGATTTCCGCGCTAATCCCAAGAAGTTCCTGCACATCAAACTGGGATTGTTCTAACGGCCCCGGGGATCGGGATCCATGCGGGGCCTCATTGTCAATGCGGACGATTTCGGTTTCACCCGGGACGTCAACGCCGGGATCGTGCGGGCGCATCGCGAGGGGATCCTTACGGCCACCACGCTCATGGCAAACGGAGAAGCGTTCCATCATGCTGTAGAGTTGGCCCGGGAGAATCCCGGTCTCGACATAGGCTGCCATCTGGTGCTGGTGGGTGGGCAGTCTGTTCTGGAACCGCACCGCGCCTTGCCCTCCAGCGTCTCCAGCATGATGGCGGCGGTGGGATTCGGAGGCTTACGCGTCTTTCCGGAACTGGATGCACAGATCCGCTGTATCAAGAGTGCCGGAATTGAACCCACGCATCTGGACACGCACAAGCACACACACCTGTTCCCGCCGGTTCTGGAGGCCGTGGCCCGGTTGTCGGCGGTGCATGGAATTCCCTGGGTGAGGCGGCCGTTCGATTTTCCCATGCGCGCCGGCCACGCGGCGGCACCGCTGCTGGTACGATTCACCAGCCGCGCCCTCCAGTTGATGCGCGGGCGTTTTCATAGGGTCCTGCATCAGCACGGCTGCCGGACAACCGATCATTTTTCGGGCTTTCAGATGACGGGAAGATTTCATCAGCGGGACCTCGCCGCGCTGATGGAATGGCTGCCGGAAGGCATCACCGAGTTCATGTGCCACCCGGGACTCTGCGGTGAGCAATTGTTGGCGGCGCCGACGCGATTGAAAAAGAGCCGGGAGCAGGAACTGGAAGCGCTTGTGGCGCCGGAGGTCCGGAGGGCTTTGCAAGCCAATGGCATCGCCCTATTGCGCTACCGCGATCTGGCGGGTAAGGCTTAGTTTAGTTAAGTTAGGGCACTTGACACCCATGCTGAAGCCCTGCACTATGATATCGAGCAAGAGGTTCCATGACCAAACTAAAAAACGTCAAAGCCAAAGTGGAGAGCCACCCGGAGTTTAAGGTAGCTCGACGCATCTATGACATCGAGTCGAAACCCAGCAAGGACAAGCCCGAGAAGATCGCGCGCAGTTTCCTGTCGAAAGTGGCGCCCAGCTTGGGCGCGAGCAAGGATCTTTCCGAGCTGAAGTTCGACAAGGTGAAAAAGACCATTCTCGGTTGTCACGTTCTCTACCAGCAGCACTACGACGGGCGGCCGGTCACAGGCGCGTGGGTCAAAGTCGACATTGACAAACAGGGACGCGTGTACAATGTGCTGAACTCGCTGGTCCCTTCCGCGGGGACGGCAAAGTCACGAAAGGCCGGCGAAGCCAGTGCCGGGCCGGCGCGTCCAGCCTTGACAAAGGCGGAGGCCAAGGAGATCGCATTGAAGGCGGCCGGAGCTACCGCGGAAATGCTCGACCTGGAGCATGTGACATATCCGTACAACGGTGTGCTCACTTCGGCCTGGAAGGTGGTGGTGCAGACGAGCAAGCCCGCGCACGAATGGAAGATCTATCTGGACGCCACGAGCGGCGCCGTCATGGACAAGCAAGACCAGCTCAAGCGGCTGAACGGTACGGGCCGCGTGTTCGATCCCAACCCCGTGGTATCGTTGAACAACACGTCACTCGAAGACACCTCGGTGATTCCCGAAAGAGCCTACAGTCAGGTCACACTGCGCGACCTGAAGGCCGGCGGGATGCTGGACGGGCCGTTCGTCAGCACGGTGAACACGGCGCAACGCGTCAAGGCGAACAATGGCAAGTTCCTCTTCAAGCGGGGGCAAAAGGGATTCAACGAGGTGATGGTTTATTTTCACATCGACCGGATGCAGCGCTATATCCAGGGACTGGTCTTCAAGAACGTATTGAAAAAGCCGATCAAAGTGAACGTAAACGGCCCGCTCAACGAGGACAATTCCTTCTATTCTCCGGGGACAAAGGCGTTGACATTTGGGCGCGGAGGGGTCGATGACGCGGAGGACGCCGAAATCATTTTGCACGAGTACGGCCACGCGATCCAAGACGACCAAGTGCCCGGGTTCGGGACCAACGCGCAGGCAGGCGCCATGGGGGAAGGATTCGGCGACTATCTGGCGGCCAGTTTCTTCGCGGACGTGAAGCCGGCGAAACTGAGGCCTTGCGTCGGCACATGGGACGCGGTCTTTTACAGCGGCGATGATCCGCCCAGTCTCCGAAGGCTGGACAGCAACAAGAAGTTCCCCAAAGATCTCCGAGGGGAGGTGCACGATGACGGCGAGATCTGGTCGGCGTGTCTGTGGGAGCTGCGCGGGCAACTCGGACGACAGACGGCCGACAAGCTTGTCCTGGCGCATCACTTTCAGATCTCGCGTTCGGCAGGTTTCGAAGACGCGGCCAATGCGCTCGTGACGGTCGACAAGGTCATGAATGAAGGGCGTAACGAGGCGGCAATTCGGGACATCTTCATTCGCCGGGGCATCTTCCGCAATCCGAAGCGTAAGAACAAGCGGGCGGGAACGCCCTTCGCGGACACCGATGAGGGGAAGTAAGAATCGTTGTGTTCGATCCCTGCAATGGGCTGGAGCACGACGGAAGGCTAAAGCTGGAGGCGCGAGGGGGAATCGAACCCCCGAATAAAGGTTTTGCAGACCTCTGCCTTACCACTTGGCTACCGCGCCGGCGGGTTGATCTCTTATCGAACATAGCGCGAAGGGGCTGTCGGGGTCAATTTTACGGGGCGGTGATAGGTGAGTGGATTCCGGCTTTTGCTTGCGATAGACTAACCGCACCGGGGTGGCAATCCCGGTAATCTGGGGGGGTCTATGCCGCGTCAACTATTGTTTTTCGCGATTTGCAGCCTGACGATGTTCGCACAGGAGGCCAATCAAGCAACCATTACAGGTTTCATTTACGACTCGAGCCAGGCGGTGGTGCCCAACGCCGAGGTGTCGGCGACCAACCGGGACACCGGGCGGATACGGACAGGGCGTGCCAACTTGGAAGGGCTCTACACGATCGTGGCGCTGCCTCCGGGCACCTACACGATACGGGCATCGGCCACGGGTTTCAAATCCGTGGAGCAACGAGAGCTGTTGCTGAACGTGGGGGCCAACGTGCGAATCAACTTCAACCTGGAAGTAGGGGCCGTGAGCGAGACGGTGACGGTGGAGAGCACTGCGCCGGTGCTAAAAACGGAGACGGGCGAGGTGGCGAGCCTGGTGACGGGCATGCAGGTGACCGAGATTCCGATCAACGGACGCAACTTCACGCAGTTTCTTTCGTTGGGGACCGGCGTTGTCTCGCAGCAAACCGGGCGACAGATGGGGCTGGGGCAGGAAGGCAACCCGCTGATGGCGGTACACGGCGGACGCATCTCGATGAACAAGTACACCTATGACGGGACGGTTGCGATGGACACGGGAGGCAACCGGGGGCTGGATCTGTTTCCGCCGATGGAGGCCATTAGCGAGGTGAAGGTGCAGAAGTCCAACTATGGCGCGGATGCGGGCGGGTTCGGCTACGGGATTGTGAACATCGTGACGCGGGGCGGAACGCAAAAATTCCACGGCGACGTTTATGAATACTTCCGCAACGATAAACTGGACGCGCGGAATTTCTTTGCCAATCAAAGGCAGGGAATCCGGTTGAACAACTTTGGATACACCATCGGCGGACCATTTTACATACCCGGCAAGTACAACACGTCCAAGACGAAGGATTTCTTCTTCTGGTCGCAGTCTTTCGCGCGGCGGATCGGCCCGCAGATCGACTCGTTTACTACGCCGCCGATCGGGGTCTTCACGGCACAGGTACCGACGGCGGAGCAGCGGCAGGGCAATTTCGCCGGTGGGGCCGTGATCCGGGACCCTGCCAACAACCAGCCATACCCAGGAAACATCATCCCCACATCTCAACTGGACCCGAACGCGCTGTTGTTGATCAACACTTTTTATCCGTTGCCGAACCGGGCCGGGGCGCAGAACTTTGTCCACAACACACGCTCATTCACGCGCTACCGGGAGGAGTTGCTTCGCTGGGACCACAACTTCTCCGACGCCTGGCAATGGACGGTGAGGTATGCGCAGGACACCTGGTTTCAGGATCAGGACATCAAACGTCCCGGCGCGTCCACGCTGCCGACCTTCCCCAACAAGTTCGGGAAGCCGGGCAAGAACCTCACGACGAAGATGACGACGATTTTTTCGCCCCAAAGAGTAAATCTTTTCACGTTCGGATACTCCTACAATCAGATCTCGAACGCACCGTTGGCGGGGCAGCGTCCAGCGGGACTGCGCATCCCGGAGGTGTACCCTTCCAACCTGTTCAACCGGATTCCCGACATCACCGTCGCGAACGGATTCGCGGGACTGGGGACGGGTGACATCCTGAACAACGACAACCCGATTTACACGTTCAAGGATGACTTTTCGTGGAACCGGGGCCGGCACAGTATCAAGATTGGCGGCGAGATGATCTACCACATCAAGTCTGAAATCAGTGGTACCAGTGAGCAGGGCAATTTCAACTTCAACGGCGGGGTGACCGGGAATGGACTGTCGGATTTTCTGATCGGCCGGGCGTTCACCTATACCGAGAACGACAAGGATCCGGGGATCACCGTGTCGCAGTTCGACAACGAGTTCTACTCCCAGGACGATATCAAAGTCACCTCGCGGTTGACCTTTAATGCAGGCGTGCGTTACTACCTGATTTCAGGGTCCAACGGAGGACGGGCGGCCAATGATCGGATATCGGCTTTTGTCCCGTCACTCTACGATCCGGCCAAGGTTCCGCGATTCCTGGCCGACGGCCAGATTGTTCCGGGGAGCGGTGATCCGCTTAACGGCCTGATCACGGCGACGGACCGGCGCGGACTTCCGGTAGGCGCGCAGCTGATGGTCACCAACAAGGACGTGTTCGGGCCCAGGATCGGGTTCGCCTACAATGCGCTTTCGAAGACTGTGATCCGTGGAGGCTACGGGATCAACTATTTCTGGGGCACGGCCAACAACGTGTCACGCAAGTCCAACCCACCGTTCATAGACTCGGTCAACATTCAAAACCCGACGCTGTCGAACCCGGCCGGAGGGCCAAACCGCCTGTTTCCGCCGAACGTCAATTCCCTGGACAGCTTCAACAAGCAGCCGAGCGTGCAGTCCTGGAGCTTCAGCATACAGCGGGAACTGATGGCGAACACATCGTTTGAAATCGGATACTCGGGAACAATGGGGACGCACCTGCCGCGGGGCATTCAACTCAACCAGGCGGACCCGACGCGGACCGTCAATGCCAACCTGCGGCGCACCTATCTTGGTTACGGGACCATCTCCTACAACGAGAACAGCGCGGTGTCGAAGTACCATGGGCTGGAAACCAGCCTGACGCGGCGGTTCTCACACGGGCTGATGTTCGAGGCGTCCTACACGTACTCCAAAGGGATGGGGCACGTGGAAGGAAACCCGCTCGATTCGCGAAACAAGAACCTGGACTTCGGGCTGATTGATCTGGATCGGACGCACATCTTCAGCTTCAATTACATTTGGGAGCTGCCGTTCTTCAAGAACAGCAAGGGTGTGGCGGCATCGGTGCTGGGCGGATGGCAGATCTCCGGCATTACGGCGTTCATGAGTGGATTGCCGGTGAATGTGACGCAACCGGGCGATGTGGCCAACTTTGGCGGCGGAACCGGCGGTCAGCGGCCGGACCTGATTGGAGATCCTAACGAGGGGCGCGGCCAGAGCCTCACCCGATACTTCAACACGGCGGCCTTTCAACAGGTGACCCGGGCGATGGGAATCGGGACATCACGGGTAAATCCGGTGCGTGGTCCGGGCATCAACAATTTCGATTTCAGCGTGTTTAAGAATATTCGTCTGCGAGAGGGAACCCGCTTCCAGTTCGGAGCCGAGTTGTTCAACATGTGGACCCACTCGCAGTTTGAAGGGGTGGGGGGCGGGTTGGGAAACCCGACTTTCGGCCAAGTTACTTCCTCGCGCGATCCGCGCGTGATCCAGTTGCGCGCCAAATTGTCGTTTTAGGCCGGCGGGTCTTTCTTTCCACCGGACGCGCCGAATTCGCTGGCTGCTTTCTGCTTGGCCCAATCGACCAGGCGCTGGATTGGCGGGAAAAACTCGCCGAGAATGATCAGGCCGGGGATCATGAATATCCAGCCGGGCATCACGGGCAGGATGATGCCGATGATACCCAGAATCACCAACCCGATCCCCGTCAATAGCTTAAGCGTCTTCTTGAAAACAGGCGCACAACGGAGCTTCTCAGCCGCTGGCATGAGTCCTGTGTTCCTCTCGTAGTTGGTGGCGCGGCGAGCGCCCTGTGCGCTTGTTGAAAACCAATCTGGAGCCCTGGTTCCATTATCCATTGAAATAGGGGAACCCGCCATGGCGCGAGCACATTCCAATTGAAAGATGAGCCTGGAGGGGACGCCGGGATAACCGGGACCAAGTAAGGGCTCCTTTCCACAATTCGGTGTCGGCGGTTCGATATCGGAAACAAGGGACTCGTCGTCG
>Ga0080064_1005310_pt1 | contig 15307 bp, 12 predicted proteins | sample Subgrocontami54m_FD_69260 | JGI IMG/M metagenome (GOLD analysis project Ga0080064, IMG submission 69260) | Subsurface groundwater microbial communities from S. Glens Falls, New York, USA - GMW46 contaminated, 5.4 m (SPADES assembly) (version 2) ...
AGTCAGGATGAAACGACGAGCACTGAGCTGCTGCTCCCGGCTAAGTTTGCGTCCAGAAAGGCTCGCCGCTGCCTCAGGTCCGTTGAAGGCCTCGACCCAAGACCGACTAAAGAAGTCGTCGACTAGATCGGGATGGTCTTTCAGCATTATCGACAGGCGATCCCGATCCAAGGGTTCAAAAGTGATGTTCAACGCTTCGCATCGTTCGCGCTGCCTTTCGATTTCCTCAGCCAATTCAGTTGCCTTCAAGCTGGACGCAACGGCCAGCCGAAATAACTTGGTTCGACTTGCCCAGTCGCCCTCCAAGAACTTCGTGACCGCATTCTTGATGTCGGTGGTTGTTACCTCCTGATACCGTTTGCACTGCCAAGTCGCATAGTCCCCGGTTGCGCGTCGGACATACAAGTCGATCCCTTCCTGGGCTTGACCACGCTCGCCGTAGATCCGAGCGTCCTCGACGTCACCGCCACGATGCGCGAGGCGAAAGCAGAGCCGCTCAAAGTATTCCCAAGAAAGGCTACCTAAAGGCAGCACTTGCTCGCGGCTTACCACCGGCGGTGCAACAGCAGGTGCGTCAATATCAAACCACAGAGAAGCTATTTCCATGTTTGCGCAGGAGTATTCCTCGAAGCTCCCGATGCTATGTTCCAATTTTAGGCCCCGCGAGATGGTAGATGATGTGCCGAAGCCAGGCGAAGTTGGCGTCGCGAGCGGGCGGCTTGCCGAACTGCCAACGCCACTCACTCTCCATACCCCAACTCCTTCAGGGTGTCGGCGATTGCCGCATTGAGCTTCCCGGCTTCGGCCCGCTGTTCACGCAGCATCGCAGTGAGCATGTTCCGGGTCATCACGTTGCCTCCTCCTGATCTTCGAACAGCCGTAGGTAGGGGTCGAAGCGGAAGCGCCGGTTGCGCGCGTAGCCGGTGATTTCCCGCAACAGCCCGACATCCACCAGACGGTTGACGAGATTGTTCGCGCCCGCAGGAGTGACTTTGAGCCACTGGCGCACGCGGGCGACGGTGACGATCGGGTGAATGAAGAGTTTTTCCATGATCCGGTGGCCATTGGCAGCGGCGCGGCCGAGCCGTTCCGTGATTCGCTCGCGGTATTCCTCGCGCATGCGCAGGATGGCGGCGGCGGTTTCGGTGGCCTGGCGGCTGACTTCAGCCACGCCGCGCAGGAAGAAGGCGAGCCATGATTCCCAGTCGCCGGACTCGCGCACGGCCTGCAGGCGTTCGTAGTACTCGGCACGGTGGCGCTTGAAAAAATGGGACAGATACAGCACGGGTCGGGCGAGCAGTTTACGCTCGGTGAGGAGGAAGGTGATGAGCAGGCGGCCGACACGGCCATTGCCGTCGAGGAAGGGATGGATGGTCTCAAACTGCGCATGTGCGAGCCCAACTTGTACCAGCGCGGGCGGCGCATTTTCGGAGTGCAGAAAATGTTCGAGTTCGGAAAGCGCTTGGGGAACCTCATGGGGCGGCGGCGGAACAAAGGTAGCCTCTCGCAGCGTGCAGCCTCCCGGGCCAATCCAGTTTTGGCTGGTGCGCAGTTCGCCGGGAGTGAGGCGGCCTCCGCGCACGCCCTGCATCAGCTCGGCGTGGATCTCGCGGATGAGCCGCACGGAAACCGGGAGTTCGGCAAGGCGCGCCAGTCCGTGGTTCATCGCCCGCACGTAATTGACTACCTCGGCCACGTCCGCCGGCGCGTCCGGGTCGTTTAGACGCGCTTCTGCGGCCAGCAGGTTTTGTAGGGAGCTTTGCGTGCCCTCGATCTGGCTGGAGAGTACGGCTTCCCTGCGCACGTACATGAAAACAAACAGATCAGGGTTTGGCAGCGTGAGCACCGCGCCGTCGAGCCGTCCGAGGGAGTAGTCAGCTTGCGAGAGAAGGTCGCGCAAGGGCCCGCCCAAGTCTACGGGCGGTTCGGGCGGCAGCGGCGCCGGGATGAAAGCCTTATAACCCGTGGACTGTTGAACATAACGCCCGGCACGGTGTGCCTTGTTTTCTATTGCGTTCATTATGAATGGGTGTTGCACCTCATAATCAACGCTACGTTTATCATAAATCCGCCCGTGCGGCTATCATTAACACACGGTGAAGACGCGCAGCTGCGGTTCCGGCGCGAACCGCCCCAACTTGAAGTCACAGTTCGTGATTTCAAGTTCGCAAGCTCGCCGGCGGTCAGTCAAATGGCGCGGCGGCCAACCTACTCGTCATACCCCAGTTCCTTCAGGTTTCGCGCGATAGCAGCGTCGAGCTTTGCCGCCTCGGCCTGCTGCTCGCGCAGCGTCGCGGTGAGTCGCTTCATCTTGTCTTCGAACGGTTCGCCGTCATCTTCCTGAGCCTCCGCGCCAACGTAGCGGCCCGGTGTGAGGACATGGCCATGCTTGCGGATGTCGTCGAGCGTAGCGGATTTGCAGAAGCCGGGGATGTCTTCGTACTTACCGGCGCCCTTTTCGCCGCGCCAGGCGTGATAGGTGCGTGCGATGCGGGCGATCTCGTCGTCAGTTAGCTCGCGGTGTGTGCGGTCCGCCATAACGCCAAGCTTGCGGGCGTCGATGAAAAGAACCTCGCCGCGGCGGTCGCGGTATTTGTGATTTTTCTTGTCGCGGGTAAGGAACCACAGACACGCGGGAATTTGCGTCGAATAAAAGAGCTGGCCGGGGAGGGCGATCATACAGTCCACGAGGTCGGCTTCGACGATGTTCTTTCTGATCTCGCCTTCGCCGGACTGGTTTGACGACATGGACCCGTTGGCGAGGACGAACCCCGCGAGACCCATGGGCGCGAGGTGATGGATGATATGCTGCACCCAGGCGAAGTTGGCGTTGCCGGCGGGCGGTTTGCCGAACTGCCAGCGTTTATCGTCGCGCAATCGGTCGCCGCCCCAGTCGGAGATGTTGAATGGTGGGTTAGCGAGGATGAAGTCGGCTTTGAGATCGGGATGGCGGTCGTTGTGAAAAGTGTCGCCGTGGCCGATCTGGCCGTCGATGCCACGCAACGCGAGATTCATTTTCGCCAGGCGCCAGGTGGTGTAATTGCTTTCTTGACCGTAGATGCTGATGTCGCTCTTAGCTTTTCCGCCATTGCCATTACCGCTTTTGTGAGCATGGATGAACTCGACCGACTGCACGAACATGCCGGAGGAGCCGCAGCAAGGGTCGTAGACGCGCCCGTTGTACGGTTCGATCATCTCAACCAATAACTTGACGACGCTACGCGGCGTGTAGAACTCGCCGCCTTTTTTGCCTTCCGCGCTGGCGAATTGAGAAAGAAAATATTCGTAGATACGACCGAGCACGTCTTTAGAGCGGCTCTCGGCGTCGCCAACTCTGATATTGCTGATCAGATCGATCAACTGGCCAAGGCGTTGCTTGTCGAGCGCGGGCCGCGCGTAGTCTTTCGGCAAAACTCCTTTCAGCGAGACGTTGTCACGCTCTATCCCCGACATCGCATCGTCGACGAGCTGACCAATCGTCGGCTGCTTAGCTTGCGCTTTGAGATGTGACCAGCGCGCCTCCGGCGGCACCCAAAAGATGTTAAGCGCCCGGTATTCGTCGGGGTCTTCTGGATCGGCGCCCTGCGCCTTCTCCGCTTGGAGCTTGGCATGCTGCTCTTCGAAGGCATCGGAGATGTACTTGAGAAAGATCAGCCCCAGGACGACATGCTTGTACTCGGCGGCGTCCATGCTGCCGCGCAGCGCATCGGCCATCTGCCAGAGCTGGGCTTCATAGCCGACATTGGCACCGTTGTTGGTTTTCTTCTGATTGCTCTTAGCACGCGCCATTAACAAGACTCCGAGGACAATTGCTGAAGCTATTGGGAGCAAACACCCAACGTTCGGTTGAGTTTACGCGATATGCATGCAGCTGTTCAAGGACCAAGATGGGCGTGAGCTGCACAGCCATGCGCGACTCGGCTGCCCTACTCGCCGAAGGCAAAGCGCTGGTAATCTTTCCGGAAGGCTATCCGAATATCGATCCGAACTATACGCCCAAGAAATCCGCCGAAGAACTGCTGCCGTTCAATTCCGGCTTCGCCGCCATCGTTGCGGCAGCGGAAAAAAAATCCGGTAAGGGAATCCCGATCATTCCCGTGGGGATTCACTATGAACGGGGAACCAGGTGGACCGCTCACTTGAACTTCGGAACAGCCGTTTATGCGACGGATTTTCCTTCCCGGGCTGCATTGGTCAAACACCTCGAGATCGAGGTGGCAGCATTATCAGGGATGTCATCCTCAAGAACCAAGCTGCGGAGCAACTGATGGGTACCAGAGATTTAGTGTCCAGTTCGATAGGAATCGTCGCGTCCGGTGCGGCGGACGCCGGCCTCAGCGACGACCTGGGCTGGACTTGGCCTTACTCTTGGTGACCGTTTTGCCCTGAGCTGCCACAGTTGGTAATTCTTTTTGTGGCGCGCTCCAAACCATGCCGCCTTTCTCGTTCAGCAGCATCATTGAATAATCAGCCAAGCGAAAAGTTTTAGTCAAAGCAGGAGGGAGCGCGTCCGCATGTCCCAACGCCGTGCGAATGTTGCCGTCATCGTCCATGAACACGAGGTACGGAGACCAACTCGTTCCCAGCCCGAGGGAAGCTCTAGCCGTGTTCTTATCGCCGTACAGCACGAGACCTCCCGAACCCTGAGTGGCGACCGCCAGACCGACGCGGGGAGTTCCAGTCTTATCGGTCAGCGAAAGACTGGGGGATCCCTCCGAGTCTACCGACATAATGGCGCGGGAATTGCCGGTTCGATCGTAGAGAGTCAGCGCCGGTCTTCTTACCGCAGTGACTTCCAAAGTCGCTCCGAGACCGCCGTCCAAGTTCGTCAGCACCAGCAGCGGCGCGCCGTCGCGGTCCGTGCCGAGGGCCGCCAGATTTCTCCCGCTCGCGTCTTTGACGACGAAACGTCGCGCCTCGATGACTTCGGGAATGTTGCCGCCAGCCTGCCCCATAAGAAACACAAGCCCGACTCCGAGAAAGGCAAACAGCCCGAAACGCCTTAAGCGCCGATTGCCGCGCTCCAACCGATCGAGCCTATCTCTTAAAATTACCAGTTCGTCCTTCGAAGATATCATCGATGTCTCCCGTCTCGATTTTATGGGTCGTGGTAATTGAATTCGTTGTGCTGAATGGTGTTGATGAAACAGAGCGCCAGCGGCTGGCCCGCGTTGCCTGCTAGCTGAAGCAGCCGGGAAACAGCCTTGCTCCTCGGAAAAAAGGTACGATAACCCACTTGTTCATACGCCTTTTTCTCCGGCAGGCTGTTGGCATAAATGATCGCTGTGCGGTCGGTGGTCATGTTCGGCGCCAGGCTTTGAGCGAGCGGCAACCCTTGACCTGCGTTGTTTCCGAAGAGCACGTAATCCACGCCGTCATCCATCTGATCTTCCAACGCGCGCATGATGCTCGGCAACGAAACCTCGTCCCAGTTTCTCATCTCGAACTTGGCCTGCGCCGCCGTCAAAACCTTGGGATATCCTTCAGCGACTCTGAAGACTCTCTCGCGCTGGACGAATCGGGTCCAGGGGAGGGGCGGACTCGCGACGAATTCTCCCAACGTCACCTCGTTGTCCAAGATCAAGGCTACGAAGTGATCAGGAGATGACCGGGCGATGTCAGCGCGAAGAGTCATAATGAATTCTATGCCTCGTCGTACCAAACGATTTGTAAACATTGATTGTTGATGTACTTTTCAACTTCGTGTCGTATGTCAGCAGACTTCGGAGCGCGGGGATAGATAATACCAGGACACACATCTATCCGGTCTTCGCCAACATACTTCTCGATGTAATTCCAGATCTGTCTGCAGTGCGACGCAACAAGTTTTCGGCGGTTGCAGGGTCTGACTCTTCCCCAATCCGTCGACTTTATTTCTATTACTGCCACAAAGTCTCCAATTTCATCCACGAAAAGATCTATACGACCGCGGCGAATATGGGTAGTTTTTTTCGGATCAATCCCAAAAACAATTCCGTGCTCTTTGTGTATTCCGCCTTCCGCCGTTCTTTCCCAATCAGATTGAACGCGTTCATGGAAGTCCTTCCCCTGTCGAAGGATCTCTGGTTCCAACATTGTCTCTCGCAAATAACTCTTCCGACCTCAGACTACAACCCTAATCCCCGGACGACCCGCCCCCCGTTTCCAGAACGCCGCCGGGTCATACCAGTGTTCGAGGGCGGCTTCGAGGTCTTCGACGATTTCCTGGGCAAAAACGTCAAGGTCGGAGAAATTGTCGGAGTCGTCGAGGCTTGCCTTGGCGTGGGTGAAAAACCAGCTTGTTCCGATTTCTCCCCTCCGGTGGCTTTCCTTCTTTGTAAGCTTTGACTGGTCCGAAACACGCACTTTGACGTCGTGTCGATTCTGAGAGAAGAGACTGGCAAATAATCTCAGCCAATGTGCTGCTCTGTCTCGCCGAAGAAATCCTAATTCAGACGTTCGGCCAGTGCTGGCCGCGCGTTAGAAAAAGCTCCAGTAGTGTTCAGAAACCACTTGCGTTCCGGCTGTAGAGTTGTTAGCGTAGCGAATCATGGACGTGGTGTTGAAGTACCGCGGCCGGGTGATTCGCGAATCGGATTTGGCGATCATCCGGGCGCTGATCGAGGAGAACCCAACAGCGAGCCGGCGCAAATTGTCGCGGCAGCTATGCGAAGTCTGGAACTGGGTTCAGCCCAATGGCGCGGCGTGCGACATGATATGCCGGGGTCTGATGCTGGCGCTGGATCGGGGGGGGCCACATTGCGCTGCCACCCGTGAGGCAGAGACCGCTGAACCCGCTGGCGGTGCGCCGCCGGCCGCAATGTCCGCAGATCGATGCCGCGCCAATCGCGTGCGGCCTGAAGGACATCGGTCCGCTGGAGATTCGGATGGTGCGGCGGACGCCGCAAGAGCCCTTAGTCAATGCCCTGATCGAACATCATCATTATTTGGGCTATACGCAACCGGTTGGCGAACAACTCAAGTACATGGTGTTTGCCGGGGAGCGGCCAGTGGCGTGTCTGACATGGTCTTCGGCGGCGCGGCATTTAGGGCCGCGGGACCGGTATATAGGCTGGAGCCCGGAAGAGCGCCGGCGCAACATCCGGTTCATCGCCTATAACAGCCGGTTTCTGATATTGCCCTGGGTCCAGGTGAAGTGCCTGGCGTCGCACATTCTGGGCCGGATGACGGCGCTGGTGGCCCGCGACTGGCAACGCGTTTATGGGCACCCGGTCTATTACCTGGAAACTTTCATCGACCCGCAGCGGTCACGCGGAACCTGCTACCGCGCGGCGAACTGGATCGTACTGGGCCTGACCACGGGCCGCGGGAAAGCCGCCACGAGCCACCGGCCGAATCGTTCGCTCAAGCAAGTGCTGGCCTATCCCCTCGACAAGCGCTTCCGGCGCTTAGTGACGGCGTTGTGAGCGCGGGCATGATCGCGATCGCACCGGCACCTGGCTTGCGCCGCCGGCTCCAAGGGCCCGGCCGATGAGGGCCTACACCGCCGCCACGCTGACGCCTTTCCTCGACGAGGTGCGCGCGTCGAACCTGACGCCAAACGCCAAGACGATAGCCGGGCAGTTGGCCGCCGACGCCGTCGCGCTCCGCGCCAAGGTTGAGGTTCTGGAGGCCGAACTGGCCAAGCTCGGGCAACAGCGCGTCAATGAAACCGTCAACCAGCCCTCCAGCAAAAAACCCGAATGGGATAAGGGAAACGGCCGAGACCCCGGCAAGACGCGGCGCAAGCGCAAACTCGGCGGCCGGCGCCCGGGCTCGGGCAACCGGTCCAAGAATCTCGAACCGGACCGTTCTGTCCATAACCCTCTGGAGCAATGTCCGGATTGCGAGACCGGTTTGACCGATCAGCCGTCGGTGGATGTCAATACGCGGATCGTTGAGGATATCGAGCCGCCCGCCGAAAAGACTGTCGTGACCGAGGAAATCTCCGAACGGAAGTGGTGCCCCACCTGTCAGAAGATCGTCTCCGCCAAATCGCAGCTGGCGCTGCCAGGCTCCGACATCGGACTCCACGCCACCGTCCGCATCGTTTATCTCTGGGTGGTGGTGGCGCTGTCGCTCCCCAACATCCAAGCCTATCTGTCGCGCTTCATGCGGCTGGACTTCTCCACCTCCGGAATTTCCAAGCTCCTGATCCGGGTTGCGGCAATCCTGGCTCCCGTCTCGGAGGAAATCCTTCAGGACGTCCGCCAGGGATTCCAGGTTTGGGCCGATGAAACCGGCTGGCACGTCCGCGCAATCAACTGGTGGCTATGGGCCTTTGCCAATCAAACATCGGCTTACTATTACACCGCGCGCAATCGTGGCTCGCCCGTTGTCATCCAGATTCTTGGCACTGTTTTCGCGGGCGTGCTCATCACCGACGGTTGGGGCGCTTATAACGCCGTGGACTGTCTGTTCCGCCAGACCTGCATGGCCCACGTGTTCCGTAAGATCCGCCGCCTCGTCGAGGACAATCCCAACGCCCGCTCCATTCTCCGTTTCTATGTGCTTCTCAAACGCATCCTGCGCGATGGCGAACGGCTGCAGCAGCGCGCCGCCCATCTGGATGAAAAGGCATTGTTCCACTCCTATGAACGACTCGAAGCCCGCCTCGATCTGCTCCTGGCCTGGAAAAACCCGAATCCCATTCTCGCGTCAATCATCGCGATCGTCCAGCGCCAGCGTGGCCGCATCCTGACCTTCGCGCTGCTGCCGGGCTGCCCCAACCATAACAACTACGGCGAGTACATCATCCGCAAAGGTGTCCTCAAGCGCAAGATCTCCGGCGGCAGCATGTCCCCAAGAGGCGCCCAAGCCTACGCCACCCTCATCTCGATTGCCCAGACTTGCCATCTCCGCAAGATCCCATTCCCTTCATTTCTTCTCGCTTCGCTCCGTCACTATTGCCGCACTGGCAAGCCTCTTCTGCTATCCGAATACGCCTCCCTCATGGCCCAAGAGAAAACGGCTGCATAAGATCTCTGCCGGGTAGTCAGAGATCTTTCCAGAAAGTCACAAATTGCGAAGAGTATGTGCGGAATGCTTTCGGACCAATCAGAATTTACCCTTCTTTCAATACTGAACGGCTAAGAACCAGCTGGAAACGGAGCCACCATATAGTCCCGGAGCCGGAACGCTGTGTGCGATCCGTGTTCAACCAGCTTGTCAAGCAATGTGAGCACCGAACGGTGGAGTTCTGGTCGCTGTCGAACGACTGTACCGAAGTTGTAGCACACGCTGCGAAGCAGAACCTCCAACTCAAAATCGGCGCCGGGGTCGGCAATAAGGTTGGTTTCCTTTGCACTTTCAATTGACTGACCTAGCCACATAATCGCGTCTGGGAGAAACACTTGCCCGACGGCGTTTAGCAGCGATGTGAGCGCGCCAAACCCGGCCGGTGTGTCGCCAATGGTGGACGCAGCAGACTCGAAGAAGTCCTTGTTGGACGTCACAGGCGCCCATTCTTTCGCGCCATCTTTCCATTGAACGTCAGCAAAGAGAAGAATGCGCACGAACTTTCGCATCTCGCTGTAACGCCACCGATGGCGCGAAGCTTCCCGCAGGAGTAGGTGTTTGAATACAGACTCGGCTACGCTACGCCAGATAGTCCAGAACGGCGCTCCAGAACGAACTCTATCCTCTTCGGCCGGGAGACTCTCAAGCAACACCGCAAGCAACGTTGGGCACCTTTCAATGTTCGCGAGAAGCGGTGCAGCTAAGCTACCCGCGTCTTCAGGCGTCCGGGCAAGCGCAAATCGCGCGAGCAGCGGAGCGAAGGCGTGCTGAAACTCATGACTGACAGGGCGCGTAGACTTCCACGCCTCGCCCGCTTCAGCTTCTCGCAGTAACGCACCTAAAGAAGCGCCGAAGAACCCCTTCAGGTCCGCGTCCTCTGTATCGGGCTCCACCATTGATAATGCGTCCAATAGTTCGGGCCAATCGTACGTCTTGAGATCAATCTGCAAAGACTCGAATACGTCCGACGTTTGTCTACTAACTATCCGCCCGCGAATCTCGGCGGTCACGTCTTCTACTTCATGTTCAACCACTTCAGGAGAATAATCCAAATCACGGCGATGACTTGTGCGAATCCGGTTCTCCGCAGCGGCAAGCTCTACTAGTCCACCAACGCAAGCTTTGGCGAGTCCGGGATTGATCTCCCACAGCCAAACACGAATTCCTTCAGCTACGTAATCCCGTACCTCTTCGCTGGTGTGAGTCACCGCCACTGCAAGACACTCTTCGACTTGCCTCCTCGTTTCCTCGTCTTCGACGAGCCGAAGAAGCAACGGAAGCACAAGAGCCGCAGGTCTGGACCCCTCAAACGCTCTTTTTGAGATGCGAGTCTCTCGACTTTTGTCTGCATCCTTGCGGAGCACCTCTTCGATCAATACCGCTCGACACCATGCAAGTTCTTTTGGTTGCAGTTCAGACGCATGGTCCCGGATAACGTACGCTGCGACAAACCGGGGCCCGGCGAGATCAAGTGAGGTAATGCCTGGCACCGCCGGGACATCGTGTTCCAGGGCTTTCGCCTCCCCTAACGCTTCACTCCAATTCGGGAAAGGATCATTACTCGGCGATTCGCCGCGAAAGCGAGCCATACCCCAATTCGCCAATAGCATGCGACGGTTAAACAGCTCGCGATCTTCCACGCCTTCATTGATGAACTGCTGAAGATCAAGCGGAGGTTCGCTAGAAATCAAGATGACTTGACCAGGTTCCTGGCCCTTTTCTGCTTTGACATGACGAGCGTCCATTCTGTGGAGCGCGATGCGCCAAGTCTTATCGGCTTCTGTTTGCTTCTCCTGAGGCGGTAAGGATTTCAGGAAACGATCAAGAATGGGCCAGATTTTTTCTCGAAGCGGCGTGAGCTGTAGGCGAAATGCAAGTCCTTCGAGGTTGCTTTTTCGGTGTGGAAGCTCAGCCGATCTCTTTCGCTCGCTGTCGTAGATTCTGTCTATCCCTTGTGTCGGAATTCCTAGCGTGGCCGCAAGGTCAGGAACATTTGCGCGCTCTTGATACGAACGGGCGAAGTCCCACTGGTAAAACTCTCGAATATCCAGGATCCTAAGAACGTCATCTCCGATGGCTTCGGGATAGGCAACTGCAACCGAAGCGAGTACAGCCATTGTCGCGACCGACCGGCTCGTTTCAAACATCTCACGGAATATGTCCCGTATATCTTTTTTCTGTTTTGCCTGTTCGAGCAGCCAAACTTCTAACGCCATAAGGCCACACTCAAGTACTGCTGGTGCTGCCGCCAGTCCTCGATACATATACCACAGTCGACCGCTGCCAATGACCGTCCTCGCACCACTCTCATTGGGTATCTCGACCTTCACGACTTCATCGCCGAATTCGGAATTTGCGTAACAATCAGCAGACTCGTTCAAAAGCCTAACAATAAACTCGATTGCTAGAGCCGGGTGATAGGCCAACAAGAACGCAAACGGACCTTGCAGTGAGCTCGGTGGAATATAGTCGAATTGAACATAACGTGTCAGACCAAAGCTTTGCTCAAGGTCAAGACGGGAGTCAAATTCATCTTCATCCTCGGAGCCAAGCCTCCAGCTCTTTCTGGCAACTTCGATCACAAGTTCGGGGAAGTGTGCACAAAGAGCCTGGCACTCGATCGATTTGGTGACATGCTCACGTATCGTTCTGGCCGGATAGTCTCGGGTTTGTTTGTTCGTCAGCGCTGAACGAACCAGCGCTTCAACGTCCTTGCTGGCTGCCTGGGGAATCTTGAATAGAATCTTCAGAAACTCCTGATCCTGCTTACTTGCATAGACGTCCGGGGCGGTCAGCAAACTCCAGTATTTAAGACATATCTGTGCAACAGCTGCTGATTCTTTCGGAAGCGGCACGGTCGGCCCAATCGGCTGAGCCCAATCCTTCAGGAACCCCAACACAACGCTAGTGTCCTTCAAGTCGAAAGAGTCAAGATTTCGATAGGTGAAGTGGATCAGTTCACCCCAGCCACTACCGACCGGAACGACGAACACGGTCCCCAGCACCACATGACTACGATACGCATTGAGCCCGGACATCCGTAGCAAGGATTCGTTGGGACCTTTGCAGGCGGTGCGGAGCACTTGAATTAGGCGCCGGTAGACTACCTTTCCGTTCTCGAGCAGCAACCGCTCAACTCGGCGAATGAACTCTCCCGCGTTGTCGGATTGCAGGACCGAGACTGCAATCTCGTCACGCCAAATAGGAAGCATATCGTCTCGCTGGAAAGCTGAAGGCACAAAGTCCATCACAGCTTGGTTCTGAGATCCGGCCAACGCTTCGGACAGCCACAGGCGGAATCCACGGCGAATCGCCGGCTCTGTTCCGACAGCTGCTAGAAACTTAAGGGGTTCACCACTATTCGCTTCAAACTCCAGGCCGATAAATCTTGAGATTGCCCAGTCTTCAAGCACGTCGTGAGCCGGCGCGTAGCCGCCCAGTTTCGATTCAACGAGAATGCCGTCGCCGACTAATGCCTGCACAGCTTCTGGGTCGCACCCCTCGGCCGAAACGAAGAGACTCATGCGCTTAGCTCGTTCCTGCGATATCGTTAAGAAAGCAATTCGTCTCTTGAGCGGCATTCCTCCTTGTTTTTGAGATACACGCTCGACATAGTCTCTCCATACGATCTCCTTAAATTGTCTCTCGTCGATGCTACGTGCCATCTCAGTGGACACGGTCGAGGGAAACGCTTTCCACGCCAGCGAGAGGATGAACAGGTTCCGAAGAAGTTTTTCCAGCTTAGGGTTCTCCAAGAGTGGCGCCAGATGAGTTGCCTCACGCTTAATCCACGCCAATTCGGCTGAAGTTAAAAGGGGAATCTGAAGCATTTTCGATTGAGAACCCCATTGTCCGAGGAGGTGCTCCCGTAGTTCTTCCGCCGGCGCTTCTCGGCACGTAATAACGACAGTCCACGAAGCATCATCGCTGAGTTGCCGTAGGAGTTGCCTGAAGGCATCAAGGCTTTTCAGTTCAAACAGCTTTTCCGCTCCGTCGATAAGCAGAAGTTTGCGTGGCAACAATGAAAATTCAGCCTTTAACTGCCCCACCGTAAGGCCAATCCCCATACTCGTCAGGAATTGGTGGACATGCTCATGGTTAAACTCCTGAGCTTTGAAACCGAACGAACGGATTGCTGGCTCCAGTTTTTGCAACATCATCTTGACTACTGCCGACTTTCCAGAACCAGCGGCCCCTTGCACTATGACAACACCGGACGACTCGACAACGTCAATGAGTTCATCCACTGGTTCCGTCCGTGGAAGATGTAATCCCGGAGCAAGCTCGGTGCTGATGGTTCCAAGAACTAGCTCGCAATGTTCACGCAAGCGTTGGACTGTGTCTCTTTGAGCCTGCGACCGGGTCAGTTGTACGGCTGCTTTCAATCTGTCGGGCATCTGCGAAGCCATGAACGTGCCCGCAGTCTGATTCCATTCCTGCGCCAGGCATATCAGGCCGTCCCAAATAGTTTGCGGATCAAGAGCGCCTGCTGCGTTGCGAGCCATCTCAAGCACAGTGAGTATCGAGGCTTCGTGTTGGCTGCCTGGCATGTCGAAGTCATAAGATAGGAGATGGAAGTGCTTCAGAAATAACCAAAGACTCTCGTTGGTCATCGCACCACCGGCACTGTCTGTGAGCACCTCTCGGAAGACCTTCAGATAGTTGCGCTTCCCGTCCGAGCTGAATCTTGCTGTGTTTAACTTTCCTATGAACTCCGACGCTGTCGCTGATGTGCGAGCCCATTCCAGGAGAGGGCGGGCGTGTTGAATAACCTGGTCCGACAGTGGACCGGTAACCAAGGCGATTACATCTCGTCCCTGAGTAAACACATCGGGCTTGTTGAAGTCCGCCCAAGCACCTTTTAGCGCCTCGCGAAATTCAGAATCAGACTTGGTGATCGTGGCGTGATGCTTCACTTGGGCTAGCAAGCGATGTTTCTGTTCGAGGTCCGACAGAATCTCCACGACTATATCGTCGGTATCGTAGCCCGCTTGTTTTCCCTGGAACCGGACGGACCGTACGAGACCGCCTGGAAGACAAGGAACTCGCCCACCGATGAGTAGATGCAGCAGAAAGCTGGCCTGCACTTTAGCTTCGAGGAACGGACCTCCTCCGCCTGTACTAAATGGATTTGCAACTTCTGAAGTCATGAACCGGATTTCCAACTGATACCTTTGTTTGCGAACACGAACTCGGCCTTTCTGATCGCGAACTCCCAGCCAGTTTTCGTGAGCAGCCGGTTGATGTTGTCTCTGGCTTGGTTTTCAAGTGTGTGCATCTCGTCGCGTATCCTGCTGGGTTTCGACGGGGAGAAAACCTCCATTCTTGATGGATTTTACGCCAATAGCTGGCAGGAGGGCAACAACCGCTGACTACCATCAAAAATGGAAAGGCAAAGGAAATTGGAGACCAGGGACAGGAGAAAACCTTGCGGCGACTCTACTCTTCCTCGTCCTCTTCAACGGCGGACTCGAACGCCTTCAACTGGAGTTTGCCCTCTTTGTCCTTCACCAGCAACTCGACTTTCTTATCGAGTTCGGTCAATTTCTGATTGCAGAGTTTCACCAGGCTGACCCCTTTTTCTAAGGCGGCGAGGGAATCTTCGAGCGACAGGTCGCCGGATTCGAGTTGCTCGACGACCTGCTCCAGCTCTTCGAGCGCGGCTTCGTATCAGTTTTGGCGGTCCCAATAGTTGACCCAATCAGTGTCGTAACTCGTCGAGAAAGATCCAGTCCCCGGGCGCAGGCTCATACTTCCAAAAGATCCAGCCGTTGCAGGAATGTTTTACCACGGTAGAGTCCGCGAGGGCAGGGGATTTGTCGTTTTTGTTCTTGCAACGGATGAGTCAAGGTTTGTTTAGAGGCCGTATTTCAGGATTTAACAGGTCAACGGGTCGTTCATCGATGAAGCTCAGGATGTTTTCCATCGCCTGCTCGTAACGCTCGCTGAGGATCTCCACGGTCGCATAGCCGCGGTGCGACATGAGAATAGCGTTGTCAAAGCACCGCAAGGGATGATCCATCGGCAGCGGCTCGATGTCGTAAACGTCCAGGCCGACGCCCCCGAGACGACCGCTCTCGAGGGCTTGGATCATCGCTTGTTCGACCACGAGCGGGCCGCGCCCGGTGTTGACCAGATAGGCGCCGGGTTTCATCAGCGCCAATTCCTTGGCTCCGATGATACCGCGGGTTTGCTCGTTGAATTGGATATGCAGGGTAACCACGTCCGACTCTCTCAGCAGCGTTTCCATCGAGACAGCTTCCGCGCCTCCCTCCGCCGCTCTTTCGGGCGTGAGAGAGCGCGAGTAGGC
>Ga0080064_1005312_pt1 | contig 15299 bp, 14 predicted proteins | sample Subgrocontami54m_FD_69260 | JGI IMG/M metagenome (GOLD analysis project Ga0080064, IMG submission 69260) | Subsurface groundwater microbial communities from S. Glens Falls, New York, USA - GMW46 contaminated, 5.4 m (SPADES assembly) (version 2) ...
CCCCCCTTTCCGGGGTTTTGGTTTTAATTGGGGACTTTTCCCCCCCTTTTAAAAAATTTTTTTCCCCTTTTCCCTGATTTTCCCTTTCCCCAAAAAATTTTTTAAACCCCCCCCCCCCCCCGTCTTGTCAATATAATAAGTTTTTAGTAACTGTTCAGAAATGCGGAGGCGAATTGTCACAAAATGGCAGTAAGCGCGTTCTTAACTGTAGAAAGCTATGGAAAAGAACATCGATCTATCGACAGCCAGTCCTGAGCAGTTGCTTGCCCTCATTGGGGAGCAGCGGGCCGTCGTCCAGGAATTGCAGCGGCGGATTGTGGCCCTAGAGGAGCAACTCCGTCGTAGTGGGGGCGGCGGCGCCATGCCGGGCACCAAACCCAAAACCACCCGGAGCAAGGAGCGAAAGGAACAACGAAAACCACGGCCTCGTGGCTTCGCTCGGCAGCGCATGACCCCAACCGAGACCGTAGAGCATGCCCTTGGGCATTGCCCTGACTGTGGCATCAGGTTGCAAGGAGGATGGGTGCAACGCACTCGGGAGGCGCTGGAGGTACCCATGACGCCACTGCGGGTGGTGGAACACCGGTTCTTGGCTCAGGTCTGTCCCTTATGTCAGAAGCGATGGGTGGCTTCGGCGGACCTGGACGACGTGGTGGTGGGGAAACAGCGCCTAGGGGTGGGTTTGGTGAGCCTGATCGCCACCCTGCGGGAGAGGGGGCGACTGCCCATCCGCACCATTCAGTGGTTGCTGGACACGGTGTATCAGCTCCACCTGAGCGTCGGTGGCATCGTCGCGGTGCTGCACCAGACCGCCCATCAGGCCCAGGGAGCGGTGGCGGCGGTGCGGGAGCGGGTGCGGGCGAGCCCGGTAGTGCATGCTGACGAGACCGGCTGGCGGGAAGACGGCGTCAATGGCTACGTCTGGACCTTTAGCGCCCCCACAGAGCGCTACTTTGTACGGCGGGGCCGGGACAAGGGGGTGGTGGATGATGTCCTGGGAGAGGAGTTTGACGGGGTGCTGGTGAGCGACTTCTATGCAGCCTATAACCATTACCCTGGGCTGCACCAGCGCTGTTGGGTCCACCTGCTGCGGGAAATTCACGACCTCCGGCAACTCTATCCAGAGGATGACGGCTTGACCCAGTGGGCCACAGCAGTCCGGGCGGTCTATGATGACGCCTGCCAGGTGACCCATTCCGATACTGGTGTTCGCCAGCAGCAGCAACATCGCCTGGAGGAAAGGCTCTTGTCCATCTGCCGTCCTTTCTTGGAGGACACCCTTGCCGTCCAGCGTAAGCTGTGCCGGAGGGTGGAGCGTTTCCTCCCGGAACTGTTGGTCTTCGTCAGCCATCCCATGGTGCCACCGGACAACAATGCCGCGGAGCGCAGCCTAAGACACCTGGTGACTAGCCGCAAGATCAGTGGCGGCACCCGCTCGCCCCAGGGCAGCGCCACCAAAATGGCTCTTGCATCTCTCTTTGGTACCTGGCAGGCCCAGGGGATCAACCCCCTCCTCGCCTGCCGTCAACTTCTCGTTTCCCCTCAACTCTGAACTGTTACAGTTTTTATGGTATATATTTATAGTGATGTTGTAAGATTAGACTAGATCTTATGAGTATCTCTGATACTCCGTAAGCCTTACTCGTTCTAAGTTGCAAACTCGCAAGGAGTTGATATGACCACAGCCAAGGAAGTCTTTGTTCACCTGGCCGACTACGGCAAGGAAGAGCTGTTAAATTACTACAGAGGTATGCTTCTTATTCGCCGCTTCGAAGAGAAGGTCAACGAGATGTATGTAAAAGCCAAGATAGGTGGTTATTGCCATCTTAACAACGGCGAGGAGGCATGTATCGTAGGGGCCTACTCCGTTCTGGGTCAGGAAGACTATGTCTTTACCTCCTACCGGGACCACGGCCATGCTTTGGCTAGAGGCGTCCCTGCGAAAGAGGTAATGGCTGAGCTTTTTGGCAAGGTTACCGGGTGCTCCAGAGGTCGTGGCGGCTCCATGCACCTGTTTGACCCGGACCGGCGCTTTATGGGCGGGCATGCGATAGTTGGGGGACACTTGCCATTGGCTGTGGGCGTTGGTCTAGCCATAAGATACCGTGAAGGCAAAGAGAGTGTATTGTGCTCATTAGGCGAAGGCGCAACCAATATAGGCGCCTTCAATGAGTCCCTCAACTTAGCGCAGCTCTGGCGCCTACCTGTGGTCTTTCTATGTATAAACAACCAGTATGAAATGGGGACTCCTATATCCCAGACGTCGGCTCAGAAGGAGCTTTACCGTAAGGCTGTAGAATTTGACATGGCGTCTGAGCAGGTTGATGGCACCGATGTGCTGGCGGTCCGTGAGTCCGTTTTAGCCGGCCTGAAACGGGCACGTGAAAAGAGCCTTCCAACCTTTATAGAGGCGGTCTGCTATCGTCTGAAAGGCCATTCGGTTATAGACCCCGGACGGTACCGCGCTAAGGATGAGATCGAGCGCTGGCTTCTCCGTGACCCACTTATATTATTCCAGCAAAGGCTAATGGATAACGGCGTGTTGACAGAAGAGGACCATCAGCGGATGGACGAAGCTATAATTACAGAGGTACAGGAAGCTGTGGATTTTGCCGAGGGTAGCCCTTTCCCAGACCCGAGCAGCCTGTTTGATTTCCTATATGCAGAGAGCAGGGAGGAGTAGATTGGCAGTTATAACTATCAGAGAGGCTCTCAATCAGGCGCTCAAAGAAGAAATGGCGAGAGACCCTGACGTATTCATAATGGGTGAGGATATTGCTGTCTTTGAAGGTTCCTATAAAGTGACGGCTGGCTTGCTGGCAGAATTCGGCGAACGCAGGGTTATAGATACTCCCATATCAGAAGAGGGATTTGTCGGCGCCGGCATAGGCGCAGCTATGGTAGGTCTCAGGCCCATCATCGAGATAATGACCATTAATTTTTCTCTGGTTGCTGCCGACCAGATAGTAAACCACGCAGCTAAGATGTCATATATGTTTGGCGGCAGGACCAGAGTGCCTATTGTGATACGTACCCCAGGCGGCGGCGGCCAGCAGCTTACGGCCCAGCACTCCCAGAGTCTGGAGGTCTGGTACGCACACATACCCGGTCTTAAGGTGGTAGCCCCGGCAACGCCAGCCGACGCCAAAGGACTTTTGAAATCATCTATACGAGACGACAATCCCGTGCTCTTTGTCGAGAATATTGCCACTTATAGCGCTAAAGGCGAGGTGCCGGACGAAGAATTCTTAACTCCTATAGGAGTCGCGGATATCAAGCGAAAAGGTTCTGATATCTCTATAATCTCTCACTCCAGAATGACCTTGGTGGCGCTTCAGGCCGCGGTCCAGTTGGAAGAAGACGGGATAGACTGTGAAGTAGTTGACCTCAGGACGCTAAGGCCGCTTGACATAGAGACAGTATTGGAATCTGTCAGAAAAACACATCGTGCTCTTACATTAGAGGAGGGCTGGCGCAGCTATGGCATAGGCGCTGAGATAGCGGCATCTATAGCCGAGCTGGCCTTTGACAGTCTGGATGCTCCAGTCGGTAGAATCGCCGGTCTCGAGGTGCCCATGCCTTATTCCAAGCCTCTGGAGCTAGCCGTTATACCTGATATAGAGCGCGTAGTAGAGGGTGTTAGGAAGGTCTTAGGAGTAAATAGGATGTAATACTAATTTGGTTTAAATGGGCTCTAAATGAGTGAAGGCTAAATAGCGCTATCCCGCTCGTGGTGAGCCTAGCCTGCCCTGAGGCTCTCGAAGGGAACCATGAGTGGGGCAACCCAGCCAGTCCTTCGACAAGGCTCTCCTGAGGCTCTCGAAGGGCTCAGGACGAGCGGATATACAGTCCTTTTATCCATAATTGCTATAAAGGGGCGAGGTCATCTCGCTCTTTAAGGAGTGCGCCGATGCCTGAGATAACTATGCCGCGCCTCAGTGATACGATGTCTGAGGGTACAGTATCCCGATGGTTGAAAAAGGAAGGCGACCAGATAAACAAAGGTGACATCCTAGCTGAGATAGAGACCGATAAGGCCATTATGGAGCTAGAGGCTTTTGAGTCCGGAACGTTGGTAAAGATCGTCCAACCCGAAGGAGCAACAGTAGCCATTGGCGAGCCGATAGCCGTCGTTGCTAAAGAAGGCGAAGAGATAGCAGAGACTCCTGAAAGACCAGCATCCCCCCCTGAAGCGCAAGACCAGTTGTCTCCAACGATGAAGGATGCTCCTCAGGAAGAAGGTGGTGAGCCTCCTATGGAAAGGCCAACCGCAGCACAGGCCCCGGCGGGAACCGAGGAAGGCACCAAGCAAGATGGTAACAAGCCTGTGGCGGAACAGCCGAGATCTGCTCAAGCTACAGCATCAGAGCCGGAAGGTCCCAGGGATGAAGGTGAAGACAGGATCAAGGTATCACCCCTGGCTAGAAGGGTTGCCCAGGAGCTTGGAGTCCGGCTTGAAGAGGTAACGGGCACCGGGCCTGGTGGCCGAATAGTCAAGGAGGACGTGGAGAGTTACCATGAGCAGCAGCCTGCCGCGCCGCTCGTCCCAGCAGCTCCATCTGCGCCTACGGCCGGGGGTGCTCCAACTCCTACCACAGGAGCTACAGCCCCAAGCAGCGACGTAAAGCCGGACGTCGAGTATATCGAGCTCTCCAGGATGCAGAACGCGGTTGCCCGTAACACCGTGGAGAGCAAGACCAAGATACCCCATTTTACGGTTACGACTTCAATAGACATGGATGCCGCGGCTGAGCTGCGCAACACCCTTAACGAGGCTTTAGGGGGCGAGATAAAGATAAGCTACAATGATATCGTCCTCAAGGCCGTAGCCCTGGCCTTACAAAAGTACCCGGAGGTGAATGGGTCGTTTAGAGACAACAAGATCGTGCTCAATCACCGGGTGCACGTGGGCTTTGCCGCGTCTATGCCTGGAGGATTGGTGGTGCCGGTTATCAAGGACTGCGATAAGAAGAGCCTGAAGATTATAGCCACGGAGGCCAGGGCCCTTACAGAGAAGGTGCGGGCAGGTAGAATCCTCCAGTCCGACATAGAGGGCAGCACCTTTAATGTGAGCAACATGGGTATGTTCGACGTCGAGCACTTCGAGGCTATTATAACTCCTCCCAATGCCGCGGTGCTGGCGATAGGCTCCATAAAACAGGAACCGGTGGTCAAAGACGGTCAGCTAGCCGTGGGACTGGTGATGAGAGTTACTCTCTCCTGTGACCACAGGGTCTTTTACGGCGCCACCGCAGCCCAGTTCCTGGTTGAGTTCAAGCGCATAATAGAGAGCCCCATGAATCTAGTTTTGTAGGTGTTACAGTTATGGCCGAGGAACATTATCTAACCGTGATCTTAGGCGGTGGTCCCGCCGGCTACCCTGCTGCTATTCGTGCCGCTCAGCTTGGTCAAAAAGTAGCGGTTATCGAACGGGATAAGGTTGGCGGCGTCTGCCTCCATCGCGGCTGCATACCCACAAAGGCTTTGCTGGAAAGCGCTGAGGTGTACCACATGGCCAGCAACAGCCAGGACTTCGGTGTCACTGCTTCTGAGGTATCCTATAGCTATCCAGATATAATTAACCGTAAGACCAAGATCGTAGACCAGCTTCATAAAGGTATAGAGTTTCTGCTCCAAAGCAATAATGTAACCCTGATAAAAGGAGAGGGGATAGCAACTACTTCCAACAGCGTAACTGTAAGTGATGGCTCGGAGACCAGGGAGATAAAGTATGAGAACCTTATTATCGCCACGGGCTCCAGGCCCAAGAGTCTACCGGAGCTTAACATCGATGGCGAGCATGTATTATCCAGTGACCACGCTCTGAGCCTTGACCGCGTTCCCAAATCGATAATTATCGTTGGCGCCGGGGCGGTTGGCGTGGAGTTCGCCTCTTTGTACAACGACCTAGGGGTTGATGTTACCATAGTAGAGTTGATGCCGACTCTTGTCCCGCTGGAGGATAGAGATGTAGGCCAGGTGCTGGCAAGGTCCTTCGTGCGGCGCGGCATCAAAGTGCTTACCGGCACCAAAACAGATCCCGAGAGCCTGAAAATAGGTGAAGGACAGGTACAGATAGATATCTTGCAGGGAGAAAAAAGAGAGACTATCTCCGCAGAAAAAGTGTTGGTGGCGGTTGGCAGAGAGGCTATCCTGGACTCTGTGAAGGACCTAGGACTGGAGACCGAACGGGGCTATATCAAAGTAGGCCCAAATATGCGCACCAACAAGCAGGGAGTTTATGCTGTAGGCGATGCCATCGGAGGATACCTACTGGCCCACGTAGCCACTGCTGAGGGACATCAGGCGGTTGAGGCTATCGCAGGGGAGAGAACAAAACCTATAGACTACAACCGCGTGCCCAGGTGCACCTACTGCCGCCCTCAGATCGGCAGCATGGGAATGTCAGAGCAGGAGGCAAAGGACAAGGGCCATTCAGTAAAAAGCGCCCGCTACTCCTTCCAGTCCCACGGGCGCGCCCTTATAGCAGGCCAGACTGAGGGCTTTGCTAAAGTGGTCTCCGATGAAGAGACCGGCGAGATCCTGGGAGTGCACATAATTGGCCCAAGCGCCACCGAGTTAATCGCAGAGGCAGCCCTGGGCAAGTACCTTGAGGCAACATCTCTTGAGTTAGGACTCTCCATCCATGCGCATCCCACGTTATCAGAAGCAGTCATGGAGGCGGCTTTGGCGGTTGAGGGGCGACCGGTGCATATGGTGTTGCCTTCTGCGAGAATCTCTGCGAGAACCTTGCGTAAGAATGAGCTAGACACCCTAGGCTGAAGCCTAGGGCATGAAGACTGGATGCCACAGGCTTCAGCCTGTGGTGCTGCACACAAGGGAATTATGAAAGATCTAGAGTTCACGATACTTATATATCCGGATGAAGGCGGTGGTTATTGGAGTGATGTACCAGCGCTGCGGGGCTGCGGTTCCCAGGGTGAGACTGTCGAGGAGACCATCGAGATGACCAAGGATGCGATTCAAGGGTATCTGACCTCTCTAATAAAGCACGGAGAGCCCATACCAGATGAAAAAGGAATGGTGTGCATGGTGTACAAGGTAACGGTGCCAGTTTAGAGGAATGAGCAAGCTTAGTTACGCTGTTATTTTAGAACCTAACGATGAAGGAGAGGGTTACACGGCCACTGTTCCTGCACTGCCTGGATGTGTAAGTGTAGGAGGCAGTGTAGACGAGGCCCTTGAGAACATTAAAGATGCTATTCTCCTTTGGATTAGTATGGCGCGTAAGAGCGGCGAGGAGATACCTAAAGATAATGTTTTTGTATCTAAGGTCACTGTACAAGGTTAGATGGATTGAGAAGAGTTTAATTTAGGAATAATTATCATAATATGACTAAGATCCCCCGGTGCATGAGCACACAGCATCCCGACAATGTCCAGATCCCATTTTTTGCTGAAGACCCTGAGATGAGCGGCGAGGACGAGATCAAAGAGGCCTACTATGCCTTTGCCAACCTGGGCTGCGATGAGCAGATGTGGGACAGCGAGGGCAAAGAGGTTGATAGCTACGTCGTCAAGAAGCTTCTTACCAGGTACGAGGCATACTTCAGGGAGAACAGGCTTGGCGAAAACCGCTACCTCACCATCCGAGTGCCCAATCCTACCGTAGAAAGGGGAGAGGGTAAAATACTTTTAGAGACCCTGGACAGCATACCCCGGTCCTACGATGCCGCCAAGCTGTTTTACGGCGATGAGGAAGATTCTATACCAGCGCCGATTTTTGAAGTCATCCTCCCTATGGCCTCTACCGCCGTAAATATTAGAAGAGTCCATCACTATTATGCTGACTTTGTAGCCGGAAAGCAGGACCAGCCCTTGAGCGAAGGTGATATAACGGTTGCTCAGTGGATAGGAGAGTTTAAGCCGGACCATATAAATGTCATTCCTTTGTTCGAGGACATGGAGCACATGCTCAATGCTCACCTCATAACGGAGGAATACCTAAGGGGCATGGGTGTCAACGAGCATAGAGTCTTTCTTGCCAGGTCTGATCCGGCGATGAACTACGGGATGATTAGCGCGGTCTTGCTAAATAAGATCGCGCTGCAAAGACTTTGGGGAATGTCGCAAGAAAAGGGCATAGAGCTATATCCCATCCTTGGCGTAGGGTCGGCGCCCTTCAGAGGCAACTTAATCCCCGGCACGGTCGAGCGCACCATTAGTGAGTACCCCAGCGTACACACCTTCACCATACAGTCTGCCTTTAAGTACGACCATGATCCAGACGTCGTCAGGGATGCTGTCAGGACGATTCAAAACTCTCCAAAAGGCGCTCCACAGATAGTGGATGAGGAGCGTTGTCTTGACATAATTGATAGATACTCAGAGGAATATCAAAGGCAGGTAATGGCTCTTGCTCCTCTTATAAATGAGATAGCAAGATATGTACCGAGCAGAAGGAAGAGAAAGCTGCATATAGGGCTGTTCGGCTATTCTCGGGACGTTGGGCGGTTAAAGCTGCCCAGGGCTATAACCTTTACTGCCGCCCTTTACTCCATAGGGCTTCCGCCGGAGCTGCTTGGCTTAAGCGCTTTGAGCGTACATGATATCGATTTTTTGAAGGGCGTGTATTTGAACCTGGAGGATGACCTCAAGGACGCTCTAAAATATCTGAACACCAATGTGGCGTCGCTTTTGCCAAGAAATCTAACCGGAATATTGGACACACCTATCACAGACTTCGATATAAATGATGAGCATCAGGAGCTAACCAGTGAAATGATAGCCAAGCTGCTGAGAGACGAACGAGAAGGGCTGGGCGAGCAGGTGGTGAAGGCTGCAAGTATAAGGAAATTTTTGGGATGATGCCCCTCGCCCTAACCCTCTCTCAGAGACGGATGATGTAAAATATATGTCTGGTATGGGGTAGGGGAGCACCTATGTGTGCGCCCTAATCACCGCCATCTAACCATCTAAGACTGTAAATGCTATAAGTCCTGGCATACCTGGGACAGGACCGGGGCAGACACGCAGGTCTGCCCCTACATTTTACGTAGGGGGCACCTTAATGAGTACACAGCAAATAGACAGTCAGCGTAAGCCTCCCTGGCTTAAAGTCCGCTTCCCTGGTGGGCCGAACTATATTCAGTTAAAGAACATCATGCGTGACCTAGAGCTTCACACCGTATGTGAGGAGGCGCACTGCCCCAATATCGGCGAGTGCTGGGAGAACCGTACCGCCACGTTTATGATCCTTGGTGCGGTATGCACAAGGCGCTGCTCCTATTGCGCGGTGACCTCCGGAATGCCTGTAGGACTGGATATTCACGAGCCTGAGCGTCTGGCGCAGGCGGTGCAGAAGATGGGGCTTAAGCACGTAGTAATAACCTCGGTCAACCGGGACGACCTGCCGGATGGTGGCTCTAGTATCTTTGCCGCCTGTATCAGAAAATTGCGAGAGAAGACACCGGAATGTACCGTAGAGGTGCTGGTGCCGGACTTCAAAGGGTCAAAGGACGCCCTTGCTAAGGTGATGAATGCAAGACCCGATGTCCTCAACCATAATATTGAGACCGTCCCTCGCCTTTACCGAAAAGTCCGTCCCGGTGGACGCTATCAGCGGGCCCTGGACCTTCTGAAAGAGGCCAAGGCTCTGGACTCTACAGTGCTGCGCAAGTCCGGAATAATCGTCGGCATGGGCGAGAGCTTCGATGAGGTGCTTCAGACCATGAGAGACCTTAGAGCGGTCTCGTGCGATATCCTGACGATAGGACAGTACCTGCGCCCCAGTCAGGAACACATAGTTATGGACCGCTACTATACTCCGGAAGAGTTCGCACAGTTGAAAGCGGCCGGCATGGCTATGGGATTCAAGCACGTGGAGTCCGGGCCTTTGGTGCGCAGCTCTTACCACGCCTGGGAACAGGTCCAGTCTGCTGGACCGAACGTGTCGGCGTCTACATAGGGCGCTGGCAAGTGATTACCCTACCACGCCAAAGGATATTAACCACCGCTCATGGTGAGCCTAGTTTACCCTGAGTTTATCGAAGGGAACCACGGTCAGTTCTTCCCTTCGACTTGGCTCAGGGTAAACTCTCAGCTCAGGACGAGCGGACAAAAAGGCTTTGGAGAACGTAGAGACTATGGGAAGAGACTGGCTTCTTCTCCGCCTAGGGGTTGTGGACTACAATAATGCCTGGAAGCTTCAGGGCAGACTAATGGCCGCGTGCCAGGAAGGCGGGATAGATGACGCCCTTGTCCTACTCCAGCACAATCACGTCTACACCATGGGCCGAAGGGCCAGCACGTCACATCTTCTGATGTCTGAAGAAGAGATGGTGGAAAAGGGGATTGCTCTCCACTACGTGGACAGAGGCGGCGACGTAACTTACCACGGGCCAGGCCAGATCACCGGCTATCCGATAGTAGACTTAAGGAAGCGTGGGCTAGATGTCCACAGGTACATCAGAGGGCTAGAGCGGGCGATTATACAAGCGTTATCCGAATTCGGGGTAAATGCCCGCCAGGACCCAGGATATACCGGCGTATGGGTAGGGGAGGAGAAGATTGCTGCCATTGGTGTTAAGGTCAGCCGCGGCGTAACTATGCATGGCTTCGCTCTGAACGTAAATCCAAGCCTGGAATATTTTGAAGGTATAATACCTTGTGGAATCGAGGGTCGAGCCATTACCTCAATTGCTAAAATACTGGGAAGTCCTGTAGAATTAGTAAGGGTTGAGGACAGCATAGTTCGCGCTTTTCAAGACGAGTTTGGTGGGAGTTTTATAAAGGTGTCATTAGAAAAGCTTGAGTGTCTAAAAACTACAGTGTCGGTACGAAACGATATAGGCAAGACCTTAACTTAAAATATAACCTACGGGGTGTAGCTCAGCTTGGCAGAGCGCTTGGTTTGGGACCATGAGGCCGGCGGTTCGAGTCCGCCCACCCCGACCATCTTAATATTTGGTTTACTAGGCCACAGGTATTATCTGTGGCATTTTTATGATTGACTTCTGACGCCTAGTATACAATATACTCAGAGCAAGCTAATTATAAGGATTGCATGATGACTACTAAGGAACAATTACACCAGCTTGTTGAGCAGTTGCCAGAGAGCGAATTGGCTACGGCGGAGGGCCTGCTGGCTGCCCTACTGGACACCGTCGAAGACCCAGTTTACAGAATGCTGCTTGATGCAGAAGAAGAAGACGAACCTTTGACTGAGGAAGATGAGGCTGCGATAGAGGAGGGATTGAAGCAATATCGAGAAGGAAAAGTTAAACCTCTTCAAAGCACAAATACAGCTTCTTAACGAATACCATGACCGATATAATTACAACTCAAACGCGCTGTCCCTGGCCGGGCAATGATACCTTAATGGTCGAGTACCATGACAAGGAATGGGGCGTGCCACAACATGATGACAGGAAGCTGTTTGAGGCTCTTGTCTTAGATGGAGCGCAAGCCGGCCTTAGCTGGCTGACGGTGCTGCGGAAGCGAGAGGCCTATCGCGCGGCTTTCCACAACTTTGATCCACAGAGGATCGCGAATTACGGTGAAGAGGATGTAAAACGTCTACTTAATGACGCTGGGATTATCCGAAATCGCTTAAAGATTCAGTCAGCTATCATCAATGCCCAAAAGCTCCTCGAAGTTCAAAAGGAATTTGGCTCGTTCGATACATATATCTGGGGGTTTGTTGGAGGCAAGCTTATAGTGCGGGGAGTACGGTCACTTGCTGAGATTCCAGCAACAACCAAAGAGTCCGACATCATGAGCAAGGACCTAAAGAAAAGAGGATTCAAATTTGTCGGCTCAACCATCTGCTATGCTTTTATGCAAGCAGAAGGATTGGTTAACGACCACACGGTTGATTGCTTTAGGTATAGTGAAGTTTATAAATAAGATATGAATGACCAAACATTTGAGGTTATTGCGCCACAGATACTATCTGTGGCATTCTTCTTATGAGAAATTGGATTGAAATTGGTGGAGGAAGAGTTGGTAAATTTTCCACTTACGGCTGAGCAGAAAGAGCTACAGGCGCTGGCCAGGCGTATTGCTCAGGAGCATCTTAGACCGCGCGCCGCACAAATTGACCGCGATGCTACATTCCCCGTTGATAGCATCCAGGAGCTGGGAAAGGTGGGGCTTTGGGGACTCACGATTCCGAGGGAATACGGCGGCCGGGGCGCAGACATGCTGTCCACAGTGCTGGTGATAGAGGCGTTGGCACAGGAATGCGCATCTACCGCGATGTGCTTCAAGATGCACCTGGAAGCGGTCAATCCACTGGCGCACCTGGCGACTCCAGAGCAGGCGGAGCGTTTTCTCGGGCCGATAGCTCGAGGAGAGCTATTTATGTCTGTGGCGTCAAATGAGCCGGCAACCGGAAGGCCGATGCAGAGTCTTGCAAAGCCGGTGCAAGGTGGATTTTATATAGACAAGGCTGAGAAGGCCTTCGTGACCTCTTCGCACTACTCTCATCTTTTCCAATTCCTTGCTAACCACGAGCCTAATGCCCCATCACCAACCGCCTTTATAGTCGAGCGAGATAAGATGGAGTGCAGCGTGCAGGGTGAATGGGATGGGCTTGGAATGCGCGGCAATGATAGCTGCCACGTGACCTTTTCTGGTACAATCCCTAATTCTAACGTGGTTGGGAGCATCGGAGGTATGGCTGACGTTAGGAAATTCCATTTGCCCTTTGTATTTCTCACCTATGCTGCTGTGTACCTCGGCATCGCAGAAGGCGCTTTCGAGGAGGCCAAAAGGCATGTAACTGGCCGGACTTTTTTGCCCGCCGGCAGGTCTCTGGCCCAGGTAGAGACAGTACAGCGATACTTTGGTGAGATGATGGTCAGTATAGACCGGACTCAGGCCTTGGTGTACTCAGCTGCGAGCCTGGCTGACAGAGGAGCAATAAACGACTTAATTCCTTTTCAAACAGCTTCAGTGGCGGGTGATGAGACTGCCCTGGAGGTCACCAACACCGCAATGATCGTTGGCGGCGGTACGTCTTTTGCCAAACGCAATTCGTTAGAACGATATCTGAGAGATGCCCGCGCGGGCGTCGTCATGGTGCCGCAGGATGATTTAGTGAAGCTGACGTTAGGGAGAGCAGTTTTAGGCGTATCCTAGTACAGACCTTTGACTAACAGTGTAATACCAATTCGGTTGAAATAGGCTATAAACGAGTGAAGGTGAAATTGCGCTGTCCCGCTCGTGGTGAGCCAGTTTACCCTGAGCATTGTCGAAGGGAACCATGAACGGAGCAACACCCTCAGTCCTTCGACAAGCTCAGGATGAGCGGATAAGCAGCCCTTTCATACAGAATTGGTATAAGATAGAGCCCCCGGTCCTTGTAGACCAGGGGCTTAGCTATTAACTATCTCGCTCGCTTATATTAATGCTTGTCCATCCAGGCATATTCAAAGCTGTTATATGCTCCACCGGAGATGAGGTTGACAGTCATATTGTGGGCCCACGGCTGCGCCAGTAACGTGGTCTCTCCAGCAAACAAGAACGCGATTGGCACGGTCTCCAGCAGGTATTTCTCTGCCTCCTGGGCCCATTTTCTTCGCTCCTCCGGGTCCACTACTGTACGCTGTTTATCTATCATTTCGTCCAGCTTTGGATCGTTGAACTTTCCATAGTTGCGCCCGCCAGAGGTGTGCAAATGAGCGGAGAGGACTGAATCAGCGTCCAGGTTGTAAACATGCCCCATCCAGCTTAGCTCAAACTCCTGGTTCACCGAGCGAGGGATCCAAACTCCTGCGTAGTCTACCTGCTCCGACTTCACCGTCACGTTAATGGCTTTCAACTGGTCTGCCAGCAATGCCGCGTAATCTGCGCCTGCTGTACCGGTCAAGAACATAGCGTTGATGGCGAGACCGTCTCCGTAGCCAGCTTCTTTTAGTAGACGCTTGGCCTCTTCGATGTCCTGCTTCTTGTCCTTTCGGTAGCCGGGCTGTTGTAGCAGCCAGTCCATGGTGTTGGACACGTCTTTAAATAGCGGAGTGACGGGACCCGCGACTACTCCCTTGCCTTCGGCAATGATCTCCAACATCTGATGCCGGTCCAGGGCAAGGTGGATGGCGCGTCGCACCCTTACATCTTGGAAAGGCTTGAACTTCATGTTAAACCGGTACTGGGTAATGTTAGCGGCAGGCGAGGACAAGACCCTGACACCGGGCATCTCTGTATTGAGAGAAGCCAAGACTCCCTTGGTAATCCCACCGCCTATAGTGGAGTCCAACTGGCGAGAGCGAAAAGCAGACAGAGCGGTCTGCACGTCTGCATAGTGAAGGACCTGTACCTCATCAAGATAAGGGAGAGCGCCGCCTTTAGAGTCTTTCTTCCAGTAGTCCGGGTTCTTCTTGTAGGCAGCCAACTGCTGGTGTCTGTATTCTGTGGGCATGAATGCGCCAGTCCCGACCATGCCCTCAAGAATGAACCCGCCTTCGAACTTGTCTACGAACTCCTTCGGGATAGCAACAGTGCCGGGGTGGGAAATCGCATCCATAAAGGGAGCATAAGGCTCCTTCAGGTTGACTACCAGAGTGTATTTATCCGGAGCATCGATGCTCTTGATACTGCCAAAGTCCAGCCTGCGTTGAAACCTGGGTTTGTTCTTTTCTGATACTACCGATGGATCGGCGGTGATGCGAAGCAAAGTATACTTCGCGTCCTCCGAAGTGAATTCCCGGCCGTTAACTGGAGGAACGTTGTGGAACTTCACTCCTTGGCGGACTTTGAAGGTGTAGGTCAAGCCGTCTTTGGAGATTTCCCACTTTTCAAAAAGCTCAGGGATGATTTTCAAGTTAGGATCATAAATGTCGCGTGTTAACAGCCCGTTTGTAGCTGGCACGGAGTACACGCGACCGCTGCCGGTGATAACTAGATGGGGATCGTTGGGGCTGCCGAAGGCTACGCCTACTCCCGGGTCCGTAAAGGTGAACTTGCCGCCGCGCTGTCCGGCAACCTCCATCGTGACGGACGGAGGCGCTTCAGTCCTTCCAGTTTGCACCTCTCCACCAGGGGTTACGGGCTGCTGTGCCGGAGTACAGCCGATAGCTAACATTATACTTAATGAAAGGGCCGTAAAAATTACCAGGACTCTAGTTCTTGATACCATTACTCGCTACCTCCCAAACTATGTGTTCTATATAATATTGAAATTATGGCATCTTATCACCGAGAGTTATTCGTGTCAATGGTTACGCAAGCTTGTGAATAGTAATGGTGGAAGAGGGTTATCATAGCGAAGTTTTCTACGGAAAAGCTAAGCAAATTAAGATTACGGGGGGGGGGGGGGGGGGGTGGTGTGGGGGGGG
>Ga0080064_1005313_pt1 | contig 15298 bp, 17 predicted proteins | sample Subgrocontami54m_FD_69260 | JGI IMG/M metagenome (GOLD analysis project Ga0080064, IMG submission 69260) | Subsurface groundwater microbial communities from S. Glens Falls, New York, USA - GMW46 contaminated, 5.4 m (SPADES assembly) (version 2) ...
TGGCGCGCCGCAAGAGTTCCCTCGCTTCGGGATCATCCTGGGCATCAGTCGGGGGGGCCTCTTTGCTGTATGGCATCGCCATAGGGCGGCTCCTTTCGTTTCCACGAGTTCGGTGCGGTGCGTCAGTATAGCAACATTCCACCGCTGCGGATAAAATTTTACAGATTGTGTCGGGTCATGTGAATCGATTTCCATATCGAGATATGCTTATTTTCTTATCATTATCAAATGCTTGTAAATATTGAGATACGGTATACTCCGTATCTCACATGGATTAATGAGATTTTTCGCAGAAGACGGGCCGTTTGTGATAAAATACAAGTTCGGTATTGTAACACCCTTCGGTCTGAGGATGAAAAAGAGATGAAGAAGATTCAAAAAAACAAAGTAAAAGTCAGGACGCACAAAGCGTTCAAGGTGCATAAGGCCCACCAGCTCAGCGGGCATCGCAAGGAGCGGCACCGGAAGATTGTGGTGGGAGCCGGTGTCCCGGCGAAGGCAGCCGAAAGCATCAGGCCCGTCCGACCGATTGAAAGAACGAAGGGCCAGTCGGCGCTTGCCAGCACCGTGGTCGAGGACGAGTTGGAAGAGCGTCGCCGGTTGTTTGCCAAAGCGCGGAAGGGCGACAAGGGGGCGGTGGCGAAAATTTATGAGTTGTATGGGGCGCGGATTTATACGACGGCCCAAGTCAAGGAAGTCCAGCCCAACGGGTTTGTTATGCCGGTCGCGCAGTCTCGGAAGCGTGTCCGAACCGCCTGAGCGGTAGCTGAAGTCAGGCGTTCTGGAGCGACCGGAAGAACGGATGGAATGTGTGGTGGGGGGCCGGCCGGCTGATGAAGCCGACCGGCCCTTCAGCGTTTCAGCGCGGCATCGCACGGGTGCATCACATGAAAGAGCGTGATCCTGAGAAGCTGAAGCTCTTGCATGAGCGGTTTCGCGACGTGTGCCTCGTCGAGAAGGAGGTCTGGCGCGAGCTCTACATGCCGCGGGATATTTCTGGAGAAGGGGTGCGCATGACCAACGTGCAGGATCGGTATGAAGTCGTGATCGAGACCCCCGAAGTTGAAGCCGTGCTTGAAGCCAATATCCCGATGGGGGCCCAAGCGCTGGCTGCGGCGATCGCGGAATACAAGGACGCGATCAGCTTTATCAGAAAAGGCTGAGAAGATGTGGCGGTTGCTACTGGACTGCCACACGTAAGCCTCCCCTGGCCAGAATGGAGGCCGCGCGCTCGCAGATAGTGAGAGGCCCCTCATACACGACGGCCGATCCTGTGTGGTCAATCCGGTACGCGAGTTCGAATGCACGGGAGGGAGTCATTTGCGGGACGGCCCGGCACAGCAAGTCAATCACCTGTTGGTACGTGTGGCAGTCGCAATTATAGAGAATGACGCGGGCTTCCAGCCCATCACCGGTGAGGGCGTCCGCTTCTTCCATAGTTTCGGGAAGCGGGGCTGAGGGGAGAGGCGCCATGTTGCTAGGCCAGGGCCAGCCGCAACAGGTATGTCGGCAGGGGTATCCGGTCTCGCTTCATGATGCGCTGGAGCAGTTGATCGTGGCGTGGTGAGTCGGTGATGGCGTCCATGTTGTGCTTCTGGCACAACTGGATCGTGTGCCAGAGCGAGACGGACGTCTTGACAAGCATGAGGCCATACTCCAGGGAAACAGCGCGTTCCGGATCCAGCTTCAAGCAGGACATCTGGCGGATGTCTGAGAGGGTGATGCGCCAGTGTGTCCACCGTTCCGGCATCCACGGCTCGAACGCGGTTCCCGGCTCGGCGAGGCCCCGTTGAAAGCGGATGTCGTTCTGGACGGCGAAATGGAAGATCTCACGCCACTCGCGATCCTTCAAGTCACGGTCGATGCGGTGATCCATTTCGGGGCTTAATGGTCCGCTGACGTTGTGGCCATGGACGATGCGCCCTCGCTCCAGCAGGTCGGCATGCGTATCGCCCATACGATCGGGGTAAGCCATGGTGCCGCTGGTGGGGGTGAGTTGGAGCGCCATATAGTCCCGAAAGTGGACGGTGTCGTAGCGGGACAGAAAATGCTCCAGGCTCTCCGGGGGACACAAATGGAACGGGTAGTACAGCCCGGATCGGACGTTCATCTCGCAGGAGTTCATGTGAGGGCCATCCTCTCTAGGGGGCGGCATGCGTGCTGGAATCGCGGCGGTCCTCCGTGCTAGTCTCCGGCTTGGTATGGCCCACAACGTAGCGGCATTTCTCAGTGCGAAGGTCTGGTGGCCGCTGTTCCCTGTGTTGTTGCTGCTGGTCGTCATTGCGCTTAGTGCCGCCATCGTCTTTGTTATCAAACGGAAAGCCTCTAAAACAGATGTAGTGCTTCAGGTTTTGACGCTGGTGTGCTACCTGTTCACGGCGGTGGTCGCCATGGCCAGCGAGAGCGGCACGCTTTCCCCCCATGTCCATCGGTTGCCGTCTTTGGTGACGCAGGCTTTGCTGCTGGCTCAATTGGTGCGGATCTGGCACCGCGAAGGCGCGCGTTCCCTGCGTGCGCTCAATCTGATCGCCTGGGGCGGCATTCTCGCCGATACCGCGCTGCATTTTCTCGTCAAGCCTGAGTAACTGGTCTCATTTTCGAAGGCCGCAGGACCGGGCGACTCCATCCCGGTAGCGGAGCCAGTGGTCGAGGCCATCCTGTAGGGTGCCGAGAATCAGCTGCTGGTCGGCGGCTCCCGTCGCGTAGGTCAGAACAGACTGCCAGGCCGCCTGGCGATGGGAGGGCTCAACCATCAGATGCACACGGATGAGATCCAGATACTTGAGGTCGGTCCCGTGGTTCTGCGCCAGGTGATGCTTGCGCACGATCTCCTCAATCTGCTCGGCGTCCTTGGGGGGAGACGGATGGAGGACTTCCTGTCGGTCATGGACGTTCCCCTCGACAAAGATGGTCACGATGGCGAGCCCTGTCAACCAGTCACCGTCCAGCGTGATCTTGTCAAGCCACTCACGGTATGCCCGGCTTTCCGAGAGCAGGCTGACGTCCCGGAAGTGCGCCCGTTCAAACCCCAGGCCGAGCATCATGGTTAGGAACAAGTCGGGGTGGGATTGCCCCAGGGAGAGGCCTCCTGTGTCTTCCTCGTAGATGTTGCGGGCCAGTTCGCTCCGGACGGGGCGAGGGGGATTCTTCCCGTGAATGCGGCTCAGGAGCACCGGGAAGTCCCGCACGTAGACGGCGTATTCCTGCCGGAAATGGATTTCAAGCTGGGCTTTGGTGATCTGGGGGCCTGAGAAATGCGGCCAGGCCCAGTGGTCTTTTCGGTCCATGATCGCCATCATTTTTTCGCGGAACTGTTCGTTCGAAAGAGGCTTCATACTGTTCTCCGTTGCATCGCTCCAGACGAGCCATTAGAATGCGTGGTCATGCAATCCCTCACCATTCAAAGCACCGATGAGATATTCGCGGTCCTTGCCGACGTCTCGCTCAAAGGGCGGGGCGTCACGGCCGAGAGCCTGCTTGACACGGTCCTTGACGAAGGCTTCACGGAACCCATCTATTTCAGCGCCACTGGCGAGGATCCCGACGCGTACTACCAGGGCAGGCCCAACGCCTGGGCGGTCTATACGATTCGCGAGTGGAAACGTGTCATGATGGTGTCCGGCGGACCCGGCCAGGAACGGCGCATTCAAATTACCGAGACTCCCTGATCGTGCCATGGTTCCCGCGTTGCATTTTGAGCGACTCGGGGCCTAGAATCAAACATGACCAAGCTCCTGTCGCCTCGCGATGAAGCCGAACTGATGGTGCTGCTGAGCCTTCTGGAAGGCAATGGCATCGCTTTTCACGTCCAGAATGAATTTTTCGGCAGCCTGTATCCGGGCCTCAATATCTTTCCCTTCAACGAGCGGGTGATCCTGGTCGCCGAATCCGATCTTGCCCGAGCCTCGCTGCTGGCCCGCGATTTTCTCGATGCCGTGGCCGATTCGCCCGAGCGCGAAGGGCATGCGGGATGACCGTGCGTCAGTACCACCCGCCGACCAGGGCATTTTCCTCGAAATAGAGATAGCGGTGTTTGACGGTCGCGCTGTCGATCCAATCCTCAAAGACCCACAGTTCCCGGCGGATGCCTGAGTCGGTGTACGTCACGTCGATTTTATAGGGAGAGCCCCAGCTTTTCAGGACTTGCTCACGGCTCATGCCGACAACCACGCGTTTCTTGGCGATGGCCTCATCCAGAGACGCGTACTGGTAATACGGCAGAAAGCGCCAGGTCACCATGCCGAGCAGCATCACCCCGAGCACGGCGTACAGGATGAGGCGGACAGGACGCCGGCAGAGATAGGGCGGGGGAGGAGGAACCTCAGGCGTTTCGTGCGTCATGGTGTCGAGAGCGCGCATCCGACATAATCTACCAGCGTGGTTTCCGCAGGGTCAAGCGTGCCGGTCATGATGAGGTCGGCGTATGTATGTTGAAGTCGATGCGAACCCCAACTGTGAGAATTCCGTTTTTGCCCGATTCCGGGAACTGGGGCCGGGCCGGCCGGTTTCTCAGGTGCGGGTGTATGACCGCGTCTCGACCGGCGAATGGTGCCGGGTGATCGGCTGGCGGGAAGATCCATCGGCGCCGGTGTGCCCCGCCATGGCTCAGCCGGTGGAGGATTCAGGCGCCGGCACCGTCTATCTGGTTTCCGGAGGGAATTGGGGAATACGGCTGAAGCCGCTCGAAGCCGCTGAGGACTGGAGCCTCGAAAGCGCACAGCAATGGGGAGAAGCCTATCTTCTCCTGGCGGACCAGCGGGACGTCCGGTTTGCTGACGACGTGGAGCGCTGATAGTTAGGGCGCGTAGCGTGGTGTGGGGACCTTCTTCTTGGCCGGCTCGGGCAAAGGCGGCAGCGAGGCGGCCTTGGCGGAATAGGGGTTGATCATCGTTTCGTGGGTCAGCTTGTGGTGGTCCCTGATAAGGCGCACGCTATCGACGGCAATCTCCATGCGGTTCATGGTGTCATTCAGCGAGAGCCGCGAAGGAAGAACCTCGGCGGTGTAGAGGCGATAGGACAACGACCAGTCGTACTCGTCCCGGTGGCGGTCTTTGATCAGGCGCCGGGCTTCTGTGGATACGTCGTTCTGGATAAGAATGACGAACAAGTTTGAGCGGTAGGTGGGAGCGTCGTCCGCAAGGGAGGGCTTGAACTCCGGGACGAGCGCCGGCAGTTTCGCCAGCGGAACTGCCAAGGGTACGGCCACTGGGCCTTCGATGGAGCCTGTGAGGGGATCGGGGCTCAGGAATTCGACTTCCACCAGTTTTACGACGAGGGTGGGCTGGTCGGAGTTCGGCTTTTTCTCAGCGGTGTACTGAAATGAATACCGTACGTTGGTTTTGTCCCTGACGTAGAGATACACGTCCTCGCCGATCGCGTCCGGCAACTGCTCCCGCAAAACGTTTTCCCATTCCTCGAATGAATAGTAGATGTAGATGCGAAGGGCAGCCGTCATGGTCCGAATCTTGTTCGGCGGGCCGAGTTTGGCGCGGAGTTCCTCCTGGGTCAGGCCAAGATACCCGTCAGAAAAGAACGGCTTGGCAAGTACAGGGCGGGGCGCAATGGCACAGAAGACGATGGTGACCAGCAGGAGCAGGGCCGTTCTCATCGGTGATCTCCGGGTGCGCAAATCCTACGGGCTGGTCCCGGGATTGTCAAGGCAGTCGTCTTGCGAAGGCCGGTGCTATCCAGTATAGTCCCTAATATGCGCATAGAGCAGCTCCTGCAGAACCGCATTGCCATTCTCGACGGGGCGATGGGGACCATGATTCAGACGCACAAGCTCGACGAGGCGGCATTCCGCGGCACGCAGTTCGCGCGTCACCCGCGCGATCTCAAGGGATGCAACGATTTGCTGTGCATCACCCGGCCGGAGCTCATCGAGACCATTCATCTCCAGTACCTTGAAGCCGGCGCCGACATCATCGAGACGAACACGTTCAACTCAACCTCGATTTCGATGGCGGATTACCAACTGGAAGCCCAGGCCTACGACCTGAATCTGGCGGGGGCGAAGGTGGCCCGCCGTGCGGTGGACGCCGTCATGGCGAAGGATCCGTCACGGCCGCGGTTCGTCGCCGGCACGATGGGGCCGACCAACCGCACGACTTCCATGTCGCCGGATGTGAACAATGCGGCCTTCCGGGCCGTCACCTACGATCAGCTGGTCGTCGCCTATACCGAGCAAGTCCGCGGGTTGATGGACGGCGGGGCGGATCTGCTGCTGGTCGAAACGGTGTTCGACTCGCTGAATTCCAAGGCCGCCTTGTTCGCCATCGATCAGTATTTTGAGTCCATCGGACGGCGAGTGCCGGTGATGGTGTCGTTCACCATCATCCAGCGAGGCAATAACCGGACGCTTTCCGGGCAAACCGTCGAAGCGTACTGGAATTCCATTTCGCATATGAAGTTGCTGAGCGTGGGCATCAACTGCGCGCTGGGCGCCAGGGAAATGCGCCCGCATATCGAGGAACTTGCCGGCATCGCCCCGGTGTGCATCAGTTGCCACCCGAACGCCGGGTTGCCGAACGCCTTCGGTGGATTCGATGAGACGCCGGACATGATGGCGGCAGACCTGCGGGATTTTGCGGCGAACGGCTGGCTGAACATCGTCGGTGGATGTTGCGGCACCACCCCGGAATACATCACGGCCATTGCGGAGGCCGTCCGTGACTGTAAGCCCCACGTTCCCGCCACGCCCCAACCGTATACCCGCTTGAGCGGCCTGGACCCGCTGGTGATACGACCGGACACCAACTTCGTGAACATCGGGGAACGGACCAACGTGACCGGGTCCCCCCAATTCGCCAAGCTGATCCTTGAGGGCGATTACGAGGGCGCGCTCACCGTTGCGCGGCAGCAGGTGGAGGGTGGCGCGCAGGTGATTGATATCAACATGGATGAAGGGATGCTCGATTCGGAAAAGGCGATGGTGACCTTCCTGAATCTGATCGCCGGGGAGACCGACATCGCCCGTGTGCCGGTTATGATCGACAGCTCCAAGTGGTCGGTGATTGAGGCAGGCCTCAAGTGTGTCCAGGGGAAGCCCGTCGTCAACTCGATCAGCCTGAAGGAGGGCGAGCAAGCCTTCAGGGAACGGGCCGCGCTGATCCGCCGGTACGGGGCCGCGGTCGTCGTCATGGCGTTCGATGAAGCGGGGCAGGCCGACACGCGTGACCGCAAGGTCGAGATCTGCGCGCGGGCCTACCGGATACTGACCGAGGAAATCGGGTTCCCGCCGCAAGACATCATCTTCGACCCCAACATCCTGACGGTGGCCACCGGGATCGAGGCGTACAACAATTACGCGGTCGATTTCATCGAGGCGACGCGCTGGATCAAGGCCAACCTTCCGCTGTGCAAGGTGAGCGGAGGGGTCAGCAACATCTCATTCTCGTTTCGCGGGAACAACATTGTGCGGGAGGCGATGAATTCCGCTTTTCTCTATCACGCCATCAAGGCCGGTTTGGACATGGGGATCGTCAATGCCGGGCAGCTGGCGGTGTACGAGGAGATTCCCCCGGATCTGCGCGAACTGGTGGAAGACGTGCTGCTGAACCGGCGCCCGGATTCGACGGAGCGACTGGTTGCGTTTGCCGAGACCGTCAGGCAGAAAGACAAGGTCGTCGTGCGGGACGATGCCTGGCGGCAGGGGACGGTCGAGGAGCGGCTCTCGCACGCGCTGGTAAAGGGCGTGGTTGAATATATCGAAGCCGACGTCGAGGAAGCACGCAAGCAATACCCCAAACCACTGATGGTGATCGAGGGGCCGTTGATGGCGGGCATGAGTGTCGTCGGCGATCTCTTCGGCTCAGGCAAGATGTTCCTGCCGCAGGTCGTCAAGAGCGCCCGTGTCATGAAGAAGGCTGTTGCCTATCTTCTGCCCTTCATGGAAGCGGAAAAGCGTGCGTCCGGCGACACCAGGGCGCAGGGGAAAATCCTGATGGCCACGGTGAAGGGGGATGTGCATGACATTGGCAAGAATATCGTCGGGGTCGTCCTGGGCTGCAACAACTATGAGGTGATCGATCTGGGCGTCATGGTGCCGTGCGACAAGATCCTTCAAACGGCCCGCGAGCGGTCGGTTGACATGATCGGCATTAGCGGGCTGATCACGCCGTCGTTGGATGAAATGGTGCATGTGGCGCGGGAAATGAAGCGTGAGGGCTTTACGGTCCCGCTTCTGATCGGCGGCGCGACAACCAGCAAGGCCCATACGGCGGTGAAAATCGCGCCGATGTACGAGCAGCCGGTCGTACATGTGCTCGATGCCTCCAGAGCCGTGGGGGTGGTGAGCAGTTTGATGAGCCAGGACCAAAAATCCGCGTTTGCGGAAAAAACTCGCCTTGACCAGGAGCAGGTCCGGCAAGCGCATCAGGATCGTGGGCCGAAGGTTCTGCTCACGCTGGAGCAGGCACGCGCGCGGAGACCGTCTATCGACTGGAAGGCCGCCGATATTCCCAGGCCGGTTTTTACCGGCGTTCGTACACTCGACCAGTTCCCGCTCGACCAGATCGTTCCCTTCATTGATTGGTCGCCGTTTTTTCATACGTGGGAGCTGCGTGGCCGCTATCCTCAAATTTTGGATGAGCCCAGGGCTAAGGAACTGTTTGACGATGCGCAGAAACTGCTGCAGGAGATCGTCAGCCGCAAGCTCCTCACGGCGCGCGCGGTGTACGGGTTCTTTCCGGCCAACAGCGCCGGCGACGATATCGAGCTGTACGGCGATGACACGCGGACGGGCGTCCTGACGGCTTTCCACACGCTCCGTCAGCAGACCCCCAAGCCCGAGGGACAATTCAACATGGCCCTGGCCGATTTTATCGCCCCGAAATCAAGCGGCCTGGCCGATTATCTGGGCGCATTTGCCGTGACGACTGGAATCGGCATTGAAGCGTTGTGCGAGCGCTTTGAAAAGGACCACGACGACTACAACTCCATCATGTCCAAAGCACTGGCCGATCGGCTGGCCGAAGGCTTCGCGGAGTTGCTACACAAGAAGGCTCGGGAAGACTGGGGATACGGCCGGGCGGAAAACCTCGGGTATGAAGATTTGATCAAAGAACGCTATCGCGGGATTCGTCCGGCTCCGGGGTACCCGGCGTGCCCGGACCACACGGAGAAGCGGCCGCTGTTCGATCTCCTGCAGGCGGAAAAAAATGCCGGCATCCGGCTCACCGAGACGTTTGCGATGTATCCGGCGAGTTCGGTTAGCGGCTTCTATTTCGCCCACCCCGAGGCGAAGTATTTCGCCGTCGGCAAAATCGGCAGGGATCAGGCTGTGGACTATGCCCGGCGCAAACAGATGGAGCTTCGGACTGTGGAGAAATGGCTCTCGCCCAACCTGAATTATGACCCCGATTAATTTTTTATCAATCCGAAGATTACGAGAAAGACCACCGTTCCCACCGCGCAGGACACAATGGTGACGAGCGCCCCGCACCGGACCCACGTTCGAAAGGTGATCGGCCGCCCGGCTCGCCTGCTCAATGCGATCGCGAGGATATTCGCGCTGGCCCCGATCGGTGTCCCGTTTCCTCCAAAACCAGCCCCTAGTGCAAGTGCCCACCAAAGCGGCTCGATGGGCAGACCTTCGGCGCCCAGACTTTTCAGAATCGGAATCATGGCGACCACAAACGGAATGTTATCCACAATTGCTGAGAGGAGAGCGGCAACCCAAATGAAGAGTACTGCGGTAAGCAGGAGCTGAGAGCCGGCAAAGTCCTTCAGAATCCCTGCGGCTAATTTCATGACCCCTGCCGCCTCGAGGCCGCCGACGATCACGAACAGGCATGTGAAAAACAGAAGCGTGCTCCATTCTATCTCCTTGAGTATCTCCTCGGGATTCGGGCGCACCCAGGCCATCGCGAGACCCACACCCAGAAAGGCAACGTACCAGGGCGTGAGGGACAAGCTTCCCTGCAGGACGAACAAGCCAAGCACCAAACCTAATACGAGGAGCAGTTTCTTTAAGGCTGCGGCGTCTTTGATGGAGTCCGCGGGACGTAGCGCGTTGAGCGCTTCGAGTTGGCTGGAACGTTGGCGGATCTCCTCCGCGAACACCCATCGTATCGTCCACAAGGTGGGCAAGTAGGCCACGATCACAATCGGAAGGAGGACCCACAAGAAGTGGTTGAACGTGAACCCGGCGGCGGAGCCGATCATGGTGTTGGGCGGATCGCCGATCAGCGTCGCCGTTCCTCCGATATTGGAAAGCATCGCTTCTCCCATAATCAGCGGGACCGGGTTGATCCGCAATCTATCGGCAACCAGCAACGTCACCGGCGCAATCAGGATGATCACTGTGAGGTTGTTGAGGAACATCGACACGAAAGCGGTCAGACCGCCCAGCAGGAGGAGCAGCCGCCAAGGGTCACCGCCGGAGCGTTGGCCGGCCTGGATCGCCAAATATTCAAACAGGCCAGTCTTGCCGAGCATGGCCATGAGCAGCATCATGCCAAGGAGCAGGCCGAGCGTATTGAAATCGATGGCGGCGAGCGCTTGCTCCTGCGAGTAGAATCCCATGAACAGGCCGGCGGCCACCATGGCCACGGCGCCGATCCATGCCACGATGGTGTGGTGAGCCCAATCGGTCATGATGGCGGCGAACGTGATGAGGAAAATGGCGGTTGAAATCCAGGCGCCGGTCATAGACTTCAGCCCCGTGAGCCGGTGAGCAATCGGAACGCTTCGCGGTAGCGCTCGCTGGTCTGCTGAATGACTTCATCGGGCAATGCGGGAGCTGGAGGCTGTTTGTTCCACTTGATGGACGTCAGATAGTCCCGGACGAATTGCTTGTCGAAGCTTGGCTGTCCACGACCCGGGGCATACTCGGAGCGTGGCCAGAAACGGGAGGAGTCAGGGGTTAGCACTTCGTCAATGAGCATGGGCTGGCCGGACGATGGATCGAACCCGAATTCCATCTTTGTGTCGGCGATGATGATCCCCTTGGATTCCGCATATTCAGATGCGCGCTGATACACCTTGAGGCTGACTTCCCGGACAAGCTTGGCGGTGTCCGAACCGATGAGTGATTCCATCGCGGTGAAGGGAATATTCATGTCGTGCGCGCCCCCCTCGGCCTTTGTGGAGGGAGTAAACAGCGGCGCCGGCAGCTTCTGGGATTCGACCAGCCCCTTCGGAAGCACCTGTCCGCAGATCTCGCCGCTTCGCTGATAGTCCGCCCATCCTGAACCGGACAGATACCCGCGGACGATGCATTCGACGGGCAGGGGAACAGCTTTCCGGACGAGCATGCTGCGGCCTTCCAGGACGGAGCGATGCCGCTGACAGCTTGGGGGAAAGTCCGCCACGTCGGCCGTGATGAAATGGTTCCAGAGGATGTCTTCATATTCCGATAACCAATGAAACCAGAAGGCGGAAAGCTGAGTCAGAACCGCTCCCTTTCCGGGAATGCCGTTCGGCAGCACCACGTCGAATGCGGAAATGCGATCGGTCGCGACGATCAGCAGGGAATCGCCCAGGTCGTAGATGTCCCGGACCTTTCCCTTGCCCTTTAACTGTAGCCCTTCAAGGCGGGTCTCAAGGACGACCACCGGCCCGTCGAATAAAGAGGACATGCGTGAGACTCCTGATTGAGTTCAAACCGAGGTTCCAGCCTGCGAAGCTTACGAGGAAAACGAACGTCTGGCAAGAGAAAATGGAGCCGGATTCTGTTACAATAATGCCCCAATGAAGCTAGTCAACAACCCACCGAACCCTTTCGAATCCCAGTTTCGGGAGTTTCTGGAGCCTCCGCCTTCGGTCAAGGTGCAGATCTATGAGGACGACACGCGATCAATCCTGAGCCGCAATGAAAGTCCCGACCTCGCCTTCCGGTGGAGTGTCAATCCCTACAGGGGGTGCTTTCATGCCTGCGCGTATTGCTATGCGCGGCCGTCGCATGAATACCTGGGCTTCGGCGCCGGAACCGATTTTGATTCGAAGCTGGTCGTCAAGCGGCACGCGGCCGCCTTGCTGCGTGAGGCATTCCTCAAACCGTCATGGTTCGGCGAGGAGGTGGTGTTTTCGGGTATCACGGATTGCTACCAGCCGGTGGAAGCGGCCTGGGGCCTGACACGCGCCTGCCTCGAAGTCTGCGCCGAGTTCCGCAATCCCGTCGGCATCATTACCAAGGGCGTGCTGATCTTACGGGACGTGGATGTTCTGCGCCGTCTTCACGAGGAGGCCGCCATCCACGTCTATTTGAGCATCCCCTTTGCTGATGATGCCATGGCTCGGAGGGTAGAGCCGCAGGCGCCGTCCATTACCAAACGACTGGGGGCCGTGAAGGCCATTGCCGAGGCAGGCATTCCCGTCGGTGTTTCCATCGCGCCGGTCATCCCGGGACTGAACGACGACCACATGTTCGAGATTCTCCGCCAGGCGCGCGAAGCCGGAGCCAGGACCGCTTTTTACAGTCTCCTGCGGTTGCCCGGCAACGTGGAACCGGTGTTTCTTGAGCGCATGTCCAAGGCGTACCCGGATCGCATCAAACGCATCACCAACCATCTACAGGAAGTGCGCGGGGGCATGCTGAGCAGTTCCAAGTTTTTCGAGCGGCATCGCGGGAAGGGAACATACGGCGAAATGCTGGAGCAGTTGTTCCTCACGGCCCGGCGCAAGGCCGGGTTCCCGGAAGAGCCGGAGCCGCCGGTGCCGTCCACCTTCCGCCGGCCGCATCCTCAACAGATCAAGCTGTTCTAGGTCTTCTGAAGGAACGCGCGCTCAGCGGGCGTCGGGTGCCGGAGTGTCTGTCTGTGTCGCCTCGCCGATGACCGTATTGGTTTTCTTGTCCAGCCTTTTGGCGTACTCTTGAACGAGCTTCGCGATCTCCGGGTCAGAAGGCACGGCGGATGTCACGGGAAGGTTACGGGCTTCGGCGACCATGATGGTCTTATCGTGGATGACGAGGTCCAATCGGCCGAGCGTCCGCCCCTGGCGATGGGTTTTGACAAAGATCGGTCCGACGCCGGCAAGTTCGACTCTCCCTTCAGCAGGGACTGTCGCGCCCTGGGGCACCAACCCGTCAAAACCCTCTGTATGCCCACCGATGATGACATCCAGACCGGGGACTTCTTTTGCGAGGGCCAGATCTTCTTCCGTGTCCTGATGCGTGATCGCCACCAGCAGGTCGACACGGTCCCGCAGCTCTTCGGCCGCTTTCTTTGCCGTTACAATGGGATCGTGAAACTCCACTTCGCGGACGACTGCACGATTGAAGGTGTCGGGGTAGCTTCTCCGGCCGATGAGTGCAATCAGTCCAATGCGCAGGGTGCCGAGCGTCTTGATGACGTAGCGCGTGCAGGTGTCCGGTTCCTGTGGCCGCACATTGCTGCAGAGAAAAGGAAAGGTGGCCGCCTTGTGAAGACCCTTGAGATGCCGCGTGCCGAAATCAAAGTCATGATTGCCGACGGCAACGGCATCGTAGCCCATCAGGTTCATGGCTGCGATGTCGGCTTCTCCCCGATAGACCGAGGAGATGGCGGTTCCCGTCAGCAGATCCCCGCTGTCGACCACCAGGAGATGCTCGACTTCATTGCGGACCTGCTTGATGAGCGACGCGCGTCGTTCAACGCCGCCTTGGCCGGTGAAGGCTCCGTGGTCGATCGGCTGGATTGTGCCGCAGTGCTCGCTGGTGTGCAGAACCGTCAGGGCGGTTTGCGCCCAGGCAGGGAGGGGGGAGAGAAGGGCGAAAATGAAGATAGGCGAAATCAGGCTGCGCATCAGGGACTGCCACTCTCGCTCGTAGAAGGCTGGGCGAGCATTATCGTGCGGTCATGCTACGTGCGGCAGCTATGCCTGTCAAGGTGCTTACCTTGACTGACCTGCAATGCCGTGATACGGTCCGGCCCGCCGCGTATGCATGAACACCTGCTCGAGTGGATCGAACTCTTCCGGCCCTATGTCAATGATTACGGCTATCTGGTGCTATTTCTTGGCGTGATGGCTGAAAACGCATCCTTGCCGGTCCCAGGCGAAACCATCCTGATTATCGCCTCGTTCTATTCCCACCATGGGGATCTTAATTTGGTGTACGTCATTCTCATGGCTACCGCGGGATGCATTCTAGGAGACAATATCAGCTTCCATGTCGGGCGCAGGTTGGGACGTCCGTTCATTCTTCAATACGGCCGGTATGTGCTGATCACGCAAAAGAGGCTTGCGTACGTCGAACATTTCTTTGAAAAGCACGGAGACAAGACGATTTTTATTCAGCGGTGGATCACGGGGGTCAGGGTGATCGGGGCGCTGGTCGCTGGGACAACCCAGATGCCGTGGCCGAGATTTCTCCTGTTTAATTGCCTCGGCGCTGTAACGTGGGTCACCGCCATATCCTTGATGGCATACATTTTTGCGGTCAACCTGCCGCTCCTACTCAAGATTGTTGGGCGCTCTGGATGGGTCCTTCTGGGCCTATTTATCGCGATCTGGCTGTTCTTCTACCTCAAACGCCGATTAATGGCTGACAGGGAAACGCCGTCCTCTTTGTAGCCTGCCGTCATTACTTTTCTCTAAGTCCACGAAACATATATTTAAATTCTTCAATTTGGCTTGACAGAACCGTTTGCGGTTTCTATAATACGGCGTTCCATAGATTTTGACTTCACCTGATCCGGGCCAAATTGAGGGGAAAGGTGCCGTCTTTGCACGACGGAGGGGATGTTTCGTCCTTTCCTTCCCTTCGATACGCTAGATTTTTGATTGGTGTAACCAGGCCGACAGATATACGTTATTTTACTTAGCTAGTGATGGAGATGTCGATCAGGAAGTGTGTAGTTTGGGGCAGGTACCCGAGTGGACAAAGGGGGCAGACTGTAAATCTGTTGCCATCGGCTTCCAAGGTTCGAATCCTTGCCTGCCCACCAAAACTCGGCGTGGGCGCGTGCAGGGCGGGCGTAGCTCAGGGGTAGAGCTCCAGCCTTCCAAGCTGGCTGTCGCGAGTTCAAATCTCGTCGCCCGCTCCACGTGAGCGTGAATGGCTGAGAATGATTTCGGATGCCCACGTAGCTCAGTTGGCAGAGCACGTCCTTGGTAAGGACGAGGTCACGCGTTCAATCCGCGTCGTGGGCTCCAAACCAAGCTTGCTCGACCCGGAGCTTCGATCAAATGCAACGGGATATGCAATATACCGCATGTGATCTTAAGGGATTAGCCGACGGGATCATTAGCCTGGCTTAGGGGGACATTATGGCGAAGGCGAAGTATGAGCGGCGCAAGCCGCATGTCAATGTGGGGACGATTGGGCACGTGGATCACGGCAAGACGACCCTGACGTCGGCGTTGACGAAGGTGGCGG
>Ga0080064_1005316_pt1 | contig 15281 bp, 10 predicted proteins | sample Subgrocontami54m_FD_69260 | JGI IMG/M metagenome (GOLD analysis project Ga0080064, IMG submission 69260) | Subsurface groundwater microbial communities from S. Glens Falls, New York, USA - GMW46 contaminated, 5.4 m (SPADES assembly) (version 2) ...
ATCGAGCAAATCGTAAACCGGACCGGCGACCAGGAAGCTGCGCTCTCTGCCGTTGGCCTGAGGGAACTCATCCATGGCATCTATCGTGCCCGGACGCCGGAATTGCGCTTGCGCCGGGAATCGTTCCTGAACGAACTGCTGGCCGACCTGACAGTCTACCCTTACACGAAAGAGACCGCGCTTCTCGCTGGGAAGATCGACGGCGAGCAGCAGAGCCGCGGCGTGGTAATCCCATTCGGAGACCTGCTGATCGGCGCCACGGCATTGTCGCTTGGCTATCAGGTGTTGACTGGTAATTCCCGCGACTTCCAGCGTGTTCCAGGTCTTTCGGTTGTGCAGCTCTAAACACGCTCTCAAACTAACGTCGAGATGCGGGCCGGCCGCCACGCCACCTTTCCCCAAGGGCGGGGGAACGCATCGAGGATCAGAATTTCACGAGAAACCGGAGGCTGGAAACGCTTTCGATTTTCTGCGCAGCCTTCTTTAGGGCGTGGAATGCGAATGCCACGGGGCGGGCATGGGGATGTCGCCCTTGGCGTCGCGCCAGAGAACGTCGTTTAACTGTTTGGCGTTAGCCGCATCGGGGCGAGAGAAGTCCATCTTCGAAGATTCCTTCGCCCCCGGCGCCTTCTTGCCGTTCGTCTGATAGATCAACCCGCTGCGCAGGTTCTTGTCATCGGCCTGGTAGGGCGGCTGCGTTCCAGGACCCGAGAACAGCGCCGTCATCAGCGGGGCGTACGCGTCGAACAGATTCATGGGCGGCAGGCCGAGCAGCTCTTCCATGGTGTGGATCATGCTGACCGTGGTGTAGAAGTGAGAGTCCACAAAGGGCCGATCCGCGCGCGGCGCGTATTTGCTGATCACGAAGGCGGTGGAGCGATGGGCATCAACGTGGTCGGCTCCATCTTGCGCGTCGTCTTCGATCACGAAGATGGCGGTATCGTCCCAGTACGCACTGTGGGAAACCGCCTCCACGACACGTCCCACCGCGAGATCGTTATCGGCAACAGACGCTTGCGGGGTCGGCCCCCCCGGACGCGTTCCGCCGGTGTGATCGCAAGGCAGATAGAGCAGGATGAACTGCGGTAGTTCCTTTGCCGTTCCTCGCGTCTTGACGAACTCGTCGAATTCCCGCAGAAACTCATCGGCGCGCAACTGGTCCGGATAATCCATATTGAAATCCGGAAACAGAGGATCGTAGTGGTCGCGCAGGGCAGCTTTTGTCGGTCGCATGCGCTTGAGTTGCGGAACCGGCCACGGCCAAGGGCTCGGCCCGCCGCGGGGATTGCCAACATTCGGCGGCAAAGCTTCGCCCTTCTTGATTTCGGCTACCGGACACGGCGCAGACGTTGGAGAAGGCGTCCCCTCTTTCGGTGACTTGGCTTTCTGGTCCTTGCACCACACCGCCTGGACGAACTCCCCGTAGATGCGATAACTCAGGCCGCGTTTCGCCAGGTTGTCCCAGATAAAACCGGTGGCGGGATCATCCACATCGGGGATTTCCTGCTCGAGTGGCAATGCGTCGGCCACCGTACCGTCAGCATCATAGGTTCGTTCTTTGCTGCGATATCCGATGGGCCAATTTTTTTCGTTGTAGTCGCTCGTAGTCGCGGCATTGGACCAGATGTGCCCGTCGCCGGAAACTTCTCCGCTGTCGTAGAAGTTGTCGAGCACGCCGAATTGCAGGGCCAGCTTGTGCTGGTTGGGCGTGATGTCGGCGCCGTAGAGAGTCAGCGACGGATCGCCATCGCCCACTGGCAAGTCGCCGAGCACCTGATCGTAGGTTCGGTTCTCTTTCAAGACGTAGATCACGTGGCGGATGGGATTCCTGCCGCCGACAAAGTCGAACTTGCCGGGATCGGAGCGCAAGAGATTGTCTTCTTCGACCCGGCGCGTGTAGGCCGCCAGATTCTTATCGATCTCGCCCAGGTTCAGACGCGAGATCGAACCGCCAATCAGCGTCGCAATGTAGGGATGCTCGCGATGCCGGCGTTCGCTCCTGAGCTTGCCCATCATGTTGTTAGGGCCGCTGCCCTGGCCTTTGGCGGTGGCGATCAGCAGGTCGTTGCCGGCGATGGCGATGGCGCTCGGATACCACTCGGTAGGGATGAAGCCGAGGGGATTTTCAGCCGGGGCGTAGAAGGTGGTGGTTCCACTCAGGTCAGGTAGAGCCTTGACTTCGAACACGGCGACGGCGTCGAGCGCAGCGCTTGCAGCGTAGAGGTGCTTGCCGTCGGGCGACAGGGCGATGGCCTGGGGAGTCGAGCCGTGGTTGCTGAAAGCGGTGAAGTAATGGCGGAGTGCGAATCCAGTCTTCAGATCGACCGCGGCGATGGAATCCGCATTCGCGAGCGCCACGTAAAGCGTGTCCTCATTCGGGTTCAGCAGCATCGCAGTCGGATGCGAACTGGGCGCAATGGAGTTGGGCGGTCCCAAGGTGATCCAGCGTGAGACCTTGCCGGACTCAAGATTGAGTTCAGCCACTGCGGACCCATTCCATAGACTGCACCAGGCCTTGGTTCCAGCTTTGTTCGCGATCACCGTGTATGGAAAACCGCTGGGGATAAAGCGCGTGCGGCTCAGGTCGAAGGATGACCGGATCTCCCCGGAGTTGACGTCAACCAGCACGACGTTGTCCGAGAGGTTGTTGGCGACGAGGAGGCGATCGCCCTGGGGTGTGGGCAAGACCGCGAACCCGGCCGGGTACGGTGGCGCGGTTCCTGCCGGTGTCTTGCGCACGCCAAACGAAACTTCCTTCCCTGCCGCGAGCCGCTGCGGAGGAATGTTGATGAAACGCTCGGGTGTGACTTGGCCCGCCGCAAATCTATAAACCGCGATGCCATTGCCAGTGCTCTTGGGTTTCTTACCCTCAGGATCGGTAATCGAGCCCATGGACGCATAGAGATGCTGGCCGTCGCTCGAGAAGGCGAGGCCGATGAAGTAACTCTGGCGGGTCGAGGTATCGTCGCTCAACCGAGCGTCGGGAAAATCGCGTAGCTGATTGTTGCCGAGGTCGAGAATCGCGATGGACTGGCGCGCGCCTGTTTCCTGCGTGCCGTAGCCCTGATTGAGCAGCGCGGCATAACGGCCGTCAGGGCTGAGCGCAATCGTTGCGGGAAAGCTGTTGGTGCGGGCGATGTAGCCGGGGACGGGGAGCGTCAGTCCCTTGCTCGTCGGAAGATTGATTCGGCGCGAGCGTTCGGCAGCCAAAAGGGCGAGCACCAACAAAACAGCTACAACGGGGATAACAACGATCTTTTTCACGCAGCGGATGGCCTCTTGAGGTTTGTACCATCGTGGCGCGAAGGGAAGCAAATGGAAAGGGAGAACATCAGCGGCGCGTCGTGTAAGGCCAGAAATTCAATAAAACGACAGCTCTTTCATCGGATAGTGCTTGCGATTGCGCGTCCAGAGTTCAGCCTCATTCAGCAACGCCGCTGCCGCAATCAGTGCGTCGCCGAGTTCGAGGCCGTGGCTCTTGCGATACTGACGGAGATAATCGCCAGCTTGGCGGCCGGTTTCACGGTCGATCGGAGCACACAGCAGCGCCCGGAAAAGATTCGTGAGCGCTTCATGCTCGCGCGGCCGGGTTCCTGCCCACAGTTCCGCCGCGGTGACCGGCGAGTAAAGAATGGTGCTGTCGGAGCGGCTCAATTCCGCCCACCTCGACAAAACCTCCTGGTCCCTCCCGCGGGAGACCTCGATGAGGACGTCGGAGTCTACCAGAACCGTCACCGTTTTCCGAGCCTCTCAATGCGGCTGCCTCGCCGCAAGCGGCGTACGCACTCGGTAGAATCCGACAATGCCGACCGATCCTTCCTGGTCCCTACGAAGGCTTGCATGGCCTCCCGGCGCGCTTCCAAATTGCCCAGATAGCGCTCGCGAGCGGCCTGCCGCACTAGATTAGAGATGGTAGTTCCCTGCCTGCGAGCGCGGGCGCGGAGCGTACTCCACAAATCGTCGTCCAGGTATAACTGAGTCCGTCGCATGATGTATAGTATACATCACAATAGGAACTGCAGAGGAGTTCCCTGGCCCTGCCGGCTCCTCTTGAGCCAGATATGCCCCAAGCCATCCGCTGCCGAGTTACGCTTCACGGTCTTGTACCTCTCCCATAATATCTTTGACAGTAGTGCGTCCCAGCTTCGTAGTCACGCACATTTCCGGCGCTAATTGTGACTCGCTTCTTCTGCGTGTTGAATTGCAGAAGGGGGCCTGCCGAATGGATCAGCAGGGTTTCTATCTCCCGTTCGTGCTTTTTGTCCTTCACAATGTAGAACGAGAAATACGTGAGTTCTAGGTGATGTTTCCTGAAACAGGCGCGAAGCCTGGGAAAGATCCTCCCACGCCCGATGTATCGAGCGTAGCCCATCGAATCGTGGGCGACGTAAATTCCCTTCCGGACGATGCCCTCTTTCTTCAGCGCGCCTAGATGCTTATCCACCTTCCCAATCAACTCAAATGGAAGTTTTTCTCCAACTGCTTGGAATAGATTGGGAACGGCCCCGGTACGACCCGACCCCGGATGCAGTTTCCCGAATCGAACAATCCACTTACCGTCCTTCGTTCTCCCAACTTCGCCTTTGGTTTTCTTGACCGCTGCTCTTTTGGCCATGTTGTGGCTCCCACTTTATCGTGTCAACGAAGCACGAGCAGCACAGCAATGTACTGACGCACTTTGTTAAGTAACGCAGGCTCAGCCTTGGAGTGGAATTCCGCTTTGCGGCCAGCCCAATCCATGCTCTTCAACTGATCGACGAGAACCGCTCCCTCTACCCGGTCAACGGTAATGGGCAGGGCGAAGGGGTAGGGTTTGCGTTTGCTCGTAAGCGGACAAACCACCGCGAGGCCGCTGGCGCGGTTGTAGCGCTGATCGGTAAGCACCAATGCCGGACGCCGCTTGGCCTGTGCGCGGCCAACTTGCGGATCGAAATTCATCATCACGATGTCCCCGGCTTCCGGAACGTAGGGGATCACCATTCAACAACTTCCTTCCCCACTTCGGCGCCGACGGAGACCTCGGCGTAGCGATTCTCTGGAGTAATCTGGGAAATTAGTTGTGTCAGGGTAGGAATCCGGGTTGCGCGGCGCAGTTCGACGTGCCCCTCGGCGGCGGCTTCGATCTCCAGCGAATCGCCTTCTTTCAGCTTGGCTTCCTCGACGATGGGCTTAGGAATGCGAACGGCCAGGCTATTGCCCCACTTGACCATCTGTGCCTTCATGAGCGGTTACCCCCTCGAACCGATACATAGTATACCCTAATGTATATACACTGTTGATACAAAGAGAGCGCCTGCCTCCGGAGGCCGAATGGTTCCTAGAGCGTGTTTCATAAATAGGTTCGGGGCTGAGGACTCAGCGCACGGGGCCAATAGCCTGGTACGATCACGCACTTCAGTTCTCTTTGACAATTTCTCGCTACTACGTATTCTCCTCCCAAAGGACTCCCACCCGTGGCAGCGGAAGCCCGCATCCGACTCTAGGGCTGGAAAGAGCAACTCTACAAGAAAGGACAGCTAATTGCTGCGGGAGAACTGATCAGATTGCCCACGCGCACCACACTGTTGGCACTCGGCGCCCTCCTGTTTGTGCTTGGACACACTCACGCCCAGATTTCTCCCGGGCCGCTCGCGCGTGCACACCAATCCCTGGACGGAGCTACGCAGTGCACCAGCTGTCACAAACTTGGCGGCGGTGAGGCGGTTTTCAAGTGCCTGGACTGCCACACCGAGATCGCGGCCGGGCTGGCGGCGCGGCGCGGAGTGCACACCACCTATGGAATTTCGGCAGGTTCGAGCCAGGGATGCGCGCGCTGCCACTCCGACCATAATGGACGCGAATTTCTTCTGATCAAATGGGATCCCAGGAGCATTGATCACAAACAAGCCGGATTCGCACTAGAGGGCAAGCACGCCGGACTCACTTGCAACCGGTGCCATACTTCCGAGCGGATTGCCCCGGCGCAAAGGCCCTTCATCAAAATCCGCGACCTGAACCAGACTTTTCTCGGCTTGAGTTCCGCCTGTATCACTTGTCACCAGGACGCACACAACGGCCGCCTGGGGTCGAATTGCTCGCAGTGTCACAACAGCACGGACTGGAAAAACACCGCCGGGCAGTTTGATCACTCGAAGACGCGCTACCCGCTCACCGGATTGCACGCTCAGGTCAAATGTCAGCAGTGCCACACGCCGGGCGCCGACAACAAGCCGCGTTACACGGGGTTGCCTTTCGGCAAATGCTCGGATTGCCACAGCGACCCGCACAAAGGCAGCTTCGCGCAGCAAACTTGCCAGTCCTGCCACAACACGGGCGGTTGGAAACGGGTCTCCACTTCCGCGCTGAACCAGAGCTTTGACCACTCCAAAACCAAATACCCACTGTTCGGGAAGCACCAGACGGCCTGCAGTGCCTGCCATGCCAACGGCGATTTCAAAAAACCAGTTCCCTTTGCCAAGTGCGCGGACTGCCACAAAGACGCCCACAACGGTCAGTTTCTGAAGCGCGCCGACCGCGGCGATTGCGCTTCCTGCCATGACGTTAACGGATGGAAGCCTTCCCGCTTCGATTTGAAAGCTCACTCCTCAACGCAATATCCGCTGGCAGGCAAGCACGCCAAACTGGAATGCGCGCAGTGCCACATCGCCAAAGGCAAAGACACGCTCTACATGATCAAGTTCGCTCGCTGCCTCGACTGCCACCACGACGAGCACCAAACCCAGTTTGCCGCCGCGCCCTGGCTCAACCAGTGCGAGAAATGCCACACGCTCGACGGCTTCAAGCCCACCAGTTTTCCACTGGCGAAGCACAAGCAGAGTCGCTTCCCGCTCACCGGAAGCCATCTCGCGGTCCTATGCAGCGACTGCCACAAGCCGGCCTCGGCCTTCGCAGCGGCGGCGCTGATCCCGGCCTCTGCCGCGGTGCAGAGTGCACCCACGGAAGGCGCGAGTGCGCCCAGAACCACGGCCGCTTATCACTTCCAGGACTTTTCCTGCACCACCTGCCACAAGGATCCTCACCGCGGCCAGTTCGCCGAGCGCATGAAAGCTCTCCGCGCAGACGGGAAACTCGCCGGCTGCGAGACCTGCCACTCCACCAAAACCTGGAAAGACCTTACCCGCTTCGACCACGCCAACACCAAGTTCGCTCTCGTGGGCGCGCATCGTGCTGTGGCCTGCATCGATTGCCACAAGCCTTCCCACATGGGAACCAAGCTGATCGACGCCGACTTCACCGCGGCTCCGCTCAAGTGCGAGGAGTGCCATGCCGATCCCCACGGCCGCCAATTTGCCAAGGCTGACATCACGCCCTGCGCCGATTGCCACAACAGCGCAAAGTGGAAGCCCTCGACTTTCGATCACGACAAACGCACCCAATTCGCGCTCGCGGGCGCGCACCAGAACGTCCGCTGCGGTGCTTGCCACAAACTATTTCGCGACTTCGAAGGCAAGCAGGCGCTCTTCTACAAACCTACTCCCAAAGACTGCAAGGACTGCCACGGCGCCGATCCCAAGTTCCAGCAAAAGTCCTGACCATGTGGGGCGGGCGCCTTCGCCCGCCTGTGCCGGGTTCCGACCCCTGGTCAGATCTGGAAGGACTGTCCAATTTGTACTGCCCGTTCAGTTTCCTGAACCGTAAATTCTCCCTGCTTTCGGGAAGAACTTACGCTTGTATTTCGCCACGCGAATCTGGCCACTAAGCGTCAGGCTATTGAACGAGATGCCTACTGTACTCATGAACAACCACTGCGGTAACTTGGGCACTGATGAGTACCACCGCTACCCTCGTTGGAGACGCGATTGCTTTGAAGGATAGAACCTGTCACTTCGTCGAGGGTTCTGTAGTCGGAAATTCTGACCTAGGGCTGGGCCCATTTGGTTCCGAGTCTGATCGCAAAGTGGATGATCTGGTGGCTGCTGCTGCCGTCGCCGGTTCCCGGCGCGCCGCCCCAGGCAATGCAAAACACGCGCAGCCCCCACGGCAATCTGAATCTTTCCTGCCAGAACTGCCACACGGTCTATGGCTGGAAGCCGATCCGCGCCGTACCCGAGTTCGACCACAATCAGACCCGCTATCCCTTGCGCGGCATGCATGAAGGAGTGGCTTGCACCGCCTGTCATACCAAAATGGTCTTCACCAATGTCGGCAACAAATGCGCCGACTGCCACGCCGACATTCACAAGCGTCAAATGGGCGCGGCTTGCGAGTCCTGCCACACGGTCCGCGGCTGGAAGGTTTCTGTGCAGCAGATCAATCAGCATATGAACCGCTTTCCGCTGACCGGCGCGCACGCCGCGGCGACCTGCGAAGACTGCCACAAGAACGGCGCGCTCAGCCAGTTCAAGACCATGTCCACGGCTTGCCAGAGTTGCCACCAGAAAGATTTCCAGGCCGCCAAGAACCCCGACCACGTCGCCGGAAAATTTGCTACCACCTGCGAGTCGTGTCACTCGACCGATAACTGGCTGAACGCTCGCTTCGATCACGCCCTGACCGGATTCCCGCTTACGGGCGGCCACGCTGTGCCCCCGGCGCAGTGCACCGACTGCCACGTCAACAACAATTACAACTTGTCGCAGACCGCCTGCGTCGGCTGCCATCTGAAGGACTTCCAGCACACCAATAATCCGAACCACGCACAGCAGGGGTTCTCGCAGACCTGCGAGTCGTGCCACACCACGATGACCTGGTCGCCGGCGAACTTTGACCATTCCAAATCCGGATTCCCGCTCACCGGCGCCCACACCGTGCCGCCGCGTACGTGCGGGGATTGCCACGTCAACAACAATTACAACTTGCCGCAGACGGCCTGCGTCGGCTGTCACCTGAAGGACTTCCAGAACACCAACAACCCGAACCACGTGCAAGGCGGATTCCCGCAGACTTGCGAAGTCTGCCACTCGACCAGCGCCTGGCAGCCGGCTCAGTTCGATCACAGCAAGACGCAGTTCCCGCTTACCGGCGCCCACACCGTGCCGCCGCGCGCCTGCGCCGATTGCCACGTCAACAACAATTACAACCTCACCCAGACCGCCTGCGTCTCTTGCCATTTGAAGGACTTCCAGAACGCGAATAATCCGAACCACGTGCAGGGCGGATTCCCGCAGACTTGCGAAGTATGCCACTCGACCAGCGCCTGGCAGCCGGCGAACTTCGACCATTCCAAATCCGGTTTTCCGCTCACCGGCGCCCACACTGTGCCGCCCCGCGCCTGCGCCGATTGCCACATCAACAACAATTACAACCTGACCCAGACCACGTGCGTCTCCTGCCACCAGCAGGACTACAACAACGCCAAGCAGCCCGTGGACCACATCGCAGCCGGCTTCCCCACTACGTGCGAGACCTGCCATGACACCGTCAACTGGATGAATAGCAAGTTCGATCATGCCCAGACCGGATGGGTGCTAACTGGCTCACACACCGTGCCGCCGCGCGCTTGTGCCGATTGCCACGTCAATGGCAATTACAAGCTCAACCAGACCGCGTGCGTCACCTGTCATCAGCAGGACTACAACAAAGCCGCCAATCCGAATCACGTGCAGGCCGGCTTCCCGCTGACTTGCGAGACCTGCCATGACACCGTCAACTGGAATGACGCCAAATTCGATCACGCGCAAACCGGCTGGGCCTTAACCGGGTCCCACACTGTGCCGCCGCGCCAGTGCGGAGACTGTCATGTCAACAACAATTACAAGCTGAACAATACGGCGTGCGTCAGCTGCCACCTGACCGACTACAACAACACCAAGAACCCGAATCACGTGCAGGCGGGGTTCCCGCAGACCTGCGAGGTCTGCCACGACACCCTCAAGTGGACCGACGCTAACTTTGACCACAGCAAGACCGGCTTCCCGCTCACCGGCTCGCATACCGTGCCGCCGCGCACCTGCGCCGACTGCCACGTCAACAACAACTACACCAACCTGCCCACCGACTGCTATGGCTGCCACAAGGCGGACTATCAGGGCGCGAACAATCCGAACCACATCGCCGCCCACTTCCCGACCACCTGTGCAACCTGCCACGACACCATCAAGTGGGCGGATGGCAAATTCAATCACACCTGGTTCCCGCTGAACCATGGCAACGCCAACGGCGTGTGCAGCACCTGCCACACGAATCCGAACGACTACTCGGTCTTCACCTGCACCAACTGCCACACCAAGTCGCAGACCGATGCGAAGCACAAGGGCGTGGGCGGCTATGTGTACAACAGCGTGAATTGCTACCAGTGCCACAAGAGGGGATAAAAGGAAACAGACGTGCTCTTATGCTGGCAGGAAGTTGCAAAGTCATCCGATAACGCAAAGGTATGAAGAGGGAGAATGAAGAGGTGGATTTATCTGGGATCGCTCTTGATCCTGTCGGCGATGCTTCCGGCTCGGGCTGCCGATCTTGGTCCCGCCGAAGTGAGGAAGGTTGAGGTCTTTCCTGTCGACGACGAGATTCGCGTCGAAATCACTCTGAGCGCGGCAGTTACTCCCTCGGTTGAGATTGCACAACATCCCGACCGCCTCGTCTTGAAGCTTCCAGGAACAGTTTCCGACACCCAGCAGAAGCGAATCTCCATCCGGCAACTCGGGGTGCGTTCGGTCCGGTTCGGGTTGAACCGTCCGAGTCCACCGGAAACCCACCTGGTCGTGGATCTCGACCAGGAGCATCCGTACAGAATTCTGACGGATGGTACAAAAATCATTCTGGTGGTGGAAGCGCCGCTGAGTATGTCGGCGCGACGGCGCACCGGACCTGCGGCCGCCGCTTCCCGTCCCCTCATCCGTTCCCTGGGACGCAGGACAGACTCTGGCAGCGGACAGGCCGGCAGCCACTCGAATCAGGAGGGAATCTTGCTCACCCCGCCTGCTTCAGGTCCGCCGATTCAATTTTCACCCGGCGCTCCCGAGTCCCCAGCCAGCACCGCTACTGCTTCTCCGGTGCCGCCTTCGGCTCGGCATCCGAATACCGCCAGCCTCCAGCAAGGCACCGTGTTTCCCACCGCCGGATCGCCCGGCGCCGGAGTTGTTCCTCCGGTCTCCGCCATCCCCAGGCCCAGCGGCCTGGATACCGGCGGCACTCAAGTTTCGGCGATCGCGAATACGCAGGCAGGATCGGCTGAAAAGACCCTCCCCCAGGAGCCCAAGCTCGCCACAAACGCGTCGCCGGAAACGGCAACTTCTGTTCGGCAGGACTCGATCGCCTCCCTCCCTCCGTCCTCCGGACAGAATGTTGCCAAGCCACTGGACCAGAAACCGGCCGCAGTTGCCAGCCAAGCGACCGGCGCCGGTTCAGGATCGAGTACGACCGAGGGCTCCTCTCCAGCCGTCTATCAAGGATCTACTCCAACGGCTGCCAAGGCTCCAGTGCAGGACGTAGCCCAGAAGCCTGCCGAGAGTTCCAGTCCACAAGTTGCGAAGACCTCGGAATCGAATGTGTCGACGCCCCCCGCTCAGACCGCCACGGAGACTTCCACTCCCACCGCGTCTCAAGCCTCCACTCCGAAGGCGTCCGAAGCTCCCGTTGCGAGCACTGCGGAGGAACTCAGTCCGGGTGCTGACGGCTCTGGACAAGGGCGGGCTCTCCTGCCGTCCCGCGCCGGGGAAAATTCTGATTTCCGCACCGCTTTTCGGATCAAGTACGTCGCCCAGGATGCCGCCTATCTCGATGGCGGTCGCGCGGCCGGTCTTGCCGAGGGCATGAAGCTTATCGTGCGCGACCTGCCGAACTCCGGCGCTGTTGCCGCCGAGGGCGCCGACTCCAACGCCGCCGGCGATGTGGCCGAACTCGAGGTCTTGTCCGTGGCCGAGACTTCGTCCGTCACCGAGATCCATACTCCGAAGCGTCCCGTGAAAGTCGGCGATCTCGCCTATCTCTCCTCTGCCGACCAGCAGGCCCTGGTGGAAAAGAACGCGCTCAGCGCCACTCGCAAGTATCCGGCAGTGGTCAGCTTTACCGAGAACGACACGCTCGACGATGAAGCACGCGCCGAAGTGCCCAAGCCGCCCCTGCCTTCGGTGAACCGCGCCCGCGGACGTATCGGCTTCGATTACATCGGCGTCCTCAACCATGGTGGTTCGGGAATGCAAAGTTCGAATCTCGGCTTAGTCCTGCGCGCCGACATCACTCGCATCAACGGCACTTACTGGAATGTGAGTGGCTACTGGCGCGGACGATTCAATTCCACTTCCGCCGGCCCGCAGACTCTCCAGGATCTCATCAACCGCACCTATCACCTCTACACCACTTACGATAACCCAAGCTCTTCCTGGGTCGCGGGCTTCGGACGCATGTATCTTCCGTGGGCCACCAGCCTCGACACCATCGACGGCGGCTACTTCGGACGCAAGCTCAAGCCCGGCGTCACGGCTGGACTCTTCCTGGGCTCTACGCCCGATCCCACCTCTTACAGCTACGCCCCCAACCGCGAAATCGGCGGCGCCTTCGTCAACTTCGAAGGCGGTAGCTACGACAATCTCCATTACACCTCCACCAGCGGCGGCGGGTTGAAGATGCTGAAGTGGAGCCCGGACCGGCCGTTCCTGTTCCTCGAAAATGGCATCTTCTACAAGCGCGTGTTCTCGATCTATCAGTCGGCACAGGTCGATTCTCAGCCGGGATATGACTACACAAATCCGGACGGGACTACCGGCCACCAAGCCGGCACCGGCTTTGGTCTGGGACGCAGCTTTCTAACGATGCGCATTCAGCCCCACCCGCGCGTCGAATTCAGTTTCAACCACACTTACTTCCGTGATCTGCCAACCTTCGATCCGAACCTGATCCAGACCGGCCTGCTCGACAAATACCTGATGCAAGGTTTCAGCGCCGGCACCCGCGTGGAGGTCTACAAGCAGATCTGGCTCAGCGCCGACCTGGGACTCAGCAACCGGACCGGCGACAAAAACAACTCGCTCAACCAGATGTTCGGCATCACCTTTGGGCGCCTGCCATGGATCAACATGCGCGCCGATGCGCGCTACTCGCGCTTCAACAGCAGTTTCGGCAGAGGCTCCTACGAAGCGCTCTCACTCTCCAAGAATCTGGGCGAGACCTTCCAGCTTCAGATTCTCGCTGGCCAGCAAAACTTCGCCTCCAGCCTTACCAGCGCCAATATTTCCCGCTTCGTGAATGGGACGATTGAGACCGCCCTTGGCGAACATTACTTCATGCAGGCGGGCGGCACTATCAACCGCGGAAACCAAATGAATTACGACCAGTGGCTGTTCACCTTCGGCTACCGCTTCGATAACCGCCACGGACACAGGGGACAATGATGCCTGCGCCTTTTTCACAATCTCTGCGCTCCTGCCTCCTGGCCTCGCTCCTGTTGGCCGGTACGATCGCCAGCGCCCAGACTGAGCCTCTCGAGAAAGTCCTCGACCGCACCTCGCAGCGCGTCTCGGAATTCCTCGATCAGTTTTCCAACGTCAAGTGTACCGAACAAGTTACGCAGGAAAAGTTCAAACCGAACGGCAAGTTGGACCTCGAACAGCAATCCACTTACGACTACCTGGTCATCCTGACAAATGCCGGTGGCGATCTGAGCCTGAACGAATCGCGCCTCCCGGTGAAAGAAGCAAAGGTCAACCGCCGGCAAGACGTCTCCATGCTGTTGAGTAACGGCTTTGCCACACTCTTTCTCGTCTTCCACCCTTACTACGTGAACGGTTTCGAGTTCACCGACGCCGGTAGCGAGACGCTCGACGGCCATGCTGCCCGCAAGATCCATTTCCAGCACATCCCCAACACTCGTTCCGTGGCGGCGCTTGCTCTGCGCGGTCGCGAGTATGCCCTCGAGTTATCGGGCGCCGTGTGGGTCGATCCGCAAAACGGAGACATCCTTCGCATCGAGGCGGGCATCGGTTCCACATTGGAAGACATCGGCATGAAAACCTTGCAGTCTTCCGTGCGCTTCGCCCCCGTTGCCTTCAGCAAGGATCAAGATCAGCCCGTGTACTGGTTCCCCACTGAAGCCGTGGTCGAAGTGGAAACACCCAAGCAGCACTGGCGCAACACGCACCGCTTCAGCACCTATAAACAGTTCTCCGTGACGACCGAGGAGCACGTCGCCCAAAAATGAGCACAGCCACCGCCCCAATCCCGATTCCCGCGGCCCTCGCGGCCGCTGCCAGCAATCCCGAGGCAGGCCACAAGCTTCGCCTGCTGATCGGCTACGTCATCGCCATCGCTTTGATCGTTGGGATCGCGGCCTACGGCTTTGATTACTACACTGCCGGCCCCCACGACCGTCCTTTCATGACGAAGCACGCGCTGCTCAAGCCGAGCGGACGCATTGGCATCAGGCTCGGCATGCTCGGCGTTGGCATGTTCCTGGCGATCTTCCTCTACCCGCTGCGCAAGCGCTGGACCTGGCTCGCCCGGCAGGGCATCTCGCGCCACTGGCTTGATTTTCACGTCCTTCTCGGCCTCTCGGCGCCCTTTGTGATCGCCCTGCACTCTTCTTTCAAATTCCACGGCTTCGCTGGCATCGCCTTCTGGATCATGCTGGCGGTTTCCATCAGCGGCATCGTCGGACGCTACCTTTACAACCAGATTCCCCGCCGCGTCAACGCCGCCGAGTTTTCGCGAAAGGAACTCCAGGACTTGCAGGACAAGCTGGCAGAGCAACTTGCAGCGCAGAAGATTTTGAAAGAAGCCGACGTGCGCTCCGCTCTGCGCCTGCCCAGTCAGCAAACGGTCGACCGGTTGCCCGTTCCGGCGGCTCTGGTCTACATGTTGCTGCTCGACCTGCTACGGCCGTTTCGCATCGCCCGCCTGCGCAAGGGAGCGCTCCGCAGCATCCAACACCTCACTACGCTGGGCGGACTGCTGCCCACGCGCCACCGCGAACTGGAACGAACCATCGTCGTCGCCCGGGAAGAGGCTGCCCTCTCCAAGCGCATCCTTTTCCTGTCGCGCACGCAACAGGTCTTCCACCTCTGGCACGTAGTGCACAAGCCCTTTAGCTACAGCTTTGCAGTCCTGGCGCTCATTCATATTGGCGTGGTGTTGATGATGGGATTTTTCTAGGGCCTCTTCATGGACACGCTGATCGCCATCCTGATTGCTGCCGCAGTGTCCACGTTCTTCCTGCGCGGCTATCTGAAGGGTCTAAGAAAAAGAGATGAACTCGCCCGCCAGGCGGTCGAAAAGGGCAAGGTTTTCTCCGACGGGCCCCGGTCGGAGCATCCGCACATTGACACCAACTACTACACCGTCTCCGGGACCCCCCCCACCGCCTGCCCCCGCGGCGGCGTGGGGCCCGTGCGGACGGGGCAAACCCC
>Ga0080064_1005318_pt1 | contig 15281 bp, 9 predicted proteins | sample Subgrocontami54m_FD_69260 | JGI IMG/M metagenome (GOLD analysis project Ga0080064, IMG submission 69260) | Subsurface groundwater microbial communities from S. Glens Falls, New York, USA - GMW46 contaminated, 5.4 m (SPADES assembly) (version 2) ...
CCGGTGCGCAACGGCCGGCGCGGCGCCCTGACCGGCCCCCGCGGCCCCCGATCCGCGCTCCGCTGGGCGTTGCCTTCTACAAGCTGGACCCGGTAGTTAGTGGCTCGTGCGACGGCACGTAGCCGTCGGAGGCGTCACGCGCACCGCGCGGGCTGAAAAGCCCGCGCTACGAGATCGCTCGAGGTCCCGCCACACGCGAAGAGAGGGCGCCTCTGTGGCGCCCTCTCAAGACCTACAAACTACAAACCACGAACTGCGAACTACAAACTCGAGGCAGTTCGTGGTTCCTCACGCGCCGGTACGTAGCGGACGGCGGCGTCACGTGCACCGCGCGGGCTGGAAAGCCCGCGCCACGAGACCACATCGAGGTCCCGCCGAACACGCATAGAGGGCGCCCCTGCGGGCGCCCTCTCAAAACTACAAACTACGAACTGTGAACTACAAACTCACTAGTAATCCATCGGCGGCGGCGCCGGCGCCATGCTCGGCGCTTCCGGGATCTCCGTCACCAGCGTCTCCGTCGTCAGTACCATTGCGGCGATGCTGGCGGCGTTCTCGAGCGCGGAGCGCGTCACCTTCGCCGGGTCGATGATGCCGGCCTTGAGCAGGTCGACGTACTTGTCGTTGCGGGCGTCGTAGCCGTACATCTTGCCCTTGCCGTTGCGGATGTTCTCGACGACGACGGAGCCTTCCTGGCCCGCGTTCTCGGCGATGATGCGGACGGGCTCCTCGAGCGCCCGCTCAAGGATCGCCGCGCCGGTGCGCTCGTCGCCGCTCAGCTTCGCCTTGGCGGCGACAACGGCGGGGATGGCGCGCAGCAGCGCGACGCCGCCGCCGGGCACGATGCCCTCTTCGACGGCCGCGCGGGTCGCCGAGAGCGCGTCCTCGACGCGGAGCTTCTTCTCTTTCAGCTCGACCTCGGTCGCGGCGCCGACCTTGATCACCGCCACGCCGCCGGCGAGCTTCGCCAGCCGCTCTTGCAGCTTCTCGCGGTCGAACTCCGACGTCGCCTCGTCGGTCTGCGCCTTGATCTGCTTGATGCGGCCCTGGATCGCCTTGTCGGTGCCGTAGCCCTCGATGATCGTCGTCTCGTCCTTGGTGGACGTGACGCGGCGGGCACGGCCGAGGTCGGCGACGGTGGCGTTCTCGAGCTTGACGCCCATCTCCTCGGTGACGAACGAGCCGCCGGTGAGGATCGCGATGTCTTCGAGCATCGCCTTGCGGCGGTCACCGAAGCCCGGCGCCTTGATGACGAGGGCGTTGATCGTGCCGCGCAGCTTGTTGACGACGAGCGTGGCGAGTGCCTCACCGTCGCAGTCATCGCAGACGATGACGAAGTTCTTCGTCACCTGGAGCACCTTCTCGAGCACCGGCAGGATATCGCTGACAGCCGAGATCTTCTTGTCGGTGATCAGGATGTACGGCTCGTCGAGCGATGCTTCCATGCGCTCCGCGTTCGTCACGAAGTACGGCGACACGTAGCCGCGGTCGATCGACATGCCCTCGACGAATTCGGTCTCGAACTTCAGACCCTTCGACTCTTCGACAGTGATGACGCCGTCTTTGCCGACCTTCTCCATCACTTCGGCGATCATCGTGCCGACCTCTTCGTCGCCGGCGGAGATCGTCGCGATCTGGGCGATCTGGTCGCGGCCCGCGACGGGCGACGCCAGCTCGCGGAGCGACTTCAGCACCGCCTGTACGCCGATCTCGAGCCCCTTCTTGAGGGCCATCGGGTTGGCGCCGGCAGCGACGTTCTTCATGCCTTCACGCACCATCGCCTGGCCGAGTACCGTCGCCGTCGTCGTGCCGTCGCCGGCGACGTCGTTGGTCTTGGTCGCGATCTCCTTCGCGAGCTGCGCGCCCATGTTCTCGAAGGGATCCTTGAGCTCGATCTCTTTCGCGATCGAGACGCCGTCGTTGACGACCGCGGGCGGGCCGAACTTCTTGTCCAGCACGACGTTGCGGCCGCGCGGGCCCAGCGTCACTTTCAGCGCGTCAGCGAGCTGATCCACGCCCGCCTTGAGCGAGCGTCGCGCCTCTTCATCGAATATCAGTTGCTTGGCCATTGGTTCTCCTATGGTGCGTGGTTGTCAGGGCGGGGCGAAGATGGACGATAGATGACGGAAGATGGATCGTCTATCTTCGATGTTCCATCCTCTATCGTCCGGCCCCAGCTACTCGACCTTCGCCAGCACGTCCTTCTCGGCGAGGACGATCAGCTCTTCCTGGTCGATCTTCACTTCCTGCCCGGTGTACTTCGCGTAGAGCACGCGGTCGCCCACCTTGACGTCCATCTGGACGCGCTTGCCGTTGTCGTCGAGGCGGCCGGGGCCGGCGGCGATGACGGTGCCCTGCTGGGGCTTCTCTTTGGCGGTGTCCGGGATGACGATGCCGCTGGCCAGCACCTCTTCCTGCACCTGCGGGCGGATGACGATGCGGTCGTGCAGCGGCACCAGCTTCGTCGAGGCGGCCTTCGCTTTCACGGCGACCTTTGCCTTCGAGGCGCCATTCCGGGATTGGGGCTTGGATTTGATCGCAGCCTTAGCCAACGCTGTTCCTCCTGTTGTGTATAGATTCCGAATCTGAGGTTGTTGCCATCTTAGCACTCGTCACGGGAGAGTGCTAGTCGATGATACGACAGGGGGTGGAGGTGTGCAAGTTCGTTGTGGGTAGTTTGTAGTTTGCAGTCCGAGGCAGTGATCCGCACTGTCATGCTGAACGAAGCGAAGCATCTTCTCCGAAACGCGCGCAAATCCTTGGTTAGCCAATGCGATGACGGCACCCCACACGCCTTATACTTTTCGAAATGCGAATCGTTTTGGTGCTCACCACATGGGTGTTCGTAGTGGTCGGTTGCCGCGATGGAGGCGAGAGTGGTGCCACGCAGGTCGTATCCGAGCCCACATTGTCTCAGCAGATTGTCCAGCGCAGGGCTGAAATGTACGCGCTGACCATCACCGCCTATTGCGCGACACGGCAAGCGAGCATTACCCCCGGACCGGCCGCGTTGCCCACCTCCACCGATCAGTGCTGGCGGCGCTGGGATGTTGACCCCCCACGGGAGTTTCGCAACCGGCCATTGCCGCGCCTACACGTTTCCGTGTACGCTGCGGTATGGCGAAGAAACGCCGCGCGACCTGGGACGCGACCTCCGTGCGCGGGCTGCGGCGGCACCTCGCGCTGACGCAGGATCAGCTCGCGGACGAACTTGGCGTGCGCCAGCAGACCGTCAGCGAATGGGAGACCGGCGCCTACCAGCCGCGCGGAGCGAGCACCCGCCTGCTCTCGATGATCGCCGACAAGGCCGACTACGAGTACGACGCGGGTGAGCCGTGAGCGCCGCGACACCCGTCATCGCGGATGAGCGCGGTTCCTACGACATCGCCGCCCTCGACGTGGATGAAGTCGCGCGCCCGCCCCTCCAACATCCAACATCCAACATCCAACATCCTCCCCATCTGACAGAGGCGCAGCTCACCACCCTCTGGAAGGGCCGTCGCTTCCCCGACGGCGCGCTCGTCACGCGCGCGGGTGTGCCGGTGCGCGTGATCTTCCCGGGGCGCGCGGGGCGCGGGCCGGGGCCGGATTTTCGCGGCGCGGTGATCGCCGGGCCGTCCGGCGTGCCGCTGCGCGGCGACGTCGAGCTGCACGTGCGCGCGTCGCACTTTCGCGCGCACGGCCACCACGCCGACGCCGCGTATCGCAACGTGATCCTGCACGTCGTGTTCGACGACGACGTCGGCGCCGATACGGCGCTGCCCGGCGGCGGCTCGGCGCCGGTGATCGCGCTGGCGCCGTGGGTGGCGCGGCGCGCCGGCGAGCTGCAGCGCTGGCTCGATCGGCCGCTGCTCTGGCGCGAGCCGTGCCACGACGCCGTCATGCGCATGGGCGCGGACGGCGTGAGCACCGCGCTCGACGCGGAGGGCGACCGCCGCTTCGACGCGAAGATCGCGCGCGTGCGGGAGACGGTGCGCGCCTCCGGCGTGGGAGCGGCGCTGTACGAGGGGCTGTTGGAGGCGCTGGGCTACGGCGGCAACGCGCCGCAGATGCTGGCGCTGGCGCGGCTGCTGCCGTGGCCGCTCCTCCGCGATCACGCAGCCGGACAGCCGCTTCGCATGGAGGCGTTGCTGCTCGGCTCGGCGGGCCTGCTTCCGTCGCAGCGCGATCATCGCGGCCCGGTCGAGGCGCACGTCGATGCGCTCGAAGCCGCGTTTGCGCGGGCGCGGCTGCCATCGCTGCAGGCGGGCACATGGAAGCTCTGGGGCATCCGCCCCGAGAACGCGCCCGCGCGCCGCGTCGCCGCCGCCGCGGCGCTGCTCACACGCCTCGGCGAGCCGGCGGTACTGCTGCGCATCACTGATGCCGCAACCGTCAACGAAGCGATCGCGCCGCTGGTGATCTCGGCGAGCGGCTACTGGCTGATGCACCATGACCTCTGCGCGGGGGCGTGCCGGTTGCCGCCGGCGTTCGTCGGGCGGTCGCGCGCGCTGGAGATCCTCGTCAACGTCGTGCTGCCGGTCGCCTGCGCGTCCGGCGATCCGGGGCTCGCCGCGAAGGCGCGCGCGTTGTTCGCGCGGCTGCCGCGCCCGGCGATCTACGGAGCGACGAAGTTCATCGAGGCGGCGCTGGCGTCGGAGGGGATCCGCGTGCCGGTGAACGCGCGGCGGGCGCAGGGGCTGCTCGAGTTGCAGCGCAACTGGTGCACGCAGAACGGATGTGGCAGGTGTAGTCTGTCGGTCTCTCGGTCTGTCGGTCTCTCAGATGACTCCGATCTGACAGAGCGACTGAGTGACTGAAAGACTGACGGACTGACGGACTGACGGACTGACGGACTGGCGGACTGACGGACTGACGGACTGACGGACTCGCTGTAGTCTCTCGGTCTGTCGGTCTCTCAGATGACTCTGGTCTGACAGAGCGACTAAGTGACTGAACGACTGACAGACTCAACTCGCAAACCTCATCCCCGGCTGCGGATCGAGATCCCAGCCGGCTCTGAGCGCGTCGAAGCGATAGTGCGCGCACGCGGCGATCATCGCGCCGTTGTCGGTGCAGAGCACGGGCGGCGGCGCGAACACCGGCAGCGGGGAGCGCTCGATCAGCATCTCGCGCAGGGGGCCGTTGGCGGCGACGCCGCCCGACAGCAGGACGCTGCGCGCGCCCTCGCGCAGCGCGGCCTGCACGGTCTTCTTCGTCAGCACGTCGATGACGGATGTCTGAAACGCCGAGGCGATCTCCGCCGTCTCCGGCACCGGCTGCGGCGCACCCGCATCGCCGCGCGCGCCCGATTCGCCGCGCACGATGTGCAGCACGGCCGTCTTGAGGCCGCTGAACGAGAAGTCGTCGCTGCCTTTCAGCCAGGCGCGCGGGAGGCGCAGGCGCGGCTTCGCGGCGCCGCGCGCGGCGCGCTCGACGGCGGGGCCGCCGGGGAAGCCGAGGCCGAGCAGACGGCCGACCTTGTCGAACGCCTCGCCGGCGGCGTCGTCGCGCGTGCGGCCCAGCCGCTCGTAGCGGCCGTGGTCGCGCATGAGGATCAGGTCGGTATGGCCGCCGGAGACGATCAGTCCGAGCGCCGGCAGTTCGGGCGTGCGGTACTCGCGGCCTTCGACCTGGAGCCAGTTGGCGTAGAGGTGCGCCTCCAGGTGGTTGACGCCGAGCAGCGGCAGGTCGTGGGCGTACGCCAGCGCCTTCGCCGTGTTGACGCCGACGAGCAGCGCGCCCGCCAGCCCCGGGCCGGCGGTGACCGCGACGCCCGCCAGGTCGCTCCACGCGGCGCCGGCTTCCGCCAGCGCGGCGTCGACGACCTGGAGGATCACTTCGAGGTGGTGGCGCGACGCCACCTCCGGCACGACGCCGCCGTACTGGGCGTGCAGGTGGAACTGCGACGCGATGACGTTCGACCGCAGCCACCGCCCGTCCGCGACGATGGCCGCCGCCGTCTCGTCGCACGACGTCTCGACGCCGAGGATGAGCTTGCTGGTGGCTGGCCGCTGGTCGGTTGTCATTGGATGGCATGGTAGCGAGCGTCAGGCGCAAGCGCCGCCGTCCGGGAATACGATCCACGAAGAGCACGAAGGCCACGAAGTATCCGTGTTAGGGCAGTCTACCGACTGCCCTCCCCATCCCGCGCTGCCGTTGTATGAGCGAACCCATATGTCCGCGCGCGCGGACGCATCATCCACGCCTCCTCTCCGCCGGGCGGAGAGGACCAGCGCGAAGCGCGGAGGTGAGGTCCCCGCGCGATTAGGGCATCAACCAAAACGCCGAGAGCACCCGAACGTCCGCGACACAACGAAACGGCCAGGTCTAAAGACCTGTCCTTACACCTTTCCCAACCCTACCTTCGTGCTCTTCGTGCTCTTCGTGGATCGTTCCCCGTCTACACCGGAATCGGCAGGTCGATCTTGTGGCGGCGGATCTCGCCGGCGATGCGTGCGGCGGAGGCTTCGTCGGGCTCGCAGAGCGGGAGGCGGAAGGGACCGACTTCGAAACCGAGCTGGTTGAGTGCGTACTTCACCGGGATCGGGCTGGTGGTGCAGAAGAGAGCGTCGATGAGCGGCAGCAGGCGGCGCTGGATCGCCGCTGCTTCGGCCGTGCGGCCGGCGATCTGATGCGCGACCATCTCGCTGATCTGGCGGCCGACGAGATGCGTCGCGACGCTGATCACGCCCCAGCCGCCGAGGGCGACGATGCCGAACGTGTCTTCGTCGTTCCCCGACCAGATCTTGAAGCCAGGCGTCGCGCCTTCGATGATGGCGGCGATCTGCGCCATGTCGCCGCTCGACTCTTTGACGCCGATGATGTTGCCGATGCGCGACAGCCGCACCGTCGTGTCAGCCGTCATGTTGACGCCGGTGCGGCCGGGGATGTTGTACGGGATGCACGGCAGCGTCACCGCATCGGCGATGGCGGCGAAGTGGCGGTACATGCCCTCCTGCGTCGGCTTGTTGTAGTAGGGCACGGTCAGCAGAAGCGCATCGACGCCGGTGCGCGCGGCCTCGCGGCTGAATTCGACGCTGTCGGCGGTGCAGTTGTCGCCGGCGCCGGCGATCACGGGCGCGCGGTCGCCGACGGCGTCCTTCACGTCGGACCAGAGGCGGATCTTCTCGGGCATCGACAGCGTTGGCGCTTCACCCGTCGTGCCAGTGACGACGAGGCCGTCGGAGCCGGAGTCGAGCAGCGCCATCGCCAGCCGCTTCGCCTGGGCGTAGTCGACGGCGCCGTCCGGCGTGAACGGCGTCACCATCGCAGTCAGTACACGTCCGAGTTCCATACGTTCCTCCGGAAGAACCTGGAACTCAGAACCTAGAACCGGTTTCAAACGGTGCTTCAGGTTCATTTGTAGGTTCTCGGTTCTAGGTTCTACGTTCTCGCGCAGCAGCTACACGAGGCCGCGCGCGATCATTTCTTCGGCGATCTGGATGGCGTTGAGGGCGGCGCCTTTGCGGATGTTGTCGGAGGAGATCCACATGGCGATGCCGTTCGGGTCGGACATGTCTTCGCGGATGCGGCCGACGTAGACGGGGTCCTTGCCGGCGGCGCTGCGCGGCGTCGGATAGAGGTTGACCGACGGGTCGTCCTGCACCACGACGCCCGGGGCTTCGGCCAGGACTTCGCGCACGTAGTCCGCCGTCATCGGCTTCTCGAACTGGGCGTGGACGGCGAGGCTGTGGCTGAGGAAGACGGGCACGCGCACGCACGTCGCCGAGAGCGGCAGGTCGGGCTCGTGCATGATCTTGCGCGTCTCGGCCATCATCTTCCACTCCTCCTTCGTGTAGCCGCTGTCCATGAAGACATCGACCTGCGGGAGGATGTTGAAGGCGATCTCGTGCGGGTAGACGTGCGGCACGCTCTCGTGACCGGCAGCCCAGGCGCGCGATTGGTCCTCAAGCTCGGTGATGGCCGCGGTGCCGGTGCCGGAGACGGACTGATACGTGTCGGCGACGATGCGCGTGACGCGATTGAGCCTGTGCAGCGGCCAGAGGCAGAGCACGAGCGGCGTCGTCGAGCAGTTGGGGATGGCGAGGATGCCCTTGTGCGCCTCGACGTCCTGCGGGTTCACCTCGGTGGCGACGAGCGGCACATCGGGGTCCTGGCGCCAGACGCTGGAGTCGTCGATGACGATCGCGCCGGCGTCGCGGGCGATCGGCGCGTACTCGCGCGAGGCGGCGCCCGACGCCGAGATGAAGACGAAGTCGGCGCCCTTGAACGAATCGTGCGTCGTCGCCTCGACGGTGATCTGCCCTTCCCCGAAGGGAATGCGCTTGCCGGCAGAGCGCTCCGTCGCGAGGAGTTTGAGGTTCCCGATGGGGAAGCGGCGCTCAGCGGCGATCTTGAGGAACTCGAGCCCCACGACCCCGGCGGCGCCGACCACGGCGACGTTGTACTGCTTGCCCTGCGCTGACATCCCGCTCCTTCTTCCCGGCGAATGTGTGATGCGAGCATGATACGCGCTGGCGGGGTGCGGTTGCCACTGCGGGTTCGGATTCACCGCGAAGGCGCGGAGGGTTTTGGGGGACGCGCTCACCACAGAGGCACAGAGGTTTGGTTGGGTGCGGATGGACATCCGATCCCAACTCGTAGCGTGGGCTTTCCAGCCCGCGCGGCCCTCGCTTCGCGCGATACTGCTTGCTTTCACCACAGAGGCACAGAGACACAGAGGTTTGGTTGGGTGCGGTTGCATATCCGATCCCAACTCGTAGCGTGGGCTTTCTAGCCCGCGCGGCCCTCGCTTCGCGCGATACTGCTTGCTTTCACCACAGAGGCACAGAGACACAGAGGTTTGGTTGGGTGCGGTTGGACATCCGATCCCAACTCGTAGCGTGGGCTTTCCAGCCCGCGCGGCCCTCGCTTCGCGCGATACTGCTTGCTTTCACCACAGAGGCACAGAGACACAGAGGTTTGGTTGGGTGCGGTTGCATATCCGATCCCAACTCGTAGCGTGGGCTTTCTAGCCCGCGCGGCCCTCGCTTCGCGCGATACTGCTTGCTTTCACCACAGAGGCACAGAGACACAGAGGTTTGATTGGGTGCGGTTGGACATCCGATCCCAACTCGTAGCGTGGGCTTTCTAGCCCGCGCGGCCCTCGCTTCGCACGATACTGCTTGCTTTCACCACAGAGGCACAGAGACACAGAGACAGAGGTTTGGTTGGGTGCGGTTGGACATCCGATCCCAGCTCGTAGCGTGGGCTTTCTAGCCCGCGCGGCCCTCGCTTCGCGCGATACTGCTTGCTTTCACCACAGAGGCACAGAGGTTTGGTTGGGTGCGGTTGGACATCCGATCCCAGCTCGTAGCGTGGGCTTTCTAGCCCGCGCGGCCCTCGCTTCGCACGATACTGCTTGCTTTCACCACAGAGGCACAGAGACACAGAGGTTTGGTTGGGTGCGGTTGGACATCCGATCCCAACTCGTAGCGTGGGCTTTCTAGCCCGCGCGGTGCTCGTACTGCCCCCTCTCCTCCGGCCTTCGGCCACCTCCTCTCCCACAAGGGGCGAGGAGGAGCGTTACGAAGCAGGAGGCGAAGGGCATCGGGGAGCCGGTGCGTGTGGAAGCTTGATGAACGTCCGCGGCCGCGGCGGACGCGCGGACTGAAGTCCACGCTTCGTGTCGCGCGCTGCGCTCCCGTCTCGCGCAGAACTACCTACTACAAACTGTGAACTGTGAACTGTGGACTCCCTCACCCCGTCCGGGCGCCGATGAGCTTGCCGATCGAGAACGTGATGAGGGCGGCGCCCATCCCGATGGCGAGCTGGCGCATGCCGGCGAAGACGAAGTTGCGGCCGGTGAAGAGCGATACGGACGCGCCTATGGCGAACATCGCCAGCGCGCCGAGCGCGACGGAGGCGACGAAGAACGGCGTGGTGGAGCCGAAGAACCACGGGATGACGGGGATGATCGCGCCGGCGGCGAAGGCGAGGAATGACGCGATGGCGACGCCCCAGGGCGAGCCGAGACCCTCCGGATTGAGGCCGAGCTCTTCACGCGCGAGCGTCTCGAGGGCGACGCCGCGGTCGCCGAGGATGCGCATCGAAAGCGCCTCCGCCTCGTCCGCCGGCAGGCCCTTCGCGCGATAGATGAGCGCCAGCTCCTTGCGCTCCTCCTCCGGGTCGGACTCAAGCTCTTCCTTTTCCAGCGCGATCTGGCGTTCGAACAGCTCGCGCTGCGACGTTACGGAGATGTACTCGCCCGCGCCCATGGAGAAGGCCCCGGCGAGCAGCCCGGCGATGCCGGTGAGGACGATGAAGCTGCCACTGGGATTGGCGCCGGCGACGCCGATGACGAGGCTGAGGTTCGAAAGCAGGCCATCGCTGATGCCGAAGATCGCGGCGCGGAGTTGGCCGCCCGTATCGACGCGATGCCAGCGCTCGCCCTGCGCGATGCCGGCGACGTCGCCGGTCACGCCGCCGCCCGGCGAGTACATGGTGCTGAGTGTGCGGGAGTGCGAGCGCTCGGCGCGGGCGAGGGAAGGGCCGGCGTCGGCCTGTGCCATGTAGTCGTTGAATCCGCTGGCCTCCATGGCGCTGACCATCGGGAGGACAGCGCGCGGGCTGAAGTGCCTTGCCAGGAAGCCGAGGACGCGCACGCGCAGACTCGGACCGGGGTCGCCCGGGTCGACGCCGGCGGCGCGGAGCTTGTCGGCCCAGTGCTTGAGATGCCCCTTCTCGGTCTCCGACAGATCGAGGAAGATCTGCGCGCGCTCCGGGTCCTTCTCGGACCGCGCGAGCAGGCGGTAGAGCTCGACACCGTCGACCTCGCCCTGGTAGTTGGCGCGGAATCGTTTGATGTCGGCGGCGGTCGCGGGCGCGGCGGGTTGCGGCGCGGTGTTCGCTTCGGGGGTGTCCATGGTGTGAGGATAGGCCGATGCGAGGCGGTCGTCCAACGGAGACCTCACCTCCGCGCTGCGCGCTGGTCCTCTCCGCCGGGCGGAGAGGAGGGCGGGGCGGGGGCGTGTGCTTACAAGACGGGCGACTCACAGCCGGGGACGGCTGTGCCACTCTTGTTGGGGCTCGCGCCGGTGACCTCACCTCCGCGCTGGCGCGTTGGTCCTCTCCGCCGGGCGGAGAGGAGGGCGGGGCGGGCCCGCGTGCTTGGGGACTACGGATTGGCGCAAGACGAACGACATACAGGGGTGGCTGTCTCATGTTGCATCGCGTCACCCCGGATTGGGTGTACGAACACCGCGCGGACTGAAGTCCGCGCTACGGCGCCCGAACAAGCGACCTTCCGCGCCTCTCTTCCTCCGCCTCCCGCTTCCCGCTTCTCGCTTCCCGCCTCTCGCCTCCCGCTTCCGGCCTCTCGCTTCCGGCCTCCCACTTCCCACCTCCGACCTCCGACCTCCCGCCTCCCGGCTCGCGCTTCCCGCTTCTAACTTCCAACACCCGCCGTTGCTACACTCATCTCACCGAGACAACACGACAGGAGATCTCATGCTCGCGAAGGCGCTGAACATCAACCAGGACCGGATCGCCGTGACGGAGCTGTTCGGGGCGATCCCGTCTTCGGCGAAGACGAGCGAATACGTGCGGATGCTGAAGGCGATCGAGGAGAACGCGCACATCCGGGCGATGGTCATCGACATCGACTGCCCGGGCGGCGGCGCCAGCGCGTCGGAGTACCTGTATCGCGCGGTGGCGAAAGTGAAGGCGAAGAAGCCGGTCGTCGCGTTCGTGCGCGGGACGGGCGCGTCGGGCGGCTACATGGTTGGCTGTGCGGCGACGAAGGTGCTGGCAGCGCCGATGGCGATCGTCGGGTCGATCGGCGTGATCTCGATGCGGCCGATGCTGCAGGAACTGCTGACGAAGGTGGGCGTGCGGATGGAGGTGACGAAGTCCGGGCGGCTGAAGGATATGTTTTCGAACTTCCGCGAGCCGACCGACGAGGAGCGGGTGAAGGAGCAGGCGCTGCTCGATTCGTTCTACGACCGGTTCGTCGAAATCGTCTCTGAGGCGCGCGGCATGGCGCCGGAGCGGGTGCGGGCGCTGGCGACGGGTGAGATTTATACCGCCGGGCAGGCGAAGGAGAACGGGCTGATCGACAGCCTGGGCGACCTCGACGACGCGATCGACCTGGCGCAGTCGCTGGCCGGGCTGTCGGAGCGCAAGGTGACGTACGCCCGCCCGCGGCGCGGCCTGCGCGACCGGCTGCTGGCGAACACGGCGGCGAGCTTCGCGGGCGCGATCGCGCACTCGGTCGAGGGGCGGCTGCTGGAGCGTCGGGTCGAGTACCGGTAGTGGGGTGAGCGGTTAGCCGCTCTCAGGCTGGAGCGCGGGCGCGCCGCCCGTACCAGCCGGACGGTCAGCTTCCGGCTTACTGTGACGCGCCCCAGTTATGTCTTGCAATCCGAGCGAAGAACCCACCTCGGGCAAGATCCTTCGCTTCGCTCAGGAAGACAGGTGGCCGGACGCTCCGTCGAATTCTGCGCAAACCTACAAATCTAGCATCCGAAAGGAACTCTGCCGCGTCGCAAAACGTATGTCCTTATGTGGAGTTATGGTTGCTCGCGAAGGGTGCTCGCAGTGCGATCCGTCAAGAAAGTGCCGTCCGGGGCTTGCTATTGGGGGGTCGGATTCTGTAGCATCCGCTGGTTGACACCTGAACGGGCTATTTGTATACTCACCTCAGGCTAGACAAGAAACCCCCTTGCCTTTCGGAACCCCATTGCCATGTCCCCAAGCGGGACTATTTCTGTCATCGGGAGATCACGGTTCGTAACGCATTGTTAGGAGCGCGCACGGAATGACTGTCTCCACAGACATCGTCAGTAGCCGATCATTGTTTCCTGCCAGCAAGAAATCGTACGCGAAGATTGCTCACGTGCTGGATATTCCGCACCTGATCAGCATGCAGATCTCGTCGTTCGAGTGGTTCCGGGAGGAGGGGCTGCGCGAGCTACTCGACGAGATCTCGCCGATCTCCGACTTCACGGGCACGCGGATGGAGCTGCGCTTCGGCGACTACGCGTTCGGCGAGCCGAAGTATTCGGAGCTGGAGTGCCGCGAGCGCGACATGACGTTCTCGGCGCCGCTGCGCGTGAACGTGCAGCTGGTCGTGCGCGAAACGGGCGAGGTGAAGGAGCAGGAGCTGTTCATGGGCGACTTCCCGCTCATGACGCCAAACGGCACGTTCGTCATTAACGGCGCCGAGCGCGTGGTGGTGTCGCAGCTGGTGCGGTCGCCGGGCGTGTACTTCACGCTTGAGGTCGACCCGACGACGGGTCGCGAGCTGTGCTACGGCAAGCTGATCCCGAACCGCGGCGCCTGGCTGGAATTCGAGACGAGCAACAAGAACGTGATGTCGGTGAAGGTCGACCGCAAGCGCAAGATCCCGATCACGACGCTGCTGCGCGCCATCGACGAAGAGGAGGGCGTGCCGGAAGCCCAGCTCGGCACGAACGAACGCATCCTGGCGAAGTTCGCGGACATCGACACGAACCCGGAGCACCTGTACATCGCGACGACGCTGGAAAAGGAAGCCTCGACGAACAAGACGGAGGCGCTCCTGGACTTCTACCGCCGGCTGCGCCCGGGCGACCCGCCGACGTTAGAGAACGCGCGCGGGCTGCTGCAGTCGCTGTTCTTCAACCCGCGCCGGTACGACCTGGGTCGCGTCGGGCGCTACAAGCTCAACCGCCGGCTCGAACTCGATACACCGCAGAAAACGCGCGTCCTGGAGCCGCGCGACCTGGAGACGATCATCCGCACGCAGGTCAAGCTGAACAACGGCACGGGCCACGCGGACGACATCGACCACCTGGGCAACCGCCGCGTGCGGGCGGTGGGCGAGCTGATCCAGAACCAGTTCCGCATTGGCCTGCTGCGCATGGAGCGGGTGGTGCGCGAGCGCATGACGATCATCGACCCGGACCAGGCGACGCCGAGCGCGCTGATCAACATCCGGCCGGTGGTGGCGTCGATGAAGGAGTTCTTCGGCGGCTCGCAGCTGTCGCAGTTCATGGACCAGACGAACCCGCTCGCGGAGCTGACGCACAAGCGGCGGCTTTCGGCGCTGGGTCCGGGCGGTCTCTCGCGCGACCGTGCGGGCTTCGACGTGCGTGACGTGCACCACAGCCACTACGGCCGCATCTGCCCGATCGAGACGCCGGAAGGGCCGAACATCGGCCTGATCGGATCGCTGGCGACGTACGGCGTGATCAACAGCTACGGCTTCATCGAGACGCCGTACCGCCGCGTGATCAAGAAGCTGGCGGCGAATTCGCCGGAGTGGGTGGGCCGCTACCTGCGGGAGGACGTCGACAGCGAGCTGACCGCGGGCACGCTGATGACGGAGGCGCTGGCGAAGAAGCTGGCGCGCAAGGGCGACCGCGAATACCTCGCGCGGCCGTACGTCAGCTCGCAGATCGAGTATCTCTCGGCGGACACGGAAGACAACTACGTGGTAGCGCAGGCGAACGCGCTGCTGGACGCGGACAACCACTTCCTTGAGGAGCGCATCGAGGCGCGCGAAGGCGAGAGCTTCATGATGGAGCCGCCGGACAAGGTCGACTGGATGGACGTATCGCCGAAGCAGATTCTGAGCGTGGCGACGTCGCTGATCCCGTTTCTGGAGCACAACGACGCGCCGCGCGCGCTGATGGGCTCGAACATGCAGCGGCAGGCCGTGCCGCTGGTGCGGCCGGAGACGCCGATCGTGATGACGGGCGTGGAGGCGCAGGCGGCGCAGGACTCCGGGCAGGTGATCCTGGCGGAGGACAACGGCGTGGTGCTTTCGGCCGACGCGCGGCTGATCCGCGTGCGGTACGACAGCGGCGAGGAGAAGGAGTACCCGCTCCTGAAGTTCGTGCGCTCGAACCAGGGGACGTGCATCAACCAGCGGCCGACCGTCGAGCGCGGCGACATCGTGCGCAAAGGCGCGGCGCTGGCCGACAGCTCATCGACGAGCAAGGGCGAGCTGGCGCTGGGGCAGAGCGTGCTGGTCGCGTTCATGTCGTGGCAGGGCTACAACTTCGAAGACGCGATCATCCTGTCCGAGGCGTTGGTGCGCGAGGACAAGTTCACGTCGATCCACATCGAGAAGCACGAAGTGGAGTCGCGCGACACGAAGCTGGGACCGGAAGAGATCACACGCGACATCCCGAACGTCGGTGAGGAATCGCTGCGCGACCTGGACGAGAACGGCATCATCCGCATCGGCGCGGAAGTGAACTCCGGCGATATTCTCGTCGGCAAGATCACGCCGAAGGGCGAGACGGAGCTGACGGCGGAGGAGAAGCTGCTGCGCGCGATCTTCGGCGAGAAGGCGCGCGAGGGGAAGGGCACGC
>Ga0080064_1005321_pt1 | contig 15274 bp, 4 predicted proteins | sample Subgrocontami54m_FD_69260 | JGI IMG/M metagenome (GOLD analysis project Ga0080064, IMG submission 69260) | Subsurface groundwater microbial communities from S. Glens Falls, New York, USA - GMW46 contaminated, 5.4 m (SPADES assembly) (version 2) ...
CTCCTTGACGACGTCGGTCTCCACCGGGCCGGCAAAGCCCATGGCGAACAGCACGAGATCGGCCGGCAGCTCGCCCTCGCTGCCGGGCACGGGCTTCAGGGCCTTGTCGACCTTGGTGTGGATCAGCTTCTCGACCTTGCCGTTCGAGCCGCCGAACCCGGTTGTCGAGATCGAGTACTCGACGTTGGCGCCCTCGGCCTGGCTCGAGGAGACGCGCAGCTTCAGCGGCCAGTGCGGCCACGACAGCCCCTTGTTCTCCTTCTCCGGCGGCATCGGCATGATCTCGAGCTGGGTCACCGACTTGGCGCCCTGCCGGAACGAGGTGCCGATGCAGTCGCTGCCCGTGTCGCCGCCGCCGATGACGATGACGTGCTTGCCTTCGGCCGTGACCTGCGGCTCGTCGCGCTGCGGCTCGCCCGATACACGCCGATTCTGCTGCGGCAGGAAGTTCATGGCGAACACCAGGCCGTCGAGATCGCGCCCAGGCGACGTGGCGAAGAAGTCGAACGGCTGCTCGGAGCCGCCGGCCAGCAGCAGCGCGTCGTGCTGCGCCTCGAGCTCCTTTGCCGAGACGTCCTTGCCGACTTGCACGTTGCAGTGGAAGACGACGCCCTCCGCCTCCATCTGTTTCACGCGCCGCTCGACGATCCCCTTCTCCATCTTGAAGTCGGGGATGCCGTAGGTGAGCAGGCCGCCCGGCTTGGCGCTCTTCTCGTAGACGTGCACCTCGTGGCCGACGCGCGCGAGCTGCTGGGCCGCGGCGAGGCCGGCTGGTCCCGAGCCGACGATGGCGATCCTCTTGCCGGTCTTGCTCTCCGGCGGCTCCGGCGCGATCCAGCCTTCCTGGAACGCCTTGTCGGCGATGGCGCACTCGATGGTCTTGATGGTGACCGGGCTGTCGTCGATGTTGAGCGTGCAGGAGGCCTCGCATGGCGCCGGACACACGCGCCCCGTCACCTCGGGGAAGTTGTTGGTGGAGTGCAGGTTGAGCGCCGCCGTCTTCCACTGGCCGCGGTAGACGAGATCGTTCCAGTCCGGGATCTGGTTGTTCACCGGGCAGCCGTTGTGGCAGTAGGGGATGCCGCAGTCCATGCAGCGCGCGGCCTGGGTCTTGGTCTCCGCCTCCGGCAGCGGCTCGACAAACTCGCGCCAATGCTTCACCCGCTCCTCCACCGGCCGGTAGTGCCGGTCGTGGCGGTCGAACTCCATGAAGCCCGTGATCTTGCCCATCTTGCTGTCATACCGGGGCTTGTCCCCGGTATCCACATATCCAATTGCGCTACCGGGTGTTGATCGCTGGATCCCGGGCACAAGGCCCGGGATGACACACCGCGGGCTAGCTCTTCGCCGCCGTCCTGATTCCGATCTCCAGCACGTCGAAGCCGGTCTTGTCGGCCAGTTGGTGCTTGGTCATCTCGGCGAGAGCGCGGCGGTATTCGACCGGCATCACCTTCTTGAACTTGGGCTGGTAGGCCGCCCAGTTGTCCAGGATCGTCTTGGCGCGGGCCGAGTTGGTGTAGTGCGCGTGGCGGGCGATCAGCTGGTGCAGGCGCTCCGCGTCCTGCCTCGTCATGTCGTGCATGACGTCGACGAGGCCGTGGCTTTCGAGGTCGCCGCCCTGGTTGGCGAGCTTGCGCATCACCTCCTCCTCGGCGTCGACCGGCTCCAGGTCGATCATCGACAGATTGCAGCGCCGCTCGAAGGTGCCGTCCTCGTCCAGCACGTAGGCGATGCCGCCCGACATGCCGGCCGCGAAGTTGCGCCCCGTCGGCCCGATCACCACCACCACGCCGCCCGTCATGTACTCGCAGCCGTGGTCGCCAGTGCCTTCCACCACCGCCACCGCGCCCGAGTTGCGCACGGCGAAGCGCTCGCCGGCGACGCCGCGGAAGTAGCACTCCCCGGTGATGGCGCCGTAGAGCACCGTGTTGCCGACGATGATGCTCTCCTCCGGCACGATGCCCGAGTTGGGATCGGGCCGCACGATCAGCTTGCCGCCCGAGAGGCCCTTGCCGACGTAGTCGTTGGCCTCGCCGACAAGGTCCAGCGTGACGCCGTGGGCGAGCCAGGCGCCGAAGCTCTGGCCGGCGGTGCCCTTGAACGACAGCCAGATCGTGTCCTCGGCCAGGCCGTCGTGGCCATAGCGCCTGGCGATCTCGCCCGACAGCATGGCACCCGTCGCCCGGTCGCGGTTGGTGATGGCGAACTCGTGCTTGATCCGCTCCTTGCTCTCCAGCGCTGGCTTGGCGAGCTCGATCAGCTTGTTGTCGAGCACCTTGTCGAGGCCGTGGTCCTGGCGCTCGCAATTGTAGATGGCGACGCTCTCCGGCACCTCTTGCTTGTGGAACAGCTTCTCGAAGTCGAGCCCGCGCGCTTTCCAGTGGCCGATCGCCCGCTCCTTGTCGAGGCACTGCGACTGGCCGATCATCTCGTTGAAGGTGCGGCAGCCGAGCGCGGCCATGATCTCGCGCACCTCCTCGGCGACGAAGAAGAAATAGTTGATGGCGTGCTCGGGCTGGCCCTTGAACCTGGCGCGCAGCACCGGGTCCTGCGTGGCGACGCCCACGGGACATGTGTTCAGGTGGCACTTGCGCATCATGATGCAGCCGAGCGCGATCAGCGGCGCAGTCGAGAAGCCGAACTCGTCGGCGCCCAGTAGCGCGCCGATCACGACATCGCGGCCGGTGCGCACGCCGCCGTCGACCTGCACGGCGATGCGGCCGCGCAGCCGGTTGGCGACCAGCGTCTGGTGCGTCTCGGCGAGCCCGATCTCCCAGGGCGAGCCGGCGTGCTTGATGGAGGTGAGCGGCGAAGCGCCGGTGCCGCCCTCGAAGCCGGCAATCGTCACGTGATCGGAGCGCGCCTTGGCGACGCCGGCGGCGACCGTGCCGACGCCCACCTCGGACACCAGCTTCACCGACACATCGGACTGCGGATTGACGTTCTTGAGGTCGAAGATCAGCTGCGCCAGATCCTCGATCGAGTAGATGTCATGGTGCGGCGGCGGCGAGATCAGCCCCACGCCGGGCGTCGAATGGCGCACCCTGGCGATGATGCTGTCGACCTTGTGGCCGGGCAGCTGGCCGCCCTCGCCGGGCTTGGCACCCTGCGCCATCTTGATCTGCATCATATTGGAGTTGATCAGGTACTCCGCCGTCACGCCGAAGCGACCCGAGGCCACCTGCTTGATCGCCGAGCGCATGGAATCGCCGTTGGGCAGCGGCTTGAAGCGATCCGCCTCCTCGCCGCCCTCGCCGGTGTTGGACTTGCCGCCGATGCGGTTCATGGCAATGGCGAGCGTGGTGTGCGCCTCGCGTGAGATCGAGCCGAAGCTCATGGCGCCGGTCGAGAAGCGCCGGACGATGTTGGCGGCGGGCTCCACCTCCTCGAGCGGCACCGGCTTGCGGCCCATCTCCTCCGCGCCTTTCAGGCGGAAGAGGCCGCGCAGCGTCATCAGCTGCTCGGACTGGTCGTTGATCTGTTGGGCGAACGAGCGGTACTTGTCGGGCAGATTGCCGCGTACCGCGTGCTGCAGGTCGGCGACCACGCTCGGCCGCCACACATGGGCCTCGCCGCGGATGCGGTAGGCGTATTCGCCGCCGACGTCGAGCGCGTTTTCCAGCACCGGCACGTCGCCGAAGGCCTGGCGGTGACGCTCGGCCGTCTCGCGCGCGACCTGGCGCAGGCCGGCGCCTTCGACCTGCGTGTGCGTGCCGGTGAAGTACTTGCGCACGAAGCTCGACTTGAGGCCGACGGCGTCGAAGATCTGCGCGCCGCAGTAGGATTGATAGGTCGAGATGCCCATCTTGGACATCACCTTCAGGATGCCCTTGTCGACCGCCTTGATGTAGCGCTTCTGCGCCTCCTTCAGCGTGAGCTTCTCGTCGAGCTCCGGCAGCAGCTGATCCAGCGTCTCGAAGGCGAGGTAGGGGTTGATGGCCTCTGCGCCATAGCCCGCCAGCACCGCGAACTGGTGCACCTCGTGCGCCTCGCCGGTCTCCACCACCAGCCCGACCGACGTGCGCAGGCCCTGCTTGATCAGGTGGTGGTGCACGGCCGAGGTGGCGAGGAGCGAGGGGATGGGAATGCGGTCGGGGCCGGTGGCGCGGTCCGACAGGATGACGATGTTGTACTCCTTCGAGCGCACCGCCTCCTCGGCTTCCGCGCACACCACGTCGAGCGCGGCCGACATGCCGGCGGCGCCCTTCTCCGCCGGATAGGTGATGTCGATGGTGATGGAGGAGAACTGGTTGTCCTTGACCAGCCCGATCTGGCGGATGCGCTCCAGGTCCTCGTTGCTCAGGATCGGCTGGTAGACCTCTAGCCGCTTGATCTTCGCCGTGCCTTCGAGGTCGAGCAGGTTCGGCCGTGGCCCGATGAAGGACACGAGGCTCATGACGAGCTCCTCGCGGATCGAGTCGATCGGCGGGTTCGTCACCTGCGCGAAGTTCTGCTTGAAATAGGTGTGCAGCAGCTTGGGCTTGTTGGACAGCACCGACACCGGCGTGTCGTTGCCCATCGAGCCTACCGCCTCCTGGCCGGTGTGCGCCATCGGCGCCATCAGGAACTTCAGGCTCTCCTGCGTGTAGCCGAATGCCTGCTGCAGATCGAGCAGCGCCACGTTGGTCTTCTTGCGCGGCATCTTCTTGGGCAGCGGCAGGTCGCCGACCTGCACCTGCGTGCGCTTGAGCCACTGCTCGTAAGGGTAGCGGGAGGCGAGATCGGCTTTCAGCGCGTCATCGGAAATGATCTGGCCCTGCTCGATGTCGATCAGCAGCATCTTGCCGGGCTGCAGGCGCCATTTCCTGGCAATGTTCTCCTCGGCCAACGGCAGCACGCCGGCCTCCGAGGACATGATTACCCGGTCGTCCTTGGTGACGAGATAGCGCGCTGGGCGCAAGCCGTTGCGGTCGAGCGTGGCGCCGATCTGGCGGCCGTCGGTGAAGGCCATGGCCGCGGGGCCGTCCCACGGCTCCATCAGGCAGGCGTGATATTCGTAGAAGGCGCGGCGCTTGCCGTCCATCAGCGGGTTGCCGGCCCAGGCCTCCGGGATCAGCATCATGGCGGCGTGCGACAGGCTGTAGCCGCCCATCACCAGGAACTCGAGGGCGTTGTCGAAGCAGGCCGTGTCGGACTGGCCCTCGTAGGAGATCGGCCACAGCTTGGAAATGTCACGGCCGAACAGCGGGCTCGACACGGAAGCCTGCCGCGCCGCCATCCAGTTGACGTTGCCGCGCAGCGTGTTGATCTCGCCGTTGTGCGCCACCATGCGGTAGGGGTGCGCCAGCTTCCACGATGGGAACGTGTTGGTGGAGAAGCGCTGGTGCACCAGCGCCATGGCGGAGGCCAGGCGCGCATCGGTGACGTCGGCGTAGTACTTCGACAGCTGGTAGGACAGGAACATGCCCTTGTAGACCAGCGTGCGGCTCGACAGCGACACCGTGTAGTGGCCGATGTCGCGGCCCTTGTAGGCGAAATAGAGCGCGTTGGAGACGACCTTGCGGATCAGATAGAGCCGGCGCTCGAACTCCTGGGCGTCCTTCATCTCCTTCGGCCGGCCGATGAAGATCTGCCGGTGCACCGGCTCCACCGCCTTCACCATCTCCGACAGGCAGCCGTTGTCGACCGGCACCAAGCGCCAGCCCAAAAACTCCAGGCCCTCCTCGCGGATGATGCGCATCCACACGCGCTCGCAGTGCGCGCGCAGGCGCTCGTCCTGCGGCATGAACAGGTGGCCGATCGCATAGTGGCCGGGCTTGGGCAGCTTGATCTTGAGCTTCGCGCACTCTTCCGCGAAGAACTCGTGCGGGATCTGGATGAGGAGGCCGGCGCCGTCGCCCGCGATCGGGTCGGCGCCGACGGCGCCGCGGTGCTCGAGGTTCTCGAGGATGTAGAGCGCGTCCTTGATCAGCCGGTGCGACTTGCCGCCCTTGAGGTCGGCGATGAAGCCGACGCCACAGGCGTCAAATTCGCGCTTGGGATCGAACAGCCCGCTGGCGCGCGGATGCGTCAGCGCAGCGTCGGGATGCTGCGCGCTGGTAATCGGCTTTGCTTGCAACGTCATGGGCTTTGCCTTTCGGCTCATCAATGTCTGCCACGGGGTCATCGGTTCCAGCGCGCACCGCGGCTCGCCGCTGCCAAGCCGAGCGGCGGTGACGAGCCCAATGTCGCACGGAGCCGAACGCCGCCGCTCCATGGCCCGCCCCTGGCCTGCTGCAGCACCCCTGGTCTCCCGGATCGGACCGGAGTTTGCGCTGCAGCATCAGGGCGGCGCTTGCGGCCGATCACCCCAGTTTGCGAGCGCTCGCGTAGCACGGGGCTTGCCGGTCGATTCCCGGCAGGTCGGCGCTGCCCCGAGCCTCTCGCAGGTAAAGGACAGCATAGCTGACCTAATTGCCATGTGCAAAGGCGAATTGCGCGTATCATCCCGGAATTTGCGAAGCAAACCCTCGGCCGGGATGACAACCTGCTACCCGATCGGCGCCGTGGCAACCTCCAGCCAGGCGCGGTCGGTCGGGCCGAGTTCCGGGCCGATCGCCTCCAGCACGCGCGCGTGATAGGCGTTGAGCCAGGCAAGCTCGTCGGCCGACAGCAGCTCCGGCAGCACCAGGCGGCGGTCGATGGGCGCCAAAGTGAGGGTCTCGAAGGCCATCACCTCGCGGTCGCCGCCGGCCACCTTCTCCGGCTCGGTCACCAGCACCAGGTTCTCGATGCGGATGCCGTAGGCGCCCTCCTTGTAGTAGCCGGGCTCGTTGGAGATGACCATGCCGGGCTCGAGCACGGTCATGCCGCGCTTGGAGATGCTCTGCGGGCCCTCGTGCACCGAGAGATAGGCGCCGACGCCGTGGCCGGTGCCGTGGTCGAAGTCGAGGCCGGCCTCCCACAGCGCGCGGCGCGCGAACGGGTCGAGATCGATGCCGCGCGTGCCTTTCGGGAACCGCGCCGTGGCGATGCCGATGTGCCCCTTCAGCACCAGCGTGAACCGCTCCTGCATCTCGCGCGTCGGCTTGCCGATGGCGACGGTGCGGGTGATGTCGGTGGTGCCGTCGAGGTACTGGGCGCCGGAGTCGACGAGATAGAGCTCGCCGGGCTCGAGCTTGCGGTTGGTCGGCGTGGTGACGCGGTAGTGCACGATGGCGCCGTTGGGGCCGGTGCCGGAGATGGTGTCGAAGCTGATCTCTTTCAGAGCCTGCGTTTCGCTGCGCATGGTCTCGAGCTGGCGCGAGCAACCGATCTCGTCCAGCTCGCCGCTCATGGCCTCACGATCGAGCCAGGCGAGGAAGCGTGCCACCGCCGCCCCGTCGCGCTTGTGTGCGGTGCGCGCGCGCTTGATCTCGGTGGCGTTCTTGCGCGCCTTCGGCAGCAGGCAGGGATCGGGGCCGCGCATGACGCGCGCCTTGCCGCCCTTGAGCTTGCGGAAGAACGCGCTGGCCGCGCTCGCGGGATCGAGGCGAATGCGCTTGGATGTGGCCTTCAGGGCCATGAGGCGACGGTCGAGCGCCGCGGGCTCGCTGATCCTTGCGAGCGGCGCCAGGTGGGCCCTGGCCTCCGGCCCGATCTTGGCCGGGTCGATGAACAGCTCCGCCTTGCCGCTCACGGGCACAATGGCGAACGCCAGCGCCACGGGGTTGTGCGCCACGTCGCAGCCGCGAACATTGAACAGCCAGGCAATGGAATCGGGCAGCGTCAGGATCACCGCGTCCTCGCCCTCCTTGCGCATCGCCGCCTGCAGCTCGGCGATCTTCTGCTCGGCCGGCTTGCCGGCATATTTCAGGGGATGCGGGACGACCGCGCCCCGCGGCGGCGCCGGCCGCGCGCGCCCCCAGGCGCGGTCCACCGGGTTCGTGGCCAGCGCCTTGAGCTTGATGCCCTTGGGCTCCAGGATCTTGGCCAGCTCCTCGATCACGGCGGCGGTGTGCAGCCAGGGATCGAAGCCCACGGTGGCTTCAGCCTCGAGGTGCTCGATGAGCCACTCGCTGAGCTTGGCCTCTGGGATCTGCAGCACCTCGAACGTCCGGGTGTCGACCTGGCTCGGGGCCTGCGTGATATAGCGCCCATCGACGAACAGCGCGGCCGTGGTGCGGGCGACGACGGCCAGCCCCGCCGAGCCGGTGAAGCCGGTCAGCCATTTGAGGCGCTCGGCGGAGGGCGCGACGTATTCGCCCTGGTGCTCGTCGGCGCGCGGCACCAGCACGGCATCGACCCTGGCCGTGGCCATCAGCTGGCGCAGCTTGGCAACCCGCGCCGCGCCTTCCTGGCGCGCTTCGGCGGCTTCATAGGTCTGGAACATGCGACTTTCCTCGGGCGTTTGGCGCCCTCATGCGGGATACTCGCCTCGTCCGTCAGCGCGTAGGCGCACCGGGCGCAAGATCGGCGATCTCCCGGCCCTCCTCGACCACGATGTCGGGGAGATTGTCGAGACACGCGTCCCAAAGCTTGTCGATGTGGAGCGCGGCCTCGTGCGGCGGCAGGGTTTCCAGCGTCCCGTCGGGCAGCTCGGTGACGATACCCTCCCCCTTCAGGCGCTGCAGCGCGTCGTCCACGTCGAAGTCCACGTCGATGGCGAACGTGGTCTTGAGATACTCCTCGATCGCCTCGTCGACCTGGCGCAGGTCGCGGATGTTGGCCCGCTCCTTGGCCAGCACGCTGTAGAGCAGCATCTCCTCCTTGATGTCCTCCTCGGCGGCGCGATCGGCCAGCAGCGTCATCACGCCCCGGTTGTCGGCCATGGCGTGGAAGTAGAGGTTCTGCGCCAGCACCGCCATGTAGCGGGTGCGCTGATAGTGGAAGTTGGTGGCCTGGCGTAGCGCGATGCCGCCGAGCCCGGCCACGGCGCCGGCAAGCGTGTAGGGATTGGTGGCGACAGCGATCTTGCCGGCGGTGGCGAACGCGCCCATGCCGACGCCGCTGCTGGCCGTGACGCCGAACTTGAGCTTGTCGAACAGCCGGAACCGCACCTTGGTGTTGGGGAAGATCATCTCCACGTCGCTGCGCGGCATGTTCTTGAACAGCTTGATGTAGACGTAGTCGCTGGTCACGGTCGCCGGCAGCAGCCCGCGCAGATGGCGGATGATGCGCTCCGCTTCCTTGCGCTCGATCTTCTTCTCCTGCATCACCTCGCGCACACGCACGTCGAAGGGTTTGAGCTTGAACAGCAGGCACAGGCGCTGGAACACGGGCACCCTGACCTCCTTCCAGCGCATGTAGGCCTTTTTCACGTCGCGCCGGCGCTCGGTGATGGTGGTGGCGCCGCGGTAGTAGATCAGGATCTCCTCGAAGGCATCGAGGTCGACCTGGAGGTCGAGGCCGTAGGCGGAGTCCTTGGTCAGGATGAAGTGCACGTTGGCGGGGTCCACACGCGTGAAGTTGCCCTGCTCGAGCAGCTCCGCCATCTGCTGGATGAGCCGCTTCTGCATGGCCGCGCGCTCCTCTGGGCTGTAGGCGCGCGTATGCAGCAGGTCGCTGTCGGGGCTGAAGGGCTCATAGGTCTGCTCGAGCTCGAGCAGCCTCACGGAATAGGAATGCCGGCGCCAGTAATCGAGATAGCGCAGGAAGCGGCGCGCCTGGACGGCCTCGCCGCCCGGCCACAGGCTCGGCACCGTCAGGCGGTCCAAGAGAGCATGGCGCGTGACCGGGAGGAACTTCTCGCGACGGAACTGTGCAGCCGCCTCCGAGTGCGGATCGACCGTGGCCATTTTGCCCTCTGGAAGGGCATCGTCACGCTCCATCCGGCCTACGCCGCTGTCCGCCGCGGTTGCGCCGCTTGATACGCCGGCGACTGCCATACTTCACCTCTCCCCAGTCCGGCCTTTCCGCCCCGCCTTCGATCCAGGAGATTTTCTCAACCGCGGCAATATCTTCCGGCAGGGGGCGACACCAAGGTCGGCATTGCTTCTAAGGCCATCCGGTCAGCCTTGTCGAGACTGGCACGGCGCCAGCGCAGCGGCAGCAATGACTTCTATCTTACCTCGCCGGCGCGCTCGATGAAGCTGTCGACCACGCGCTTGCGGCCGGCCTTGTCGAAATCGATGGTGAGCTTGTTGCCGTCGACCTCGGCCACCTGGCCGTAGCCAAATTTCTGGTGGAATACGCGCTCGCCCGGCGCATAGCTCGAGCCTGGTGCAGTAGAGGATGCCACCAGCTCGCCTTCCAGCGTTACCGGCCCCTGCGACCGCGGGCGGTCCTCCCGGCTCCACCGCTCCTTGGCGCGCTGCCAGCCGGGCGTCGCATAGCCGCTCTGGAAGCCGGCGGCCGGCTCATCGAAGCGGCTCTTGCCGTAGGGATTGAACCGGCCAGCGCCGCCCGCCGACCCGCCATACGGGCTCTTCGGCTCGATGACCTCGACGTTGGCCTCGGGCAGCTCGTCGACGAAGCGCGAAGGGGAGGCCGCCTGCCACAGGCCGCGGTTGCGCCGGTTCTGCACGAAGCTGACCTTGGCCTGGCTGCGCGCGCGGGTGAGGCCGACGTAGGCGAGCCTGCGCTCCTCCTCCAGCCCCGCATTGCCGTTCTCGTCCAGGCTGCGCTGGTGCGGAAACAACCCCTCCTCCCAGCCGGGCAGGAACACGACGTCGAACTCGAGGCCCTTGGCCGCATGCAGCGTCATCAGCGAGAGACGGTCGCCGCCGTCCTGCGTGTCGACATCCATGACCAGCGAAACGTGCTCCAGGAAGCCTTGCAGCGTCTCGAACTCGTGCATGAAGCGGATCAGCTCTTTCAGGTTCTCCAGCCGGGAATGGGCCTGCGGGCTCTTGTCGTTCTGCCACATCTGCGTGTAGCCCGACTCGTCGAGGATCAGCTCGGCGAGCTCGGTGTGCTTCATCCCCTCGATGCGGCCGCGCCAGCGCTCGAACGCGGCGATGAGGTCCGACAAGGACTTGCGCGCCTTGCCTGTCAGCTCCTCCGTTTCCACGATCTCGCGGGCGGCCTGATAGAGCGGGATCGCGCGGGCCCGCGCCAGCTCGTTGATGCGCTTCACGGCGGTATCGCCGAGGCCGCGCTTGGGCACATTGACGATGCGCTCGAACTTCAGGTCGTTGGCCGGGTTGAGCGTCACCTCGAGGTACGCGATGCCGTCCTTGATCTCCTGGCGCTCGTAGAAGCGCGGGCCGCCGACGACCCGGTAGGGCAGCCCCAGCGTGACGAAGCGATCCTCGAAGGCGCGCATCTGGAACGAGGCCCGCACCAGGATGGCGATCCGGTCGAGGCGCTGCCCGGCCCTGCGCAGGGCTTCGATGTCCTCGCCGATGGTGCGCGCCTCTTCCTCGTCGTCCCACACGCCGAACACGGCGACGGGGCGGCCCACATCGCCGTCGGTGAAGAGCGTCTTGCCGAGCCGGCCCTTGTTGTGGGCGATGAGGCCCGACGCGGCGGCCAGGATGTGGCCCTTGGAGCGGTAGTTGCGCTCGAGGCGGATGACCTTGGCGCCCGGAAAATCCTTCTCGAAGCGCAGGATGTTGTCGACCTCGGCGCCGCGCCAGCCGTAGATCGACTGGTCGTCGTCGCCGACGCAGCAGATGTTGGGCGAGCCGGCCGCGATCAGCCGCAGCCACAGGTACTGGGCGACGTTGGTGTCCTGGTATTCGTCGACCAGCGTGTAGCGGAAGCGGCCCTGGTAGTCGGCGAGCACGTCCGGGTTGCCGAGGAACAAGCGCAGCACCTCGAGCAGCAGGTCGCCGAAGTCGGCGGCGTTGAGCTCCTTGAGGCGCTTCTGATAGGCGGCATAGAGCGCGGCACCCTTGCCCTCGGCGAACGCGAAGGCCTCTCCGCGCGGCACCTTGTCCGGCGTCAGGCCTCGGTTCTTCCAACCGTCGATCAGGGCCGCCAGCTGGCGCGCCGGCCAGCGGTCCTTGTCCAATCCCTCGCCCTCGATGACCTGCTTGATGAGGCGGATCTGATCGTCGGTATCGAGGATGGTGAAGCCCGACTTCAAGCCGACCAGCTCGGCATGGCGGCGCAGGATCTTGACGCCGATGGCATGGAAGGTGCCGAGCCACGGCATGCCCTCCACGGCGCCGCCCACCAGCGTGCCGATGCGCTCCTTCATCTCGCGCGCGGCCTTGTTCGTGAAGGTCACCGCGAGGATCTGCGAAGCGCGCGCGCGGCCGGTGCACAGGATGTGAGCAATGCGGGTGGTCAGCACACGCGTCTTGCCCGTGCCGGCGCCTGCCAGCACCAGGACCGGCCCATCGAGCGCCTCCACGGCGGCACGCTGCTCGGGGTTGAGGTCGGCCATGTAGTCGGCCGCAGGGAGGGCCAGAGCGCGCGCCGAAATGGAAGCTTTCGGCGCAGCGTCGGCCGCTACAGCGGGGAATTCGGGCAACCGTTTGTGATTCGTGGGCATCGCCTGCGACTATAGCACCACCGATCGTCCGGCAATCAGGCCGCCCCAGCCTGCCCACAACGGACGGGAAATCGCACAACGGGCAAAATCCTGGTCCAAACTGCCGCCCAACTGTGTGATAATTGGGCCAACAGCAGCGGCGGCAGCGAGCGGGTCGGCATTGCCCGGCGAAGCACGCCCGAAGGGATGGTTGCATGCGTTTTCGTGCAAGAGCGCACGCTGGCGGGCGCTGGCTGGAGCGTGACCGGCACCCGCCGCGCCGACCCACGGGCGGGGTGGGGGGATGAGCAATTTCTTCATTGCCATTGCGGTCTTTGTCATCACCGTCATCGGTGCGCTGTTCGCCGTGCCGTATTTCATCGATTGGAACGGCTATCGCGGCGCGTTCGAGGAGGAGGCCACGCGGCTGCTGGGCCGCGAGGTGCGGGTCGGCGGCGCGGTCAATCTGCACCTGTTGCCCACGCCCTACTTCCGCTTCGAGAAGGTGCGCATTGCCGACAACTCCGTCAACCAGCAGGACGCCTTTTTCAGGGCGGAAAGCCTCACCATCAAGCTTTCCGTGCCGCCGATCTTCAGAGGCGTGGTGGAGGCCAACGAGATCGAGCTGCAGCGGCCCACGCTGCGGTTTGCCCTCGACAAGGACGACGGGTGGAACTGGCAAAGCTTTGGCCAGGTCCTCGGCGACTCCGCCTATCTGCCCTCCACCATCGCGCTGAGCTCGGTCAAGATCGCCGACGGCGTGCTGGCCGTGCATACCGCCGACGGGGCCGAGCGCACACGCTTCGAGGGGCTCAACGGCGAGCTGTCGACACCGGCGCTCGTCGGCCCCTACCGGTTTCGCGGCACGTTTGGCAAGGGCCGGGCCGAACGGGAGGTCAAGATTGCGACGGCTCGGCCCGAGCCGGACGGGTCCGTGCGCTTCAAGGCGATGCTGCGCCCCCTCGACGGCGCCTCGACCTACACGCTCGACGGTCGGGTAGCGGACCTTGCCGGAAAGCCGCGCGTCGAGGGCGAGCTCACCGCCCGGCTGCCGATTGCAGAGCTCTGGCAAGCTCCAAGCGGCGGCAATGTCCGCGCCAAGCGACCAGAAACTGGGATCGAGGACGAGACCAAGTCCGACCGGGGCGAGGCCGCCTTCGACGTGAAGGCGCAGGTCAGTATCAGTCCCGCGGGCGCGACCCTCTCCGACCTGGCGCTGGCGTTCGAGCAGGATGGGCGGCCCCAGCTCGTCACCGGTGAGCTGAAAGCCCTGTGGCGGGAGGGCTTTGCCGTGGAAATGAGCCTGGCATCGCACTGGCTCGATCTCGACCGCATCGCCGGAGCGGGCGAGCGCGCCGGCCCGCTCGACACCATCATCCCGCTCGCCATCGGCATGCGCGACCTGCTGCCGGGCGAGACGCGCTCGCGCGCGACCTTCTCGATCGACCAGGCCAATGTCGGCCACGAAGCCGTCAGCGGTCTGCGCCTGTCGCTCGCCCGAACCCACGACAAGCTCGAGATCGAGACCTTGCGGCTCGCCATGCCCGGCGGCAGCCGCGGCGAGCTGCAGGGCGCCGTCTCGGGCCCATCCGATGCGCCGGTTTTCGAGGGCAGCCTGAGCCTGCGCGGGTCGAGCCTGGTCCGCTTCCTCGGCTGGGCAACGGCCAATGCTCTGTCCTTCGACGCCAAGGGCGATGGCACCTTCGGCGTCCGCTCGCAACTGTCGATCGCCCCCGGCCGCGCGGCTGCCAACAGCGTCGTCGGCGACCTGTCCGGGACCACCATTTACGGCAGCGTGCGCTACCGTTGGGAGGGGCGCCCCGAGCTGTCGCTCGTCATCGACAGCCCGCAGCTCGACGCACGCCCATTCATTCCGGCCGGAGCCAGCCTCGGCGATATCGCCCAACTCGTCCTGCAGGGTCCCCCAGCGGCCGGCCAGACCGCGACACCGGGCCTCGCCACAGCCAAGCCCGGCTGGCGCAGCGGCAACACCGACGCCCTCGTCCGCGTCAACGCCGGGCAGATCATCACCGCGGCGCGCACCTACCGCGACGTGGGCGTCGATCTCGAGCTCAAGGGCGGCCGTCTCAGTCTGCCGCAGCTGCGGGTGGCGGGCGATGACGGCTTCAGCCTCGAGCTCGAGGGCGGCGTGGACGATGCCGCCTCGCGCCCGAAGGGAAGCCTGCGCGGTGTGGTCGCCGCCGACACGACGCAGGGGGTCGCTGCGCTGGCGGAGCTGCTCGGCATCCCGGAGGCGTTCCGCCCCAATGCCGGCCGTGCACAGGCGATGCTGCCGCTGCGCGTTGCGGGATCGATCTCGCTCGGCGTCAGACAGCCGGCCTCGGCCGATGTGGTGCTCGGCGGCGAGGCCAACGGAGCAGGCATCAACCTCAACGCCCGCTTCGACGGCAGCCCGACCGGCTGGCGCACCGGGCCCGCCGATCTCACCGGCGTGATCGAGGCCGCCGACGCCGGCGCTATCGCCGCGCTCCTGGCGCCGGGGAGGGTGCCGCCGGCGCGGCCCGGCAATGCCGCCTCGGGGCGGCTGCTGGTCAGGGCGGTCGGCGTGCCGGCCGAGGGGTTGGCGACGCTCGCCTCCGTCGATGCCGGCGATCTCGGCCTGAGCTTCCGGGGCCAGTTCGTCGCCGGCGACGGCGGCAACAGGGCTGCCGGCGAACTCGAGATCAAGGCCGCAGACGGGACGCGCCTCGCCCAGCTCGCCGGCTTGGCGCCGCCGCTGCGGCTCGACGGCGTGCCCGTGGCCGGCACGCTGAAGCTTGCGGTCGACGGCAAGACCATGGCGTTCGACCGGCTGGGGCTCAGCGTCGGCGGCAGCGATGTCAAGGGCCAGATCGCCCTCACCGCGGCCGGCGACCGGCGCCGCGTCGAGGCGCGCCTCGACGTCGACGAGGTTTCCCTCGCCAGGCTGCGTGCGCCCCTGCTCGACCCGCGGCG
>Ga0080064_1005322_pt1 | contig 15274 bp, 12 predicted proteins | sample Subgrocontami54m_FD_69260 | JGI IMG/M metagenome (GOLD analysis project Ga0080064, IMG submission 69260) | Subsurface groundwater microbial communities from S. Glens Falls, New York, USA - GMW46 contaminated, 5.4 m (SPADES assembly) (version 2) ...
CCATAAGGGCGTGATCCCGCGGCCGCACGCCCTTACGGGCGTGATCCACCGCGCGCTTACGCGCGCGACTCCACCTGCCGGAATAGCGGTTGACGGGACACTAGTGGGGCGGCAGGGTACAACGCACCCTGCACGGAGACGACGGACGAGGCGGACCCCCGTGGAAGGCAATCCTCATGACGCTCGACGAGGCCCACCGGCTGCTCGAACTCTCCCGCGAGGCGAGGTGGACCTTCCCCTCCTCGTCCGGCCGCCCCGTCGGGCCCAGCGAGGGCGAGTGGGTCGAACGGCTCGCCGCCCAGCGCGAGGCGTTCGTCGAGGCGGCGAGGTTCCTAATCGATGCCGGTGAGCCCGGGCTCGCCACCGAGCTGGCGGCCAACGCCTGGAGGCTCTGGATCCTGAAGCGGGACATCGCCGGGGGGAGGGCGTTCCTGGCCACGGTCCTCGCCGCCGCGCCGCCCACCGAGTCCCGGGCGCGCGCGCTGGCCCTCTACGGCGACGGCCTGCTCGCCTTCTGGATGGGCGCCCAGGCGGAGTCCCGCACGAGGAACGAGGCGGCCCTGGCGGCCGCGCAGGCATCCGGCGACCCGGAGGCCCTGGCGCTGGCCCACCTCGGCGTGAGCCGCGTGGCCTTGAGCGACGGCGACCCCCAGCGCACCCGCGCGCACGCGGAGAAGGCGAGGGAACTCGCCCGCGCGCTGGGGCCCGCGATGGAGCAGGGTCCGCTCCACATGTGCGCCCAGGCCCACTGGGCAGGCGGGGAGTGGGACTCCGCGGCGGCGCTCTTCACGGAGAGCCTCGACCTGAATCGCCGGCTCGGCGATGAGGGGATGGTCGTCGTCGAGCACCACAACCTCGGGCATGTCGAGATCCGCCGAGGCAACGTCGACGCGGCGGAGCGCCACTTCCAGGAGTGCGCGCCGCGCGGGTCCGACGACGCGTACGGCCACGCGATGCGCGAGCTCAACGCCGCAGCCGTCGCGTACGGCCGCGACGACAGGGCGCGGGCGATGGAACTGCTCGCACGCGCCGAGGCGATGCTGACGAAGATGGGCATCGACCCCGCGGCGGACGACCAGGCCGAAATCCGATGGCTCCGCGCCCAGCTCGCGAGCGGGGCCGGAGCCTGACGGGCGACTACTCCTCGGCGTCCCCGGCCGTGGCCGGGCCGGAGGCCTCGCCGACCGCCTCCACCTGGCGGCGGAAGAGGTCGTAGATCGCGTACTCGTCCTCGCGCAGCGGGTACCGCCCCAGCGAACCCCACGCGATTCGACGCACCTCCCAGTCTTCCCCCTCGTCGGCGACCGTCCGCGCGAGCGCCTGCGGGACGGCAGGCGCCGCCACGCGGGCCTCCCCGAGCGCGAACGCCGCCCCCGCGCGGACGTCCGGCGAGGCGTCCCGCAAGGCGCCCAGGACCGGATCGAGCGCGGCCGCGTCCGGGGCCCACTCCGCCGCCGCGATCACCGCGCGCCTGCGCACCTCCGCGTCCGTGCTCCGCGTGAGCGGCACGATCGCGCCCAGCACCTCCCGCCGCGCGTCGGGTCCTGGCACCCCGCAGTGGAGCGCGAAGAGCGCCGCGCGCTGGACCTCCGCCGACGGCTCCGTCCACAGGACCTCCAGGACCACCCGCCGGGTCTCCTCGTTCTCGAGATCGAGGCGGTCCAGCAGATCCAACCCCGCAATCCGCTGCGCCTGCCCCCCACCTCCCCTCACCAGCTCGACCGCGGCCTGCTCGACCAGCGGGTCCCTGACCTGCCCGAGCACGATCGCGATCCGCTCGCCGCGCGGGCTCCCCGCGACCAGGCGGAACTCCTCCAGGAGACGCCCGAGCGCCTCGGCGTCAGCCGTGACCCGTTCGCGAAGCCCCTCCAGGTCGCCTCCCTCGTCCGTCGCGCACTCCTCCCGCGGCACCGGGTCGGGCTGGACGGGAGCCGTCCACGCCGCGTCGCGCTTCGGCGAGACCGGCGGACGCGCGGCTTCAGGGAGACCGCTGGTCTCCCGCACGACCGCGGGGCCCGGCGCGACTCGCGCTGCAGGGGCGCCTTGCATCCCGATTCCCCACGCCGCGACGCAGAGCAGCGCCACGCCGCAAATCGCGAGACCCCTCACTTGAGCCTCACGTGCATGTGGTTGTCGTGGTTCGGCCACGGGGAGACGTACGAGAGCGCGTTGGCAATCACCGGGTCGTTGAAGAAGATGACCTCGATCGGCAGGTCGCGGTTGAGAAAGTCGGTGATGAGCGTGCGCGTCCTCGTCTGCGAGTAGGCCGACGACATGTAGAGGAGCGGACCCTCGTACGACCCCCGGCCGACGAGGCGGAGGTCCATGTCCTCGCCGAGCTGGTGGCTTACGTGGCCGCTGATCGGCCCGCCGTTCACGAGCGAGAGGTCCCCGACGCCGATGCGGGGCAGCGCTCCGCTCGCGCGCCAGCGCGCCGCCGTCCGGAGGAAGCCGTAGACCAGGATCGGCTTCCCCCAGCGCGCGCTCGCCTGGTTGTATCCGTAGAAGCCCGCTCCGCTCGCGGGGAGCTGGACGTAGCCGACTCGGGAGTAGGGCAGGTTGTAAGGGTCATCCGCGCGGTCGGCGAGGTAGGCGGAGCTCATCCACCGGGTCGCTCCCTTGTAGCAGACCTGCGTCCACCCGCTCACGGTCCGCACCACGCCCCACCAGGAGCCGAGCGGCGCCGTGCCGACGACGCTGTAGCCCGTCCCCGGCCCGGAGCGGACGTTCAGGGACTGCGCCGTGACCGTCCTCCTCGGCTGGCTGGACCCGGCGATCGCCCCCGTCTCGACCCAAGCCGTGGTCGTCGAGAACCAGACCTGCGACCACCCGCCGTTCTGGTTCACCCGGACGTACACCTCTCCGCGGTGCACGGTCCCGACCGAGGCGTATCCGCTCCCCGGTCCCGTCCGTGCCGCAGACTGGGCAGACGTGACGGCCACCGTTTCATGGGCCTGCGCGATGGCTCCGGCGAGGAGCAGACACGCCGCCCCGAGACTCCACCGTCCGATCAATCGCATCTCGTTGTCCTCCTTGGTGCGACCCCAAGAAAGGCAATCGTCAGGCCACGAGCCGGAGATCAGCGCGATTCCGCTAACGCATTGCTGCAATTGAGGTCGCATCGCTGCGCCGACCACGTGCCAAGCCGGCCTTCGATACGACTCGTAACACCTCGGGACCGCGTTACGAAGCGTTACCCTGGATTCGTGGGGCCCAGGAGGGTCTGCGAATGCCGGCTCTTACGCTTCTTGCGTAGACCCCGGCCGTCGCGCGTCGCGAAGAACCCTGGATCCGCTCGGAGGCGGCAAGTAGTCTATGCCCATGCTCCCGCCGGAAAGCCCCCGCTCCTCCTGGCTCCCCGGGATCGTCGCGGTTGGGGGACTCCTCCTGACGGCGCTGGCCGGCAACGGCGTGCTCCCGATCGGCGTGTCGGGGCAGTGGACGTATGGGCTCTACCCGTACGACGACGTTCCGCCGAGGTTCGGCCTCCTCTGGGTCCCGGCGATAGGCCTCGGGATCCTCCTCCTCGTCCTCCGCTCGGCCTGGAGGCGGCTCGAGTCCCCGCGCGGGTGGCTGGAGCGGGCGGGATGGCTCCTCCTCGTGCTGCTCGGCGGCGAGGTGTACACGACGGGCCTGATCCTGACGAGCCGCGCCGGGGCCGGGGAGCCGTGCCTGATTGCCTGGTCCGAGTGGGCCGGCGGATTCTTCAACGACGGGCGGCGGATGCTCCACGTGCCGGACGCCATGGCCGCGTATCCGGATCTCGCGCTTCGGATGTCCCCGCACGGCAGGACGCACCCGCCCGGTTCGATGATGGTCTGTCGGACGGTCCTCGCCGCGTGCGAGCGGCGGCCCGAGGGGGCCCGACGGATCGAGGAGGCAGCGCGGCGGATCGCCCCGGAGGCGGTCGAGATCCCGATGCAAGAGGCCCCCTGGCCCAGGGCGCTGCCGATCCCGCCGCTCGCCCCCTGGGGCAGGACCGCGCTTCTCCTGATCGCGTGGGGAACCGTGTGGGGCGCCGCGATCATCCTCGTCCCCCTCTTCGCGCTGGGTCGCATGACGCTCGGACCGCACGGGGACCGCGAGGCGCTCGTCGCGGCGGCCCTGTTCACGGTCTCGCCCGCGATCGCCTTTTTCGCGCCCTGGATGGACCTCCTCTATCCCCTCTTCAGCGTCTCGGCCGCGGCGTTCGTCGCGGTCGCGCTGTCCACCGAGCGTCGCGCCATCGCGTGCGGCGGCTGGCTCCTCGCGGGGAGTTGCGTGGCGCTGGGACTCCTCTTCACGTTCGCCCACCTCGTCACGGTAGCCTTCCTCTTTGCGTGGGCCGTATGCGAGGCGGTCCGCCGCGGCCGGGGCGTCCTGCGGCCACTCCTTCAGGGGACCCTCTGGGGCACGGCCGGGGTGGCGGTCGTTTGGGGCGCCATCCGATTCTCCTGGGGATACGACGCGTTCCGGGACGTCCTCTTCCGGACCTCCCAGTCGGCGGTCGATTGGAAGGCGACGCTCGGGACCGAGCTCCACCCGTACCTCCCGTGGCTGTGGGGCAACCTCGTGGAATTCTCCGCGTTCCTCGGATGGCCGACGTTCCTCGCGTTCCTTGCGGCCACGGCGGCGGCCGCGCGCCGCCTCCGCGCGCGAACAGCCACGATGGGCGACTCCCTGACCCTCGGCCTCGCGATGGCCCTCTTTGCGCTCGATCTCTCCGGAATGTCGCGCTCCGAGGCGGGGCGGCTCTGGCTCTTCCTGATGCCGCTCGCGGCCCTCTGCGCGGCGAGGCTCTTCGCGGGCCGGCTCCAGGCCCGCCTCCTGATCCTGTGCGCCGTCGCGTTGCAGGGGATGCTGTTCAAGCTGATGCTCACGACGAACAACCTCATCAACTGAGATCGACGCCTGGGTGCGCGATCGTTCCCGTTCCGGCCCTCCGGTGGTATGATCCCCGCCCCTATGGAACGCATTCACAAGCTCCTGGCCCATGCCGGATACGGATCCCGCCGCGCCTGCGAGGACCTCATCGTCACGGGACGCATCAGCGTCGACGGCGTCGTCGTGCGGACGCTCGGGTCCTCCGTCGACCTTGCGACGCAGGAACTCCGCTGCGACGGCGAGGTCATCCGCGTCGAGCCGAAGGTCTACTTCCTGCTCCACAAGCCGCGCGGGTACGTCTGCACGAACGCCGATCCGATGAACCGCCCGAAGGTCATCGACCTCTTCCAGGGCGTCTGCCAGCGGATCTATACGGTCGGGCGCCTCGACGCGGACTCCGACGGCCTCATCGTCGTGACGAACGATGGGGAGATGACGAACATCCTGACGCACCCGCGGTACGGCGTCGCGAAGACCTACCGCGTCATCGTGAAGGGGTACGTCAGCGGGGAGCAGCTCGAGAAGATCCAGAAGGGCGTCTGGCTCGCCGAGGGCCGGACGTCGCAGCTCAAGGTCAAGGTCCACAAGCGCTCGCGCGACATGACGGCGATGGACGTCACGCTGCGCGAGGGGATGAACCGCGAGGTCCGCCGCATCTTCGCGAGGATCGGCCACCAGGTCCGGTCGCTCACGCGGATCCGCATCGGCGGCCTCGTCCTCGGGGACCTCCGCGCCGGGGCCTACCGGGCCATCACCCGGGAGCAGATCCTCACCATGATGCAGGCCCCCGAGCCGCGCGAGCGGCCGAAGAGGGAGCGCCCGCGGCAGAAACCGAAGAGGGAGAGGAAATGAACCGCCACGTCCGCGTCTCCGCGTTCGTCCTCGTCGGAATCTTCTTCGTCGGGTGCCGCGGGACGGGCCCCGCGGTTCATCGCCCCTACTACCCCGATCGCACCGCCGACACCGTGCCCGTGGAGGCGCGCGTCCTCGCGGGCGTCGACCCCGCCGTCCACCACGCCGCGCCCGTCCAGGCCCCCCGCGTGCTCCGAGCACGCCTCGACAACGGCCTCTCGATCGTCGTCCGCGAGCGCCACGAGGTCCCCCTCGTCGCGAGCGTCCTCCTCTACAAGGTCGGGTCGCGCGACGAACCCGTCGGCCAGACGGGCCTCTCCCACTTCCTCGAGCACATGATGTTCAAGGGGACCGAGCGGCTTGCGAAGGGCGAGATCGACCTCCTCACGATGAAGAACGGCGGGCAGAACAACGCCTTCACGTCGAAGGACGTCACGGCGTACCACTTCCTCTTCCCGTCGGACCGCTGGCAGGTCGCTCTCGACATCGAGGCGGACCGGATGCGGAACTGCCGATTCGACCCGGCGGAGGTCGACGCGGAGCGGAACGTCGTCAAGGAGGAGCTGCGCGGCTGGCTCGACACGCCCTGGGAGGAGATGACGAACCGCCTCGACGAGGCGCTCTTCGGCGAGCGCGGCTACGCGCACCCGATCATCGGGTACGAGAAGGACCTCGACGCGATCACGCGCGACCAGTTCTTCGAGCACTATCGTCGGTGGTACGCGCCGAACAACGCCGTGCTCGTCTTGGAGGGGGACCTCGACGCCGAGCAGGCCGTCCAGGCCGTGCGCGAGCGGTTCGCGTCGATCCCAGCCGTCGCGCTCCCCGTGCGGACGACCGGCGAGTTTGCCACCGGCTTCGTGCAGAAGCACCTGGAGATCGAGGACGACGCGACGCTGCGCCGCTGTATGATCGGCTTCCGGACCTGCTCCTATGCCCATCCCGCCACGCCTGCCCTCCACGTGCTCGCGGCGATCCTCACGGAGGGCAAGTCGAGCCGCCTGGAGCGCGAGCTCGTCCGGGGGAGCCAGCTCCTGCGCGAGGTCTCCGTCGGCCAGGACGACGCCCTGCTCGGCTCGGCGCTCTACGTCCAGGCTGAACTGTTCGCGGACCGCGATCCGAAGGAGGCCGAGGAGGCGCTGTTCGCCGCCTTCGCCAGGCTCCGCGATGAGCCCGTCGGCGACGCGGAGCTGGCGCGGGCCCGCGACAAGGTCGAGACCGAGTTCCTGCTCGACAACGAGTCGGCGCTCGATCACGCCTCGATCGTCGCGATGTTGGACGCGATCGGCGGGGCGGCCTCCGAGGAGTCCTACGCCCAGGCGATCCGTGGCGTGACGGCCGAGGACGTCCAGCGCTGGGCGCGGAAATACCTGACGCCGGAGAACAGCGTCGTCGCGTGGACCGTTCCGAAGAAGAAGGGGTCGCTGCGGCGGACGCTGGGCGAGCGTCGATGCGCCCGCGAGGCCGGCGGGGCGCTCAGGCTGCCGCAGGTCGAGCGCTGGACGCTCCCGAACGGGCTGACCGTGCTCTTCCAGAGGTCGACGAGCGTGCCCGTGGTGACGCTCCGCGCCCGCATCCATGCGGACGAGCGGTCCGAGCCCGAGGAGAAGGCGGGGCTCGTTCACCTCGTCGGCGCCGCGCTCGCCGGCGGGACCGCGACGCGGACCGAGGAACAGCTCCTCGACGCGATCGAAGGGGTTGGCGGGAGGCTGGAGACCGAGGACGAGGGCGTCACGGTGCAGGTCCTCTCGCGGCACTTCGACCGCGGAGCGGAGGTGCTTGCGGACCTGCTCGCGAACGCGTCGTTCCCGTCGGAGGCCGTCGACCGGGCGCGCAAGGAGGTCCTGGGCGAGATCACCTTCGCCGAGGAGGACCCCGACTCGATGGCGCGCGACGCGTTCCGAGAGGCGGTGTACGGGCCGCACCCGTACGGGCGGCCCAAGCGGGGGCGCACGGAGACCGTGGAGCGGATCACGCGCGAGGACGTCGTGGCGCACCATCGGGAGTGGTACCGGCCGAACAACGCGATCCTCGTGGTCTGCGGAGACGTCGACGCGGCGATGGTCCGCGAGGTCGTCGAGCGCCGCTTCGCTGCCTGGGAGAAGGCCGAGGTGCCGCCGCTCACGTGGCCCGCCCCGGTGACCGCGATCGGCGAGGTCTCACTTGAGGCCGACACGGAGCAAGTCATCGTCTACGTGGGGCACGCCGGCGTGAGGAGGGCCGATCCCGATTACGACGCGCTGCTGGTGATGGACCACGTCCTCGGCACAGGATCGGGGTTCACCGACCGAATCTCCAAGAAAGTCCGCGACGAGCTGGGGCTGGCGTACTCATGCTATTCGAACATCACGAGGTCCGCGGACGAGGAGCCGGGGATGTTCGCCGCGTACGTGGCGTGCAAGCCCGAGAACGAGGCGAAGGCGGTCGAGGCGCTGACGGCCGAGGTCCGGCGGTTCGTCGAGGAGGGACCGACGGAGCAGGAACTGCGCGACGCGAAGGACTACCTCGTCGCGAGCCGCGCGTTCGAGTTCGAGACGACGGCCGAGATGGCGGGGTACTGGCTGGAGGCCGAGCAGCTCGGGCTGCCCGCGGACGAGCTGACGACGTTCGCGGGGCGGATCGAGGCGGTCACGCGCGAGGACGTGGTGCGGGTGGCGCGTGCGCACCTGCATCCGGACGCGTCGGCGGTGGTTCGGGTGGGCCCGTCGCGCAAGGAGCTCCCGAGGGGTCCGTCGGGGCTGGCGATCGGCGCGAAGGCCGTCGACGCGCAGGGGCGGAGCTGGGAGCTGGCCGAGTGGGAGGAGGGGGCGCGCCTGGCCGTGCGGCTTGATGGAGTGCCAGGTCTCGCCGAGGTGGTCGTCTCGGACGGCCAGGTGATGGTGAGCCGACCGCCAGCGGTCGAGCTCCCCGGAATCGCGGGGCTGGAGTGGGTCGAGACGCGCACGGCCGGGGATTGCGAGGTCGCAGTGTACCGATCGCAGGTCCCCGCGGACCGCGTCCTGGAGGCCTGGCTCGTCGCGCTGGGGTTTCGGGGATGGTAGCGGGGCGCCCGCAGGTGCTGCTCTCTTGTTTTGCTTTTTCCATCCGACCCGCCGCGGTCGACTTCACGGGGATCGCCGGGCTGCGATGGGGCGAATCCTACCGGCACGGCAGACCCAGGAGCTTCCGGCAGAGTTGGCGAGCGCGCTTCATCACTGCCACAGCCTCACGAGACTGGCGGGCGGTCGCGGATCGTCCTGGGTACCGGTACTCGACCGCCGCAATTGAAAGCCGTGCAATCTCTGGAAAGGGGGTCTCGGGAACCGATCCAATGGGTGGGAGCAGGGACCAGATGAGAACGAGGTTGTGGGTCCGGGGAATCCGCACCGACGCGTTGGCCAGGACGGCCTTGAGGTACTTCTCTACGGCTTGCTGGCAATGGAAGCACACCGCATCGTGCGATCGTCTCAGTCGCACACGCGATTCTCGCACCGCGACGCGGTAATCGGCCTCCGCCTTGCTAACCCACGCGCGTACGCCGCGCCTCATACAAGACCCTTCCCTCACCAAGGATGCCAGTCACGAAGGAATCGCGGTCCGCAACCGCGCGACGAATCTCGCGCGGGGTCCGCACCACGACATCTGAGGCGAAGCGCCCTCCCAGGTGCATGAGGATTCGACCGGCCAGATCCACCGGGCGGCGCGTCTCCGCGATAACGAGGAAATCCACGTCGCTATCCGCATAGGCCGTGCCGCGAGCATAGGATCCGAACAAGATCACCCGGCGAACTCGAAAGAGCTCGCCGATCTCCTGGGCCGCATCGGAAATCTGCTGCAGATCAATCGTCTGGGTCGCCTTCATGTCGCCATCCTAGCCCGATGGAACCCGGTGTCAACCCCAGCGTCTACGGACTCTCCCCGCGCGCCCTCGCTTCGCGTCCGCAACCAAAGGTAAGCGGATGATCCCGCCGAGCGAGATTGGGTCTACGAGCCAGGCGCATCCTGGGTTCACACCCTGTCAGGAATCCCCGATTCGCGGCGGCCCGGGGTCGGGGTTCACGGACCGCGTCTCGAAAAAGGTCCGCGACGAGCTGGGGCTCGCGTACTCCTGCTACGCAAACATCACGAGGTCCGCGGACGAGGAGCCGGGGATGTTCGCGGCGCACCTGGCGTGCGCGCCCGAGAACGAAACTCAGGCCGTCGAGGCGCTGACGGCCGAGGTCCGGCGGTTCGTCGAGGAGGGACCGACGGAGCAGGAGCTGCGCGACGCGAAGGACTACCTCGTCGCGAGCCGCGCATTCGAGTTCGAGACGACGGCCGAGATGGCGGCGTACTGGAAGGATGCCCGTCACGAAGGAATCGCCGTCGCGAACCGCGCGACGAATCTCGCGCGGGGTCCGCACCACGACATCCGAGGCGACCCGCCCTCCCAGGTGCATGAGGATTCGACCGGCCAGATCCACCGGGCGGCGCGTCTCCGCAACAACGAGGAAATCCACGTCGCTGTCCGCGTAGGCCGGCGGTTCGTCGGGGAGGGACCGACGGAGCAGGAGCTGCGCGACGCGAAGGATTACCTCGTCGCGAGCCGCGCGTTCGAGTTCGAGACGACGGCCGAGATGGCGGGGTACTGGCTGGAGGCCGAGCAGCTCGGGCTGTCCGCGGACGAGCTGACCACGTTCGCGGGGCGCATCGAGGCGGTCACGCGCGAGGACGTGCTGCGGGTGGCGCGTGCGCACCTGCATCCGGATGCGTCGGCCGTCGTGCGGGTCGGTCCTGCTATTCATCAAGCTGCACATCCAAGGCCGACCAATTGTCGTCGTCCTTGCGCTGCAGGATGCAGGTGTAGTAGAGCTTCGTTTTGACGCCGAAGGCATTCTTCGCCATCACCCAACTTCGAACGCGGTACTTGCCGCCACCGAGGTTCTTAACGCACTGTTCATAGGTCGGGCCCTCCAGAATGCCCGGGAAACTTGCCTCCTCCGGGTACTTGAGTCGTACCCGTACGAAATCCTCCGCCCTCACCATCGCCATGGGGCGCTGATCCTGCTCGCAGCCGGAAATCTTGCACAGCCACCCCAGCGCAAGCAGGCCGACGAATAAGAGCAGACATCCGAAGGCAGCCTTGGACCCTGCCGTTGGAGGGGGAGGGGGCGCTGACTTCGGGTGCTCACTCCCCTTCTCGGAGGAGTCGGTGCGATACAGCCTCCGTCGGACCTTGTGCTGCGACTCACCGCTCGGCGACTCGTTAGGCGCCTCCGCATCGGGCACTTCCAGGGGGACATCAACGAGTACAGCGTCGGCTGGGATCTCCTCGGGGGCGGCCTCGCTCGTCGAGGCCTCGGTGACCCGAGGGACCCCCGTCCCCGGGCTTCGTGATTGGGAAGGAGGGCGCGCTGTCTGGAGAGTCTCCACGCTCTGACGCGTGACAGTTTCCCGCCGACGCTGCGATCCCATTCGAGCCCCTGGCGCGGGCACCGTCACTCCAGGAGGAATGAACCCGGGCGTGACGCCGGTTCCTGCCTCGTACCGAAGCACCGTGTCCCCAATCTGGATGCGATCGTCCGGCTGCAGGGCTCGCGGACCGGTGAGCGGCTCCCCGTTGACCGACGTGCCGTTCCTGCTGTTGAGGTCCGTGACGACGTGCTGCTTCGCGAGGGCGATGAACTCGACCTTCGCGTGCTGGCGTGAAGCCTGCGACTCCGGGAGGGGCACCTCGTTGGTCGGCTGTCGACCCAGGATCGCCTTCATGCCCATTGCATACCTCGTCCCCGCCGCCTCGCCCGTCTCCTGGATCAACCATCCCGTGACTTCCTACTCCGACGGGATTGTCTGCGGCAGGAGTTCTGCCGGCGCCTCCGCAGGCACGGCGATCTTTGGGGCGGCGATCGCCGACGCCACGGTCTCTCCCGCGAGCCGCACTTGCGCCTTCAGGAGGGCGTCGACCTGCTGCTCCGAGAGGGTGCCTATCCCGGCGAGGATCTCCCCGAGTCGCTTCGGGAGCCGATGCTCCTCTTGGTACAGCCGTCTCTGCTCGTCGAGAGCGCGGGCAACCTCGTCCTCGCTCGCGAAGCCGTTCTTCACCGCGAGCTGGCCGAGCAGGCGGTCCTCCTCCCGGACATCGTGGAACTCTTGCGCGAGGAGCACACGCTGGACCTGGCTGAATGTGAGGAGGTTGCGTGCCTGGCAGAGTTCGCCGAGCGTCGTCGGGATGCCGGCGCGGGCCGCCTCCACCTGTTGCTCGACGAGATCCTGGACTTGGTCCTCTGTGAGGAAACCGGCCTTGACCGCGAGCTTGCCGAAGAGAAAATCGGGTTGTGCGTTCACTCCCGTCTCCGCCAAGGGGTTCTCGACACTCGATGTCCCGCAACGTCGCGCTCGACGCTACCTGGTGCATCCCGCGCCACCGGCCCCCCGTCCGTTGGCGACAACCCCGGACATTAGAATGAGGTTGCAGTATCCTCCGCGTGATTCCAAGCCACACGCGATTGGCGGGTCGCTTGTGGCGGTACGCCCCTCGCTACGGAGGACACCCCGATGGTCAAGAATAGGCTGCGCGATGCGCGCTTGCAAGGGTTGCAGAGACGATCGCCTGACTGGAAGTCAACCCATTGGTCTAGCGAGGGTTGGTGGACACACCCATGATAGCCATCGCGTGACCGGGGTTGGCAATGCGCATTCGCGGAGCAGGCCTCAGGACGGTCGCCTCTGCGAATCTACGCGCGCTCTGCGCCTCGGCGGTGAACTCCCCGGCCCGTCCCTGCCGATAGACTGAGCAGGGGACGTGAGGGCATCGGGGACGTGGATCGACTCCACCACTACATGGCTATCGCTGCGCTGGTCGCATTGCTCGCGACCGCGCTTGCCCTCCTCCCACCCCCTCGACGTGAGTCGCGCAACGCCTGCCTGCGCGCGGCGGAGGCCGCCTGCCGCCTGTACATGGACCGCTACGCACCGCCCCGATAGCGATCGTTGCGCCCCCGCCGTCGGTTCGTGTACCGTGCGCCCATGCGCAGGCTCGCAGCCGTCCTCCTCGTCGCCCTCCTCCTCCCCGCATGCCGCGCCAGGTACATCCTCAAGCAGTACCAGGGCCAGCGGAAGATCCAGCGCGAGATGCGGCCGGTGTCCGAGGTGATCGAGGACCCCTCGACCTCGGAGGCCGCGAAATCGAAGCTCCGCTGGGTCCTGCGCGCGCGTGAATTCGGGATCCAGAGGGTCGGCCTCGCCCAGACCGACAACTACACCTGGCACTACGACACCGGCGGCAAACCCGTCGCGTGGAACGTCACCGCCTGTCGCAAGCACGCCTTCAAGGAACGGCGCTGGTGGTTCCCGATCGTCGGGAGCGTGCCGTACCTCGGCTTCTTCGACCAGGATGACGCCCTCGCGGAGAAGCGGCAGCTCGACGAGGACGGCTGGGACACGAACCTCTCGGAGGTCGCCGCCTACAACACCCTCGGCTGGTACGTCGACCCCGTCTTCTCGCCGATGCTCCGGAGCGACGTGGGGCAACTCGCCGCGACGGTGCTCCACGAGATGACGCACGGCACGGTGTACCTCCCTGGCCAGTCGGACTTCGACGAGACGCTGGCCGAATGGGTCGGGAACGAGGCGGCGCGCGAGCTGCTCGCCGAGGCCTACGGTGCGGGCTCGAAGGAGACCACGGGCCTCGACGAGGACCTCGAGGACGACGCGCGCTTCAACGCCTTCCTCCACGAGGTGCGTCAGGAGCTTGAGAGACTCTATGCGCAAGACCTCCCGCGCGAGGAGAAAGTCTCCCGCCGCGAGGCGGTCTTCGCCCAGGCCAAGGAGCGCTTCGCGGGGACGCTGCCGCAGTACCACGCGCGGACGTACGGGGGCTTCCTGAAGAAGAACCTCAACAACGCGCTCATCCTCTCCTACGGCCGCTACCACGCGCGGACCGACCTCTTCGACCGCATCTTCGAGGCGCACGGCCGCGACCTGCGCGCCACCGTGGCCTTCTTCGCGACGCTCGGGGACTCCGACGACGCGCGCAAGTCGATGGAGGAGTGGCTCGCCGACAGGTCCACCGCCACGCCGGGCGCCGCAAGGGAGGCTCGGTAGCCCCGTCGCGTCCGACCTGCGGCCCGCCGTTCCTTGCGGGGCCGCGGTGCCGGTCGTAGCATGGTCGCCCATCGGACGGAGTGTGACGGGAGAACGGCCGGATGTGGGGGCCCATCCTGGAAGGAGACCTGCGCGAGGCCGCCCTCTCCACGTTGCAGGAGCTGTCCGCCCAGGTCCCCAGCGAGTCAACCCCCGACGAGGGCAACCTCTTCCTCGGCGGAGGCGCCGTCGGTCGGGCCCTCTTCCACGGGTACGTAGCGCTCGCCGAGGGGTCGGCGTCCAGGCACCTCGCGACGCGACGCCTCCTCCGACACATCCTCGACGCCTGGCCCGCCTCGTCCCTGCCCTGGCGCATCCAACTGTACAGGGACTTCCTGGGGCTCGCGTGGGTCTCCGTCCACCTCGACCCCGGCGGGGTGGACGCCGGGCCATGGGAGGAGTTCGACGAGCTGCTCCCCTCCCTGGTGGCGATGCTCCCGAAGGAGTCGGGGTTCGACCTCGTGTCCGGCCACGTCGGGCTGGGGACGTACGCCCTCGAGAGGCTCCCCGGGGCGGGGGCCGAGGAGTGCCTCGCGCGAATCGTGGCCGAGCTCGACGCCTCCGCGCGTCGGGAGGGCCGCGGCCTCGCGTGGCCGAGGACCGCCCCCGAGGGGTCGTGGCAGCGCCAGGTCTGCACGGGGGAGTACGTCGACCTCGGCGTGGCGCACGGCGTCGCCGGGATCATCGCCTTCCTCGCCGAGGTCCGCGCCGCCGGGATCGAGACCAGGCAAACGAGCGCCCTCCTGGACCCCGCGGTCGCGTGGCTCCTCGACCAGCGCATCGACGGCGGCGAGGGCCCCTGCTTTCCCGCCCTGGCGGCGCCTGGCATCGACCGCGCCCCCTCGCGGCTCGCGTGGTGCTACGGAGACGCCGGAATCGCCGGCGCCCTCCTCCACGCCGCCCGATGCACGGGGGAGGCCTCCTGGGAGCGCGAGGCGATCGACATCGCCCGTGGCTCGCTCGGCTGGAGTCCCGAACGATCACGCGTCGTCGACGCAACCCTCTGCCATGGCGCCGCGGGCCTCGCACACATCTACAACCGGTTCTTCCAGTCGACCCGCCTCGAGGAGTTCCATGGCGCCGCGGTGGCCTGGTACGCGCGCACGCTCGGCCTCCGTCGCCCGGGCCAGGGGGTCGGCGGGTTCCTCGCGCGCGGCGAGGCGGAGGGCCGCATGGACTGGGTCGCCGAGCCCGGGTTCCTGATCGGGGCCGCCGGGATCGGACTCGGGCTCCTGGCAGCCGTGAGCCCCGGCGAACCGGCGTGGGACCGGCTCCTGCTCCTCTCCGGACCGTCGGGTCAGGGCCCGTCACGAAACAACCTATCCAACTCGAGACTGCAGCGAGAAGGTCGGGAAGGCCCCGAAGGGGCCGATAGAATGTAGCCCAGGCCGCAGGCCTGGGAAACAGCGTTGAGCCTGGTTCGGAGCCCCGAAGGGGCGACAGAACGCGCGTTCTGTCG
>Ga0080064_1005323_pt1 | contig 15273 bp, 14 predicted proteins | sample Subgrocontami54m_FD_69260 | JGI IMG/M metagenome (GOLD analysis project Ga0080064, IMG submission 69260) | Subsurface groundwater microbial communities from S. Glens Falls, New York, USA - GMW46 contaminated, 5.4 m (SPADES assembly) (version 2) ...
CTCCTCCGCTGAGCGCGCGCGCCGGATCGGCAGGCCGACAGCCGCGCGCGCAGTCGGCCACTCGAATGCACGCAACCCGATCTCCATCATCGTGCCCTGCCATCGCGTGATCGGCGCCGACCATTCCCTGACGGGTTACGCCGGCGGACTGGATCGCAAGCGGATGCTGCTCGAGCACGAGGCCCGGCGCTCAGCAATTAGGCTCCGGCAGGACCCCAGAGGCAAGACCGGCTGACTGTGCTGTCCGGCTCGAACGATGCGATAATGTCATCATGAATGAACCGCAATCGGGTGCCCCCCGCCAACGCCTGCAAGAGCTCCTGGCTATTCCCGAGAGACAGCGGAGCGAGGCCGAGTGGGATGAGCTCAATGAACTTGAGATCATGCTGGCGCCCGGAAATCGGGAGGGGGCGCCGGATCCTAACAATCGGCGGAACACTAATGCGCCCGCGGCTCATCCCAAGCCAGGCGGCGGGCAACACGGCAAAAAGCAGAGAAAGAAGTTTCACCGGCGGCCAGGCTGATAGCCTGCCGGACGCAACACTCCTTGCCGGGTGCCAAAAGCAAAACCGGCTGACCAATCATAATGACCTTACGGTAACGACCACAGCAGGAGAGGCGCACATGGGCAAAGATCTCAAGGCATACAACATTTTCGACCTGCGCGAGCTCGCGCTCAAACGCGTGCCGAAGGGCTTGTTCGAGTTCATGGATCGCGGGACGGAAGACGAGGTGCCGCTGCGAAACAACCGCGCGGTATTCGATCGCATGCGGTTCAGGACCCGCACTTTCGTGGATGTTTCGAAGCGCAATCAGGACACCACGATCTTCGGCGTCAGGCACAAGATGCCGCTCGTGATTGCGCCCACCGGGACTGCGGGCCTGCTGTGGTACGAGGGCGAGCTCGCACTGGCGCGCGCGGCGCGGGCGGCGGGCATACCTTTTACGCTCGCCACCGGCTCGATGACTGCGATGGAACGCGTTGCCGACGAGGCGGGCGGGGAGCTCTGGTTCCAGCTCTACCTGTGGCCTGACCGGTCGTTCTCGCACGAATTGGTCGAACGCGCCAAGGCCGCCGGCTACAAGGCGCTGTTCGTGACGGTGGACGGCGTATCCGCGGGCAATCGCGAGTACAACATTCGCAACGGCTTCACGATTCCGTTTACCTTCTCGACCCGCAACGTCGTTGACATGATGACGCATCCGCGCTGGCTGCTCGGCGTCATGCTGCGCTACCTGGTCACGACCGGCATGCCGATGTACGCGAATTACCCGGCCGCGGCGAAAGCAAAACTCACCGCGGGGCCGATCGGCCGCTCGAGCCTGCGCACCGACGCGATCAACTGGGGCGATCTCGACGCATTGCGCAAGATCTGGCCGCATAAACTGATCGTGAAAGGCATCCTCGACGCGCAGGACGCCGCGACGGCGGTCGATCATGGCGCCGACGGTATTTGTGCGTCCAACCACGGCGGCCGCAATCTTGACGGCATCGTTTCCCCGATCGAGGTCTTGCCGGAAATCGTGGATGCGGTGGGCAAACGGGCGACGGTTTTTGTGGACAGCGGGTTTCGCCGCGGCACGGACGTGGTCAAAGCCCTGGCGCTGGGCGCACACGCGGTGATGATCGGCCGCTCGACGCTCTACGGAGTCGCCGCCGGCGGCGAGGCGGGTGCCGCGCGCGCGCTCGACATTTATCGCGAAGAAATCAGCCGCGTGCTGGCGCTGCTCGGCTGCTCCCGCATTGCCGATCTGGGGCCGCAGTATCTGCAGTTTGCCGATCCGCACCTGCGTCCCGCCACGCTGTCCCGTCCGGGGCCTAGGCCGGTCGCCGAGGCGAAAGTGGTCGCCGAGGCCTGATCGGCGGCGAGCCGGTTACCATATCGCGTTCTTCGGCAGGAGAAAAAGATGGTGGCTGTGGCGAAAAAGATTGGCGAAAACCGCTACCGTGAATCCTACGGCCGGTATTTCGAGGATTTCAAGGTCGGCGACGTCTACGAGCACCGTCCCGGGCGCACGATCACCGAGTCCGACAACATCCAGTTCTCGCTGCTCACCATGAACGCGCATCCGCTGCACTGCGACACAGCGTATGCGGCAAAAAGCGAATTCGGGAAGCCGCTGGTCAACAGCGGGCTCACGCTCGCCATCGTGCTCGGCATGAGCGTCTCCGACGTGAGCCAGAAGGCGATCGCCAATCTGGGCTGGAAGGAGATCCGGTTGCTCGCGCCGGTCTTTCCCGGCGATACGATATACGCCGAGTCCGAAGTGCTGGAGAAGCGTGAATCGAAATCGCGCCCGACCCAGGGCATCGTCACGGTGCGCACTACGGGCAGGAAGGCGGATGGCACGGTATTCATGACATTTATCCGCTCCGCGCTGATTCCCAAAGCAGGAGATGGCGCTGAAGATGCCGCGAATTATTAAGGAATTCCATGAACGAGATGCCCCGTCCCGCCATCGATCACGAAAAGGAAGCGATGGTTCTCGATGCTGTCGGCAGCTTTCTCGATAAGGAAGTGCGGCCGGTAGCCCACCAGCTCGAGCACGACGACGTCTGGCCCGCCGGGATCGTCGAAAAAATGCAGGCGATGGGCCTGTTCGGCTGCATCATCGGGGAAGAGTACGGCGGACTTGGCCTTTCCGCCGCTACCTATGCCAGGATTATCGAGAACATTTCCGTTGTATGGATGTCGCTCTCGGGCATCATCAATTCGCATCTGATCATGGCCGCCGCGGTGCAGCGCGCCGGCACGCCCGAACAGAAGAATCGCTACCTGCCGCGGTTCGCGAGCGGTGAAATACGCGGCGGGCTGGCGCTGACCGAGCCCGACTGCGGCACCGACCTGCAGGCGGTGCGCACGCTCGCGGTCAGGGACGGCGATGACTACGTGATCAACGGCACCAAGACGTGGATCAGCAACGGCGTTTACGGCTCCGCGTTCGCGGTGCTGGTCAAAACCGATCCGCAAGCGCAGCCGCGCCATCGCGGCATGAGCCTGTTCATTTGCGAGAAGGGCCCGGGCTTCAGCCATTCGCGCAAGCTCGAAAAACTCGGCTACAAGGGCATCGACAGCGCCGAGCTGGTGTTCGATAACTACCGCGTTTCAAAAGACAACCTCGTCGGCGCCGTCGAGGGCCTGGGCATGCAGCAGGTGCTGTCGGGACTCGAGCTTGGCCGCATCAATGTCGCGGCGCGCGGCGTTGGCGTGGCGCGCGCGGCGCTCATGGAATCGGTCGCGTACGCGCAGGTGCGCAAGACTTTCGGCAAGCCGATCGCCGAGCACCAGGCGATCCAGCTCAAGCTCGCCGACATGGCGACCCGCGTCGAGGCGGCGCGGCTGCTCGTCGAACAGGCGGCGCGCGCGTATGACGAAGGCCGGCGCTGCGACATGGAAGCGGGCATGGCGAAATTGTTCGCCTCCGAGGCGGCGCTGGAAAACGCGACGGACGCGATGCGCATCCACGGCGCCTACGGTTATTCGAAGGAGTTCAATATCGAGCGTTACTATCGCGATGCGCCCCTGCTGTGCATCGGCGAGGGCACCAACGAGATGCAGCGCATCATCATCGCGAAGCAGCTCGTCGAGCGGAATCCGGTTTGATGAGCCAGGCATCGCCTTTGGCCGGATTGCGTATCGTCGCCGTCGAGCAATACGGCGCGGGGCCGTGGGGCACGCTGTATTTCTCAGACCTCGGCGCCGAAGTCATCAAGGTCGAGAATCCGGCCGAGGGCGGCGAGGTTGGCCGCGAGGTCGGACCGCATTTTTTCGGTCCTCACGACAGCCATTTTTTTCAGACGTTCAGCCGCAACAAGAAAAGCATCGCGCTCGATTTGAAGCAGGCGGCCGGACAGCGCGTGCTGCACGATTTGGTGCGCACGGCGGACGGCGTATTCGATAACCTGCGCGGCGACCTGCCCGCCAGGCTCGGACTGACCTACGATGCACTGAAGGGCATCAATCCGAAAATCGTCTGCGCGCACTTGTCGGCCTACGGCCGCGAAGGCTCACGCGCGGCTTGGCCCGGTTACGATTACCTGATGCAGGCCGAAGCGGGTCACATGTCGCTGACCGGCGAGCCCGACGGGCCGCCGGCGCGCTACGGCCTGTCGGCAGTCGATCTGATGACCGGACTCGCGGCGGCCTTTGCGCTGCTGGCGGGCATCACCGGCGCGCGCGCGAGCGGCAGCGGGCGCGACGTCGATGTTTCGCTGTTCGATCTCGCCCTGCATAACCTCAATTATCCCGCGACCTGGTATCTCAACGCGGGGGACGTTACCGGCCGTGCGGCGCGCAGCGGCCATCCTTCGCTCACGCCGAGCCAGCTATACCGCACCGCGGACGGCTGGATCTTCATCATGTGCAACAAGGAAAAATTCTGGCGCGCGCTGGCCGGATTGCTGGGCAAACCCGGGTGGGCCGACGATCCCGAATTCGCCACCTATGCGGCGCGCCTGAAGAACCGCGACCGGCTCACGCGCATGCTCGATGAAGCGCTGATGACACACGACACGGCACATTGGTTGCAACAGCTTTCCGGCAAGGTGCCGGTGGCGCCGGTGAACGATATCGCCGCGGCGCTTGACAGCGCGTTCGTTAACGAGCGCGGCGCCATCGGGGAATATTTTTATCCCGATGGCCGCAGCGCGCGCATGGTGGTGAATCCGATTCGCCTGCCCGGCGTGAAGCTTCCCGCGCGCGCCGCGCCGGCATTGGGCGCGGATACCGATGCACTGCTCGAAGAACTGCATTACGACGCCGCGCGCATCGCCGAGCTCAGGCGCAATAATGTGATCAAGTAACGCGCGGGCGGTCTGCTGCGCTGCACGGAGGGGGGTACTGGCTGCCGGCCCGCTCCCGCAGATGCGAACCCCAGCTCACCGGGACGCTTTCTTGCAGGTATGGCCGGCGGGCGCGGTTCGGAGGATAATATCGTCATGAACGACGAAAAACCCATTTCAGAACAGCCCATCGAAGCACCACCCCCCGAACCCCAGGCGCAGGATCCGCGGCGCCGGTTGCGCGAACTTCTCGCCACCCCCGAACGCGAACGCACCGACGCGGTATGGGACGAGATCATCGCACTCGAAATCGAGCTGGCTCCCGGGAACCGTGCGACTTCACCGCAGGCGGACGTTGGCCGCCGTCCGGAACCGGGCCGGCGCCAGGAATCGGGACGGCGTCCGGACCAGGCGCGGCGGCAGGACCAGGGACCCGGAGCGAAACCGGCCAAGCGCTTCTTCAAGAAGCACAAGCGCGGCCCAGGGACGCCAAACCAGCGCTAAGCAACTAGCGCATCAGCGCGGCCCGCTTCTCGGCGTCGCGGGCCGCACAGGCCTCGGCCGTCGCGAGCACGACGATCGCCCATTCATCGACGGGCACATCGATCATCTTGCCGTCCAGCGGCACTGCGGCAGTTCCCGCCGCCACGCCGGCGGCAAATGCCTCGCGCACCCGCTTGTTCCAGGTGACCAATTCGGCGGTGGGGGTGAACGCAGCGTTGACGGGCGCAACCCAGCCCGGGTGCGGGCAGATCACGCCTTTCATGCCGAGGTTGCGGGCTTTCGTCGCCAGTGCATGGATCTCCGCCTCAGGCATCTCGCGCGGCAGCGCGCTCAGCGGATATGCGATGCCGATCGGGTTGACCTTGGCAGCGGTGGCCTCGACGGCCAGGCGGCCCCGGGCATAAACAAACGGGTCGTACTCAGGCAAAAGGGCTATGCCCAGATCGTCTGCCAGATCACTCTCGTCCAGGCCAACCTGCGTGATGCGCGGGCTCGCGGTGATGATGGTCCGGATGTCCCACACCGCGCGGGCGGACTCCAGCAGCACGATGAAACACAGCGACCCGGCGGCCATCCCGCGCTGGCGTTCGAGCGCCGCCACCATCTCTGCCGCCTGCGTCACGTCCACGGCCGAATCCACCTGCGGGAGCACGATGCCGCGCAATCCCGGCCACACGGCTGCCTCGAGGTCGGCGCGCAAGGAAGTCTTGTTCACGCGGACGAAAATTTCGGCCGCGCCTTGCCCGGTTGGCGCGATGGCCGCCCTGATCAGTCCACGCGCTTCAGCCTTGCGCGCGGCGGCGACACCGTCTTCCAGGTCAAGCGTGATCGCATCCGCATTGTGGCGCCACGCCTGGGCGACCCTTTTGGCATCGGTGACCGGCACCATGAGATTCGAGCGTCGGACGAGTATGGCCATCGGGGTTTCCGCTTGCACTTGTCACCATCTTCTGGCCTTATACTATACGCCGTAAGTCGCGCAGCCTGACTCAGGGGTTCGGGGAAATTACATAAAATAAATTCTGGAAAAGGAGTTTTCGCCATGAGAAATTCTTCGGTACCGGCAGTGGTTCTCGCTCTTGCAGCCGCGACGATGGTGGTGGCCGCCCAGTTTGCGGCTGCCCAGGAGCGCGCTTTTCCGACCCGCCCCATTGAACTGATCGTGCCTTTCGCTCCGGGCGGCGGCAGCGGGATCACCGGCGAGGTGATAAAAAAGATAATTACCGATGAAAATCTGTCTCCGCAGCCGCTCACGATCACCTTCAAGCCGGGCGCCTCCGGGCAGGTTGGCTGGACCTATCTGGCCGCCCGGAAGGGCAACGCGCATACCATAGCCACCGCCACCGCCTCGTTCAGCTACGGCTTTGTGCAGAAGCAAATGCAGGTCGCGCCGGAAGATTTCACGCCCATCGCGCTGATGCTCGTCGACACCCAGCTCATGGTGGCTTCTCCGCAATCCGGCTTCAAGACCATGCAGGACGTGATCGAGGCCTCCCGGAAAAACCCCAATTCGGTGAAAGTCGGAGGGACCGGCGCATCCGGCTCGGACGCCAATCTTGCCGCGATGATTACCTCGGCGGTGAAGATCAGGCTGAATTACATTCCGTTCAAAAGCGGCGGGGAGGTCAACGCCGCGATTCTGGGCGGGCATGTGGATGCGGCGCTCGGCAACCCCAATGAACTCGCCGGCTATGTCGAGGCCGGGAAACTCGTGCCGCTCGCAGTTTTTACGGACGAGCGCATAGCGGGTCTCAAGGCTGTGCCGACGATGAAGGAAGTCGGCTACAACGTGGTCTCGCACTCGGCGCGCGGCATCGTGGCGCCCGCCGGCCTCGCCAAACATGAAGTGCAGTTCCTCGTCGAATTGATGAGGAAGGTCACCTACTCCAAGGGCTGGGCGGAATATGCCGGCAAGAACATGATGACGGTGAAATTTCTGGGAGGCGCCGATTACGCGAAATTTCTCGCTGACGAACGGGCAAACCTCACCGCGGTCCTGAAGTCGATGGGTAAGCTTTAGGCACTCCGGGACTTCGGGGGGAGGAATGAACAAGGCTGAAACAGCCGCAGGCTGCGTGTTCGTGGCAATCGGCGTATTGGTACTGCTGGAAGCCATCAGGTCTCCCTATTTTGTGGAGGGAGTTCCGGGACCTGGATTTCTGCCCCTGTGGACGTCATTCGGAATCATCGGCGCCGGTCTCGTGCTGGCCGTGAAAGGAATCCGGCCCCTTTTGGTTGCACGGGAAGAAATAGCGTGGCCGGAAGCGGCCGGATGGCGGCGGGTCGGGCTCATGCTGGGCGCTTTGGCGGTTTCGCTGCTGCTGCTGGAATTGCTCGGCTTCCTAGTGACCATCACACTCTTCATGGTGGTCGTGATTTTCGGCCTGGGGGTTCGCTCAAAGCGGATGCTGGCATCAGTTCCGGTTGCATCGGCGGTCGGACTCTACGTGATATTCGCGGTGTGGCTGCGCGTGCCGCTGCCCAAGGGCATTCTCGCTTTTTTGGGGTGACGGCCGGCGGCTTTCATGGATTTCATCAGTAACCTCAGCCTGGGTTTTTCCGTCGCATTCACGCCCATCAACCTGGTGGTCGTGACCCTGGGAGTCATCGTCGGGACGGTCATTGGCGCATTGCCCGGGATCGGGCCGGTCGCCGGCCTTTCCATCCTGATTCCTCTTGCCTTCGGAATGAACCCGACCTCAGCCATGATCCTGATGTGCGGTGTTTACTACGGTTGCATGTATGGCGGAACCATCACCTCGGTGCTGATGAACGTCCCGGGCGAGTCTTCGTCGATCATGACTTGCCTGGACGGTTATGCGATGGCCCGCAACGGCCGGGCCGGGCCGGCCCTTACCATTGCGGCCATCGCGTCGTTCGTCGCGGGGACGTTCAGCGTCGTCATGCTGACGCTGTTGGCGCCCCCGATTGCCGAGGCTGCGCTCAGATTCGGGCCGCCGGAATACTTCGCCCTGATGTTGCTGGGCCTCTCGGCAATCAGTGGACTGACGGGAACATCGCGGGCGAAGGGCTATGCCATGGCATTCGTTGGCCTGGCGTTGGCAATGATAGGGCTGGACCCGATCGGGGGCGCGCCGCGGTATACATTCGGCAGTCTCGAGTTGATGGACGGGATCGGCTTTCTGCCGGTCGCCGTCGGCATGTTCGGACTCGGCGCGGTCCTGGGGATGATCGACCAGCTGCTGGAGATTCAGGTCATGAAGACCTCGCTGCGGGACATGCTCATCACCAAACAGGACATGAAGGACAGCGCCATGCCGATCGTGCGCGGCGGCATCATCGGGTTCGTGGTCGGGGTACTGCCGGGCGCGGGGGCCACCATCGCGACTTTCCTCGCCTATGCCGCGGAGAAGCGGATGTCCAGGACACCGGAGTTGTTCGGCACAGGGATGATCGCAGGCGTCGCTTCCCCCGAGGCAGCCAACAACGCTTCTACGGGCGGAGCGATGATCCCTTTGCTGACGCTCGGCATTCCGGGTTCCGGCACCACGGCCGTGATGCTCGGGGTCCTCACGCTGTTCAGTTTGCAGCCGGGGCCGCTTTTGTTCAGCAAGAACCCGGACTTCGTCTGGGGCCTCATCGCCTCGATGTACATCGGGAACGTCATGCTGCTCGTGCTCAATATCGCATTCGTTCCCGCCTTCGTCGCGGTGTTGCGGGTCCCGTACAAGGTGCTGGCTCCTCTGATCGCCATCTTTTGCGTGGTGGGCGTCTACAGCGTAAATTACAGCGTGTTCGATCTGTGGGTGATGCTCGGGTTCGGCGTGATCGGATACCTGACGAACAAGATGGGCTATCCGCAGGCGCCGCTGGTGCTGGCCCTGGTGCTGGGCGGGCAAATGGAGGTATCGCTGCGGCAATCCCTGAAGATGTCGGAGGCCGACGTCTCGACCTTTTTTACGCGCCCCATCTCCGCCACGATCATGGCGGTTGTGATCGTCATCGTTCTGTGGCCGGTTCTGAGCCGGTTTCTTTTCAAGCCCCGCCTCGATTAGCCATCGCGATCGAGCACTTTCTGTATCGCCTCCGCTGGAACCTTGATTTCCACGCCTGCGCGTTCTTTCTGCAGCATCAGGAACGAGCGCGAATCGAGATTGCCCCAGCCGCGGTTGAGGGCTTCGGTCATTTCCGCATGGGTGAGCGCGGCAATCTTCATCGGCACGCCGATTTCGCGCGCGAGTTCGGTCGCCAGCGTCACGTCCTTGTGCGCGAGTCTGAGCGCGAAATCGGGCGGATCGAACCGGTGTTGCATGAACTGATTGCCCATGCGGTCGAAAGTCCGCTGCCGTCCCAGCGAGCACTGGCGGATGGCCGCCCATAATTCCACCGGATCGACGCCCGCTTTTACCCCCATCGTCATCAGCTCCGCAATCGCGGCCTGCACCGCGTAGCCCGCGCAGTTGTGCACGAGCTTCGCCACGGTGCCCGCGCCGATGGCGCCGATGTATAAAACCTGGTCGCCGATGGCATCGAGCACCTTGCGGTATTTGTCGAACACCGCGCGCTCGCCGCCGACCAGCAGCGCCATCTTGCCCGACTTGGCACCCTTGGGGCCGCCGCTCACCGGTGCATCGAGCATGGGCAAATTCTTCTTCGCGAATTCGGCGTGCAGCGCGCGTACCACGCTCACAGAGTTGGTGGAAAGATCGAACCACACCGAACCCGGTTTCATGGTGTTCAGGAGTCCGTCCGCACGCAGCGCCACGTCCCGCACTTCTTTCGGGCCGGGTAGCGAAGTCATGATGACTTCGGATTCCTGCGCGATCTGCTTCACGCTGTCCGCCCATTTCGCACCCGCGGCGATATGCCGGTCCGCGAGCTTGCGGTTCAGATCGTTGACGGTGACTTCAAAGCCCGCTTTGCACAAATTGAAGGCCATGTGGCCGCCCATGGTGCCGATGCCGATAAAGCCGATTTTCATGATGAGTTGCCTTTCCAAAAATAACCGATAACAATGTTCACAATAGAGCAGTTTACCGTCAAAACCATGGAGGCATTGTGATCCCACCGACTGACAAGACAGGCAGCCTGCGCTCGGAGCGCCGCCGCGACAACCAGCAATGGATGCTCGACTGGATGGTCAAGACCACCGGACGCACCCATAACTTCGCTTACGATCATCGCGAGATCCCGCCCGAGGTCAAGACCTATCGCCAGATCCCGCGCGTGATGGAAAAAGCCGGCCGCCATCAGGAGACGATTGCGCGCGCGGCCGAAGCAGCCGGGCACCGGCAGTCCGCCTGCGAGCTTTATTACAAGGCCTGCGAGAATTACCGCATCGCGCAGCATGCGATCTTCGTCGACGATCACCCCGACAAGATCTACCTGCATGGCAAACTGATCGAATCGTTCTCCGGCTGCATGCGCACCGCCGACTATCCGATCGAGCGGGTCGAGATCGACTGGGAGGGAGTCCAGATCCAATGCAACTTCCACAAGGTCCCCGGCGGCAGCAAGCTGCCGACGATCCTGTCGATCCCCGGCATGGATCAGACCAAGGAGGCAGTGCCCGATCCGAGCAACAATCTTTTCATCAAGCGCGGCATGAACGTGCTGGCCGTTGACGGGCCTGGCCAGGGCATGAGCAATCTGCGCAAGATCCGCGTCACGGCGGACAACCACGAGCGCGCTACCAGCGCGTGCGTCGACTGGCTCACCCGGCAGCCCGAGGTGGATCCCGCCAGGATCGGAGTCATGGGAATATCGATGGGCTCATACTGGAGCAACCGGCTGGCAGCGCACGATCCGCGCGTGAAGGCGATTGCCAGCTCGGCCGCGAACTACGGCACCAAGAAGGCGATTTTCGAGGAAGCCTCGCCGCGCTTCAAGCAGATCTTCATGTATATGGCCGGAATTCACGATGAGGCCGAGTTCGACAAGATGGCGGAGCAGATGCACCTTTTCGGCTACGGCCCGAAGGTGAAGTGCTACTCGCTGATGGTGCTGGGCGAATACGATCCGCTCTGCCATCTGGAGGAAGGCCTTGCGTACTTCGATGAGGTCGCCGAGCCCAAAGAAATCTGGGTCCTGGAGAACGAAAATCACGTGCCGCGGCCCAGCCGTAATTTCGGCGGCATGATGGCCGATTCACTGGTCGCCGACTGGTTGAAGGACGCCCTGCTGGACAAGAAGCCGCGCGATTTGAACAAGGTTCTCTTCATCCACGACCGCACCGGCACCGGACCGTACAGCCCGCCGATCAGCAGCACGCAGGACGTCTACCTCGGGAAGCGCATCGAGATCTGAAATTTACCCGTCGGCGTTGATCCGCGCGATCAGCTTTAGCAGCGTGGCCTCGGCCAGGTCGTTGGCGACCTGGCAGGTTCCCGCGGCGACGTGTCCGCCGCCGCCGTATTCCAGCATCAGCTCGCCGACGTTGGTCCTGCTGCTGCGGTCGAGGATGGACTTGCCGGTGGCCAGCACGGTGTTCTGCTTCTGCAGGCCCCAAATCACGTGGATCGAGATGTTGGCCTGCGGGAACAGCGCGTAGATCAGGAAGCGGTTGGCAGCCCAGATCGTGTCCTCCTTGCGCAGATCCAGCACGACGAGGTTGCCGTGCACGGTGGCGCAGCGCTGGATCTGCGCTTTGGCCCGTTCGGCGTGCTCGAAGTAAACCTTGACCCGCTCCTGCACGTCGGGCAGCGCAAGGATCTGGCCGATGTCGTGGTCGCGGCAGTACTTGATCAGGTCCATCATCAGCGCGTAGTTGCTGATGCGGAAATCGTGGAAGCGGCCGAGCCCGGTGCGCGCGTCCATCAGGTAGTTCAGCAGCACCCAGCCGCCCGGGTTGAGGATCTCCTCGCGGGAGTATTGCGCCGAGTCGGCCTTGTCGACGGCCAGCATTATTTCGTCGGTGATGCGCGGAAAAGCCGCCTTCGCGCCGTAATGGTTGTAGACCACGCGCGCGGCCGAGGGCGCCCCGGCGTCGATGATGTGATTGCTGCGCTTGTCGGTGCCGCGGAGGGTTTCTGAAAGGTGATGGTCGAAGGCGAGGTGCACGCCGGGCACATAGGGCAGGTTCGTCGTGATGTCGCGGCTGGTCACCTCGATCTTTCCGTCCTGCATGTCTTTCGGGTGCACGAACCTGATTTCGTCGATCAGGTCCATCTCGTTGAGCAGTACGGCGCAGACCAGGCCGTCGAAATCGCTGCGGGTGATGAGGCGATACTTTTGTGTGCTCATAAACTATGTCCTTTGAAAGCGATTATTTGGGGATGACGATCTTCGCCTCTTTGACTACCTTCTTCCATTTTGCCGTGTCGCTTCTGATCCGGTCGAAAAACTCCTCGGGCGGGCCGCCGGCGAGTTCCAGTCCTTCCCGCGCCAGCCAACTCTTCATGGTGTCGGTGTTCAGCACCCTTGCAACTTCGCGGTTCCAGCGCATGACGATTTCCCTGGGTATGCCCTTGGGACCCCACATGCCGTACCAATGAGTGACATCGAAACCGGGGACGGTCTCGCCGATGGTGGGCACGTCCGGCAGCGCGCGCGAGCGCTTGGGGGTGGTCACGGCGATGGCGCGCAGCCGCCCCGCCTTCACGTGCGGGATGCCCGGCACCAGGCTGGTGAAGCTCGAATCGACTTCCCCGCTGAGCAGCGCGGTCATGACCGGAGCGCTGCCTTTGTACGGGATTATGGTGAATTCCACCCCGGTTTCCAGCTTGAACAGCGCGGCCGCGAGCTGATCGAGACCGCCGACGCCGGCCGAGCCGAAGTTGAGCTTGTTGGGGTTCGCCTTCGCATGAGCGATGAGTTCCTTGACGGACCTGATCGGGACCGCGGGGTGTACCGAAACGAGCAACGGTGTCGTTCCGATCAGGATGATCGGCGTGATACCGGTGACCGTATCGTACGGCAGATCGTGGAGCGCGCCGTTGGCCCCATAGCTGCCGGAAACCAGGATCAGCGTGTAGCCGTCGGGGTCGGAGCGCGCTGCGATCCCGGCGCCCAGCGTGCCGCCGGCGCCGGGCCGGTTGTCCACGACGACCTGCTGCCCGAACACCGCGGACACCTGCGGTCCGATCATGCGCGCGAGAATGTCCGAGCCGCCACCGGCAGCGAAGGGGGTGAGCAGCCGGATCGGCTTGGTCGGATACTTCCCCTGGGCATGCGCACCTGCCACGGTGAGCGACAGCGCGATCGCAGCAGCGGCACAGTTGACGAGTTTGCTCATGATGATCTCCTCAAAAACCATAAAGAACTTCCGGATTCGCGACGAGTATGCGATTGCGGGTCGCTTCCTCCGGAGCCCACGCGGCGAGCAGGCCGAACAGCATCGCATCGTCCGGCTTGACCGGGGGGCTCGGGTGCGGCCAGTCGCTTCCCCACACCAGGCGCTCAGGCGCCGCCTTGACGTAGGCTTGCGCGATCGCCGTCGCGTCCGCGTAGGTCGGCGGACCGATTCTGGTGTTCAGGTAGGCGCCCGAAATCTTGACCCACGCCCGGCCCCGGTCGACGAGCGAGCGGATGACTCCATAGGCGGGGTGCGCGAGTCCCATGGGCAGCGGAAACTGGCCCATGTGATCGAAGACGATTTGCGCCGGCAGGCGCCGCAGCAGGTCCGCGTTTTCGACGATCCTGTCGGCCGGCATGTTGAGCTGCACGTGCCACCCGAAGGCGACGATGCGCTGCGCCAGCGGTTCTATCATGTCGATCGACACGACGGCGGTCTGCGGATTCGCCACCGTAAAGCGGATGCCGCGGATGCCGCCGTCATCGAGGTTTTTCAATTCTGCATCCGTCACCGTGGGGCGGATCACAGCGACCCCGCGCGCATTTGCGGCGCCCAGCTGCCTGATCGCATCGAGCGTGACGGTGTTGTCGGTCCCGTAATTTCGCGGCGTCACGATGACAACCCGGGTTACGCCGATGCGTTTCTGCAGCAGCCGATAATCCTCAACCGTGGCGTTTGGCAAGGCGGGGGAGGACGACTGGAAGCGCGAATCGTAAATATGGATATGACAGTCCGCCGCATTCGCAGGCGCTTTGAGCCTCATACGAATTACTCCCGTTGTGCTGACGCAAGGCATGAGTTTACTCCTGAAATAACTTGCCTCACTCCGGCGGTTGGAATAGATTGCCCGGTAACTTTTGCATCCCTCCACTTTTCAGGACAAATCGCATGAAAATCAAAGCGGCGAATGGCGTTGCGCGGATACTCAAGGCCGAAGGCATTCCCTGGGTGAGCTGCTATCCCACTAACCACGTGAACAATGCGCTCGGGGAAGAGGGCGTGCGTATCCTGATGATGGGCGAGGAGCGCTTCGCAGTGGCCGTTGCCGACGGGTTTTCACGGGTGACCTGCGGCAGCCGGATCGGCGTGTGCACGGTGATGTCGAACCTGAATGCCGCCGGCATCCAGATGGCTTTTGGCGCGATCGCGCAGGCGTGGGAGGACTCGTCGCCGCTGCTGGTCATCACGGAAGGCGTGGGTCAGGGCGCGAGCCAGCACACGCACTTCGACATCGCGCAGGCATTCAGGCCGGTCACCAAGTGGGTCGGTAAGATCGATCGCGCCGAACTGGTGCCCGACTACATGCGCCGCGCGTTCACGCACCTGCGCTCGGGCCGGCCTGGCCCCGTGCTGCTGATCGTGCCGCGCGATCTCGGCGAATACGACGAGGACGCGCATCCCTACGTGCCGGTGAAGGGCTGGCGATCCGGCCCCGATCCCGATGACGTCAAAGCGGCGATCAAGGCGCTGCGCGCCGCGAAGGCGCCGCTGCTTTACGTCGGCGAGGGCGTCTACTATTCCCGCGCCACCGCCGAGCTGCTGCAGTTTGCCGAGGCCGCCCAGATGCCGGTGCTCACCACGCTCAAGGGCAAGGGAAGTTTTCCCGAAAATCACCCGCTCTCGGTGGGCGTACGCGGGTCGCATTCCGCGCATTTCCTGAACAAGTGCGATCTGCTGTTTTCCATCGGCTCGAGCCCCTTCCCCCACCCCTTCCCCCCCGCGGCGCCGGATC